>MDTG01144771.1_pt1 | contig 10087 bp, 4 predicted proteins | sample 811421 | NCBI WGS metagenome assembly MDTG01 (sample SAMN05326645, study PRJNA326480) | marine metagenome | isolation source: seawater | place: Pacific Ocean: South East | collected 2011 | reverse complement strand
ATGGTGTTGCTTTAAGATCTCTGTGACGAGGTTAGGGGAAATAACTTTTTTCCCCTTAACATCCATCAACGGCATATCGTGAATATTCAAAACTCCCTCGTCAGAGTCGAACATTACTAATGCTCCGTTATTTCCAGGATCTATACCCCATACTTGGCTCATTTAGATTTCTTCCTACCCATTATGACATCTCCAACTGCTAACATTGTCTTGTTTAGCTTTTTCATCTTCACTTGAAGATCTGGACTTTCTGTCTGATATATCTCTTTGTATTTTAAATAGACACCACGTTCATCACTATGAATAAAAAATATTCTCAAGGCTCTCTCTGCAACGTCTTGCATTTTGCGGTATTTATAGCCAGATCTTCTAGGTGTGTATGTAATATAAGATGCTAATATTTGCATCAAATGTTGTTTTCTTATTGACCAAGGCTCAACTGTTTTAAAATCTTCTTCTAAATCGTCTAGTTCTAAATGCAGTTCTGCGGCTCTCTTGTCTTTGCGTGAAACATTAACGCATATAACATTTTCGTATTCGGCTGGATCTACATTCGGTGGTGAAGTATTACCCACCGATCTCTTTTTTAAATTAAATCTTCTACCCTTTACTTGACTGCTTCCACATTCGGGACAATCTTCTGGGGATGCCGTTGGTCGATTAGTTTGTTTAATATTAGCTAATCTGCTTTTTACTGATGAGTTATTATCTTTGTTAGATAAACCTCTCAGTTTTGTAAATTTACCTTTTGAATTATCTTCCATCTCTCCACCTTTATTTTTTCCTTATGATATAATCATAAACATCAAATCGCTGACCTCGATCCTTGGCTATCAAAGCAAGGCTTAACAAATGAGGGGAGGGAATTCTCTTGGCTCTTCGCCATTTATCAACTGCATCTCTAGTAATAGTTACTCCAGCTTCCGTCAGTAATCTAGCAGTAGATGTCATTCCACCAAAATCACGAACCATTTTTTTGGCATCTAACTCGATATTCATATACTTTTCTTTCGAAAATATGTAGGCAGAATTGCCATACATACTCCTACACTAAGCCAGAAAAAAAATAAAAGAAAGTATTATTTTTAAACTTTACTACTTTTTTTTCTGCAACCTCTTATGGTGCATACAATTTTTCTGTAGACATTTATTCAGTATTGTGGTTTGGTGTTGGTCAACAAAACCGCAAAACTTAAAACTTAAATTTTAAAACTAGGAAGAAAGAAAAGATCATGGGAGATAATATTACATATCGTGCTGGTAAGAGCAAAGATGGTACTGTTGACCTATCTCAAAGAGTGATTAGGAAATCAGAATTTGGTAAAAGGTTATTTAAATTAATGCACGAAAAAGGTTGGAATCAGTCTGATCTTGCAAAAAAAGCAGAAATGGGAAGAGATAGTATTTCTACTTATATTCGGGGTAAATCAGTACCTACTCCTGGAAATTTAGATAGATTAGCTCTATTGTTTGACGTAAAGCCAGAAGAATTATATCCGAATTATGAAGCTAATTCTGCCGCTTTGGAAGAACCGATATTCCAGCTAAAGCAAGTAAATGATGAAAGCAACAAGATGTGGCTGACCATTAATATGAAAATAGATAGTGAAAAGGCTATCGCAGTAATGAAAATCCTCAACGAGACAGACTAACTTTATGCAGTTATTAACGCAAAAGGAAGTTAGTTCTATGCTCAAAGTGTCGATTAAAACGATCACACGGCTCAGACTCAAGGGGACATTACCTACATATAAGGTAGAAAATCGAGTAAGAATACCTCTCGTAGCAGTAAAATTATATTTGGAGAAACGGAAATGCCTAAACCTAAAAAGCCACCACGGATCGGATTACTCTCAGACACTTACTACGTCTTTTATCATAAAAACGGAAGAGGACAAAGACAGAGCCTTGGGACGGGAGATTTACAAAAAGCAGAGAAGAAATTTTCTGGTTGGCTCTATGAATACCAAAAAGATAATGTAATTAGTTCTGATCCGTTTGTTGCGGTTTGTTTGGATCTTTGGTTCGAGCAATGGATCAAAGGTCAAATGTTGTCCGAGAATAGATACCCCTCTGTAGTGAATAACCTAAAAGCTTATTTTGGTAAGAAAAGAGTAAGCGAGGTTACTAGAGAACATTCAAGGGAATATAGAACAATAAGAGAGCATACTTTTGAAATTGGAAAAGGTAAATGCTCTCCAGCAACTACTAGGCATGAATTACAAAAGCTGAGAGCTTGTTTTAACTTTATGGCAGATAGAGTTGAACCAAAAGAAAGACGAGTAAAAAGAGAGATCATTCCTTATATTGACCTCCCTCCTCCAGCTCCATCAAGAGATCGAGTTTTGACAACAGAAGAAATAGAAAAATTAAATGATTTTTGCATAAACCCAGCTACTAATAAATTTCATTATCAAGGTGGTTATAGAAAACAATCAAATAGAATTTCTAAAGTTTCGAGATTTTTAATGTTAGCTATGGAAACGGCACAAAGAAAAACTGCCATACTAGAATTAAAATGGGATCAAGTAGATTTAGACCTTAACTTGATCCAATTTAATCCTAGAGGAAGAAATCAAACTATTAAAAAACGACCAGCAATTCCTATGAGTAAAAATTTAAGATCTTTTCTCGAAATGATAAAACATGAAAGAACATCAGAATATGTTTGTGATTCAAAAACTGATATTCATTACAACGTATCAGTCGTTGCTCATAAATTAGATATTCCAGGATTATCACCTCATGTTCTACGGCATACTTGGATTACCAGAAAAGTTATGGATGGACACCAAATTGAAAAGGTTGCTGAATATGTTGCTGATGATCCAGAAACTATAAGAAAACATTACATTCATCTTACACCAGATTATCTTCGTTCTGTTGTAGATTAATAGGTTTTGTTGATCTACAAATATTTTGCGTTTTATTTGCGTTTTTGAGCCTATAAAACGCATTTTGCGTTGTTGGCTGACCTACACAGTACCCTACAAAAATCGCTGAAACCCCTTAAACCCTTTGTCTGGTTGTCGATCGACACTACCAAACATTCCGGATTTTGGTGGGTGATGAACTATCAAAACTCAAAATAGACTAACACAATCAATAACTTAGATTTATCGTTGCGTTTAACTTGCGTTTTTCACTCACCCTCTGAAAAAAAGTAATAATACAAATCAAACGATAGGTCAATGGCGGCATAAGGGTTTGTTAAAAACCAACAACTCATTACGATCCAAAAGATGTATAGGTTTATTTGTTTTTCAATTAATTTCCGATCTGACGTTGCTTTGACCCACCAGATCCAATTTGTTTTTGTCCACTCTTCTTACTCGACTTCTTTCCACCGATCTCAAGCTCATCTCCATAAACTGTTTCTACAAATTTTCTGGAAACCCATTTCTTAAAACCAGAAGATGTACCAAAAAATGCTAGAGAACCAGCTATTGTCCCAGCAATATTTCCAGGAGTAGTTGCCGCTATCAAGGATATTAACCCAGATCCAATAGTGTCCATAAACCCTCTAACGGCATTATATTCAGCCGTTAATGTATTTGGGGAATTCTTCTGACCAAAGATCGTTATTATTCTATCAACTGCATTGGCAAGAAACCCAGCTTGAGCTCCAGCAAATAGGTTTTTAATATCGGCTTCATATTTAAGAGATCGAAAGGCTTGATAAATCGGATCTAATGCACCAAAGAATCCAGCTCTAGTCCAAGCAACTTCCATTAACCAAGGAAATAAATTATCGTTTTCTTGTTGTCTTTCCCATTCATCACCATTAAACATAGCTTCTCTGGCAGTAGAAACGGCAAAATGCCCAGCGTATAATAAGGCAAATTGTGGCATGATATGTAATGATGCCATTGTTGTTGCTGAAACTGCACCATTGGTTTTATACTCTCTATTAACTCTATTGACTGATGCTATGAGTACGTTTCTTGTATAGGCTCTTGTGAAAGACGTAATACCATAAACAAATCGACCTAATGGGTGTTCTGCATACTTTGGGCGATCCACGATCATAGGATCTTGGATTGTTTCACTAACGGCTCTATTAATCGCTATGGATAATAATTTACCCATATCACTTAGCTCTCCAGACTTACCTATTACATCTTCTAATGCTGGTGCTTTAAAACCAGCTCTTACTTGATTTGGGTCTTGCTCTCTGGACTCCAGCATAAAACTTGTGAACTGGTCGAGATCTTGTCCAGTAATTCCTAGATCTTGAAAGACATTCCTAATCTGTTTCATTTTCTTATCAGACGTATTTGTATCTTTATATTCTTTTGATAATTCAACAAAATATTGCAGGAAAACTCTCATGGAACTACGTCTTTGAGCATTAGTTAAACCTTGTAATTTCGTATTAACAAAGTATCGGCTTAACCATTTAGTCATTGTAGGACTGTCTTGAAGTGTTCCTCCTAGACGATTAGAAACCATTTCCCCAACTTCTGGATCGTCTACTACTCCAAGAATGTTTGCTAATTGCCTAAAATATTGTGTTCTTTCCTTGCTGGTAAGACCAGATAATCCCTCATCTAGTAAGAAAGCCAAATTCTTTAAAGCATCCTTAGAACTTCCAGTCTTAATACCTATCGTTAAAGGTTCAGCAACAGATGACATTACGGCTCTTCCCAGCAACGACATTGTACCCATTGTGTATATGAAGTCAGATGTTTGCTTGAATTTTCGGTTTCTAATCGGAGTGGAACGACCTAATATTACATCAATATTATCCTTTATCATTATTTTATCATTTGGATTTAACCCAAGTTCCAGAGCTTTATTTAACTGATGCTCCAGGTAATCTATATTTTTACCCTCTTGATTTTTCTTTGGCTGACCTTTCGGAATTAAACGAGATCCAAACCTATTCTCTTGCTCGACCTTACGAACTACCGAGGGAATATAGGTTGATAAAGCTTCTATAGGATCAGTATAGAAATCAATCATAAACGTATCGGCTTCTTTAGGGAGCTTTCTTTGTTTCATAAATTTATTCGTTGAGGAGTGGGCTTCAATATCATTGCCTTGTTGCTCTCTTATTCGACTAACCCAATCTTGACTAGCTACCCAAGAAAATGCTGGTTGCAACATTGTATAAATACCCTCATGGATCTCTTCTAGTTGCTGATCCAATTCAGCTATTTCTTTTTCTAATTTTTCAATTTGCTTTGCGTTATCTTTTGGATTTTCTTGAGCTTTTTTTAAAGCTAATTCTTTTGAATAAATTGTTGGAACTAAGTTAGCAAAGCTTCTTATATCGCCTTGAACGTCTTGTGCAGTTACACTACCCTCTGCAAACTTCCCAGCATCATTCATCATTTTGCCGTTTATCTGACCACCCATTCTTACTCGTTCTCGGCTAACTGGTCTGTTATCAGCCATTATTCTATACATTTCCATTTGTTGTTGTCGGCTACCAATATCCAGTTGTCCGACTTCATTCTTATAAATAACTTCGTGATAGAGTCCGTATGCTCCCTTTTTCATGGAGGGATTTTCTCTAGTACCATCACCAAATAGAAATTCTTTTTGCTTATATTCAAAAAGAGCCATATCCAACACCCTCGGCATATAGCTTCCATCTTCCAGATAGGTTAGTGGGAGGTTATTTTGTCGAGCATAATCATAAACTGGGTTGAGGATCTTAATTCTAATTTCTGCCGCACCATCAATAATATTTTGAGGAATGTTTTGAACGGACTCTGCATTACCAGTTAATACCAGCCTAAGATCTTTCATTTGTTGTTTACTTAGGAGATTAAGCTTGTTTCTCCTTAAAATGTTTTTTAGCTCAGTAGCAAATCTTCGAGTATTTGTTCTAACGGCTTCCTCATAAACACCATTTTTAAAGGTTACTCTTGTTCCTCCTGGATCTGTTGCTACTCTTGAAATAATATCTTCGACAATCTTATGAATTTCGGGGTTATTTCTGTTTCTCCGAGATATGGCAAATAGAACACCTCTCTTTGAATAAAGGATATTCTTAAATACATAATCTTCTGTTTTGTGCCATGTATTCGTCAAAATACCTTCGTTATATTCCCTTGGTCTATCGCTTCTACGTTCCTTTTCGGCTTTGTTCATTCGCCAAGCTAATTTTTCGTCAGATATAATGTTCTTTAATTTGCTCTTACTTGCTCCCTCATTTAGCTGACCATAGAAATCAAGTCTAGCATCAACCATATTCTTATCTTCTGGTCTATTAGCTCCTTGAACACCAGTCCAATGATCGGCTCTAATTGCTTCCATTAACCGATCCATAGCCAGAAACATATTCATTCTGTCTTGGTCATTCGGATAGGTTAAGGCTAATCGAGCATCAGCTCCCTCGACCTCCTCTATTGTCATCTTGTAAGCTGGATCAGATTTACTAATAAACTCTGTTGTTCCCTCTATATTCTCAACCTTATTGGCAACATAAGCTTCAAATACTCTGGCAAACATCTCAGTTGGTCGTGTCCAGTAATTAGGATCTGAATTAAATGCTGAAGCAAAATTCTCAGCATCTTTTCTATATTGGCTCTTTCCAATTTTACTTCTGGTACTTCCCTCAAGCACCCTCTTTAGTTGTTGCTCAAGGTCTGCTAGTTTCTGTGTTGATTTCCCAGTCTTTGTTTCCCACTTCTTTGTCTGAATTATTTTTTGTTCTAATTCCATAACTTTTGCAGCAAATTCAGCTTTATCAAAAAACATGGCATTGATTAAATCAGCCATTGTTTCTTGAACACTCTTAGGTGCTGAGTCTAGCCAAGGCTTTTCATTGCCCTCTAAATTTGTTCTTATTCTTCCGGTAATTCCTTTTGACCAGTCTGTTCCGTATCTCTTTAGTAAGTGATAATCAAAAGCATGACCCCATTCATGGGCAAAACTATTGCTTCTTTCTGGCATAACAATGACTGGTATTTCTTGTATACCAGCATCTTGAATTTTAGCTTTTACACCCTCTACTCCCATGTTAGCTGAAATATATGCGGCATTATATCTGGTTGCTTTAGAGGGTAATGCTAGTCCAATTTCTCCGTCTAAGCTCATCTTCTCATTCGGAAGTCCGAGAACATGGGACATGAATTGTAGGTTTCTGTAAGCATCTAATAAAGACTGAACGGCAGTATAAGATACCTCGCCTTTCGCAACGTACTTAAATCCAAACTTCTCTTTAACTAAATCAGATAAAACCTTAAACTGTCTTTTTGGTTCTTCATTAACCATTACTGCTGGGTCTTTACCAGCATCAGTAAAGGCTTGATGGAAAACAGATTGCCTTAGAGTTTGCATCTCCTTGGCAGTTATTCTTCCTTTTTTTGTTCCTCTGGTGCTTCCCTCTTTTCTTTCTTTTTTCTCTTTTGGTTCTTGGGTGGACTCAAGCCCTCCCTTATCCATCTCGGTATCAACTTTTCCGATTTTCCTGGTAGTGGTGTCGGCATCAAAATCTATCCCTTTTTGCTTGTTCTCTTCATTTATTAACTTAGTTCTTTGGGCTTCGTCAATAGCTTCGACAAACCCCATTGCATCTAGTTTTTTATTTATCTCATGCAATCCTTTTCTTACATCTACCTTATATTCCACATCTTTTTTCGTTTTCTCATCAAAAGTTTTTGGATCATCTAAGAAGCTTTGTATTCTTTTAATAAGATCATCTTTTCGAGGATTTTTATCAAATTTTACGTCAACTGGAGCAATTTTGTCATTTCTTTCTGGTGGTATAAATAATTTTGCTTTTCTTCTTCTTGTTCGCTGGACAGTATTTTTGCCATCATTTTTAAAAGGAGTTCTTTCTAGTATTTGTAAACTAGATTGAGTGAAACCAGAGGAATCAAATTTATCATAAAACCCCTCCTTAAAATCTGTTGTTCTTGTTCCAAGCTCTAATAGTTCAATAAAAAAAGCTGAAGCAAATCCCTCTGGAAGAAGTTTTTTTAATTCTGCATGGATAAAATCATTTACTTCTGGTTCAGTAACTAATCCAGTAACTACACCTTTTTCTGAAACAGTTTCTTCATTTGAAAGTTTTTGCCATTGGTTATACTCAGTAGCTTGCCCTTTAATTTCGTTTAACGTTTTATCAAAGAATTTCTTTAATGCTATTCTTTGTTTTTTAAGAGTAGCAGTATCAGTTATTTTTTCTTGTAAGTGGTCTTGATTTTTATTTATTTGATCTTTTATTGCTTCATTTCTTGAATTAAAGATTGGTGTGCTTTGTAATCCACCATGCGATCCCTCAGTAGAACCAACCTGTATGCCATAAGCTCCAACCCATTTACCTGGAGCAATCTCTAATGCTTCAAGCCTAGCATATCCATAACCAGATCCAGGTATTTTTGTTTCGATTATATTTTCTGGCTTTACATCTTCAGAGTTGTATACATTATATTCATTTGGTTGTGGAAATTCGCCCTTTAGGTCTTTTTGTTGGGTTTTTGTACCCCCTTTATTGACCGATCCAGTATCATTGCTCCCTCCCTTGCTGACTGGTTCTGAAACTTGTTTGCCGCCCTCTTGAGTGCTTGGCTCATTGCCTTTCTCTTCTCCAAAGAGCTTGCCTTGTTCTTCTGGTTCACCTTTTTTCTCCTTTACTGTTCTTCTTCTAGCACCCTCGACAACCTTCTTGGGTGATACTTCATCTGCAAATAGCTGGTTCTGTTGCCCTACGTTTTCTGTTTCTTCAATATAATAGTTTAACACAGTTTCCATAAATTGCTGAGAATTTGCTCTGGTCAATTCATCATTGTAAAATGCCTTAATAAGAGCTTCGATCATGGGATCTTGGTCAGTAAAAGCATCTTGCTGGGCAAAGTATTCGCTTGGCTTTATTCCTTGGTTTCTAAGTTCAGATATAACTTGAGCCGTATTAGTAATATCAGTTGTTATATCAAATTCTGGCTTGATATTTCCTTGATCTATCTTTGATTTTAGTTGAGTGAATTTCGGTGCAACAGATACTAATGCGTTAGTTAATGCCTTAATATTGTTATCTGGACTCTCCAGCATAGTTGTTAAAACATCAACATCACTAAAAGCACTTGCTAAAATAGCACTCTTCATTCGGTTTACTGCTTGATTGGTTAGTTGTCCGTTCTTTGTAAACTCACCTTGTTCTGCTTTCGTAACAACTCTATTTACAAAAGCTTGAACAAAAGCTCTATTCTCTACACTTGTTATCTCTCCTCCAGTATAAAGTCTGGTAATATCCTCTCCCATTGCTTTAGCATCTCTGCTTGCACTCTCAGTAACAGACATAACGGCTTGTTCGGATCTGTTCGAGAGATCTGCCATTTCAGATAGATTTTCTACAGTCATATTAGGATCTGTTAATCGTCTAACCAGAATGGGTTGTTCATAGTTGTTCAAAAGCTTGGCTACATCTTCCTTTACCTTGGGATCTGTAGGAGCAACTTTTAGGTCTTTTGCTATTTTGTTTGTAAGGAAAGTTTCCAGCTCAGTTTGATAGTTAGTTAAAGCATTATCTTGGGAGTCATATACCTCTGCCATAGTCAAAACTCTGCCGTTTCCAGAAATAATTGTTCCGTCTTTGGCAATGATTGGCGATCCGTCCCCAGTTGTAGGACTATCCATTAATCTCTTGGCATTAAAGGTCTGCTCATTGGCTCTCTGAATTGCTAATATCTTGGACTCTTTAGTAGCTCTATTTCTAGGTTGTAGTTCGCCTTTAGCTTGTTTTAATTGCCTTATATCGACTAATACAAACTCTGTTTTATAGCTTTTCTCTCCTCCTGGAGTCTGTGTTTGCTCCTCTTCTTTGTTTCCAGTAAGAGTATTTAAACTAAATCCTATCTCTTTATCTGGTGGAATGGCTTGAGGACTATCAATCTTTAAAGGGGTTGCTTCTTGAGCTTTTTTCTTTTTTTCGATATTTTCGTTAATTTGTTGTGAAGCATTTTTTTCTTCTTGAGCAACCTTTTCTAATCTTTCGGCTATTAAGACCTTACTCGGATCAACTTCTGCAAGGATCTCTGGATTGGATAATTGACTAGCCAGCTTTTGTATTTCCAGTTCATATTCTTTTTCTGCTTGTGCTTCTCTTACTTTTTGGTTCGTTTGCGATAGATTT
>MDTG01127533.1_pt1 | contig 10087 bp, 10 predicted proteins | sample 811421 | NCBI WGS metagenome assembly MDTG01 (sample SAMN05326645, study PRJNA326480) | marine metagenome | isolation source: seawater | place: Pacific Ocean: South East | collected 2011 | reverse complement strand
ATTAATTCATGCATTAGTGAAAGGAATTACTGATTTTATAGAAGAAGATACGGAAGAAGCAAGAACAGAAGCAAAAAAACCAATTGAGGTTATTGAGGGGCCACTCATGGATGGTATGAATGTCGTTGGAGATCTATTTGGTTCTGGAAAGATGTTTCTCCCGCAAGTTGTAAAGAGTGCGCGTGTTATGAAAAAAGCAGTAAATTATCTAATTCCATTTATCGAATCTGAAAAAGGTGGAAAAAAAATAAAAAGTAATGGAAAAATAATTTTAGCAACAGTCAAAGGTGACGTTCATGATATTGGTAAAAATATTGTAGGAGTTGTTTTGCAATGTAACAATTATGAAATTATAGATCTTGGAGTAATGGTTCCCGCGCAGAAAATTCTTGACACAGCAAAAGAACAGAATGTAGATATTATTGGATTAAGTGGATTAATCACTCCATCCCTAGATGAGATGGTTCATGTTGCTAAAGAAATGAAACGTCAAAAATTCCAAATTCCCTTAATGATTGGAGGAGCAACTACCTCAAGAACACATACAGCAGTAAAAATAGACCCTGATTATGATTATCTTGTAGTGCATGTAAAAGATGCTTCTCGAGCTGTTGGAGTATCTACAAAATTACTTAACATTGACATGAAAAAGACCTATTCAAAAGAAATAAAATCTGAATACGATACTCTAAGAGAACGTCATCAAGGTAAACAAAAAAGAACAGATTGGCTAACTATTGAAGAATCTCGTGAAAATCAGATGAAAATTGAATGGCGCGATTACATGCCCGTTGTGCCTAAAAAAATGGGAGTCCAAGTGTTTAAAGATTACCCATTAACCGAATTGATTAAATACTTTGACTGGACACCATTTTTTATTGCATGGGAGTTAGCTGGTAAATTTCCTAATATTTTAAAGGATGATGTTGTAGGTAAAGAAGCTACACGTCTTTATAATGATGCAGAATTGATGTTATCAAAAATTATAAATGAAAATTGGTTCTCTGCTAGAGCTGTATATGGTCTCTTTCCAGCAAACACCATTAATTATGATGATATAGAGATCTACACGAATGAAAAAAGAAATGGACTTTTGACTACAATACATTCGTTACGTCAACAAACAAGAAAACCTCCGGGTAAATATAATTATGCTTTAGCAGACTTTATTGCTCCAAAAGAAACAAAAAAGAAAGATTATATAGGTGCATTTGCAGTTGCAGCTGGCTTTGGGATGGAAAACAAAATAAAAGAGTTTGAAAATGACCATGACGACTATAGCGCGATAATGCTTAAAGCTCTGGCAGACCGTTTTGCTGAAGCATTTGCTGAATGCTTACACTTACATGTAAGAAAAGATTTTTGGGGTTATGCTCCTAATGAATCGATAAAAAACCAAGAGTTAATAAATGAAAAATACAAAGGCATACGACCCGCACCTGGTTATCCAGCATGCCCAGATCATACTGAGAAAAAATTATTATGGAATTTGATCGATGTTGAAAAAAATACTGGTATAACACTTACCGAGTCTTATGCGATGTTTCCAACTGCAGCAGTTTCAGGTTGGTACTTTTCTCATCCTAATTCAAGATACTTTGGTCTTGGAAAAATTAATTATGATCAAGTAAGAAATTACGCACAAAGAAAAGGAGTTGACATAAAGATTATGGAAAAATGGCTATCGCCTAACTTAGGTTACAGCCCCGATGAAAACTAAAAAAATACACATCCATGTGTAATTAAAGTACGACTAAAAAAATTCTCTACTTGTTCTTGGGGATGTCACCCATAGATCGTCAATAGGAGCCATCTTTTGTTTTGGTTTTAGACACAAACCCATCGCGAGACTATAAGCTAATGAAGGATTGTCTATTTGATTTTTCCAGACCAATTGCACCGCCTGAAATGCTCGATGTTTAATACTTCCCGCAACTGGTGCATTCTCGATTAAATTGAGAATTTCCTCTAGTACAATACCTCTGCGAAATGTATCAGATGCCTGATATGCATCCTCAGCAAATAATTTACATGAATTAACTGTATATGTTCTGGTTGTATAATCATTAGCCAAAACATTTATTGGGTTAAGTATCTTCATAAATAATAATATTAAATAGACAATTAAACTTCTCATCTTAATTTCTCACTTATTCTATGAGCCTCCATATTTTAGGTAAAAAAAAAGGCCGCTGGTCAGATAACCTGCGGCCTTTTTAGGATTAGTTAGTTTTTTTAAGTTATTAGATTAATAAAATCCATTGACGCACAGGTGCCTGTAGCTACCGCACAGGAAGTTGCGGTGCCATATAAATACCTGTTTTGTCATATAACTTAATTTCATAGGAGCGCGATATTCTCTATATTTCTGTGTAATGTCAAGTTAAATATAGAAAAAATCTATATCATTATGATTTTTATTGGGTTTTTAATACGAAAATGCTGCTATCTCTATAGAGTATATGGTGGTTATTCATTCTTTCACATGTAAATTCCAGAAATTTTTAGCCAATAATCTAGCTTCTATTAGCTGTTCTGAAGTAAATTTTCCTTCAATTTTATCTCTAATTTCCTCGGCAGGTTTAAAGCCTCTAGCTGCAACAACGCCTGCCCACGCATAAGCTTTTAGATAGTCTCGTTCAATCTTATCACCCAAATAATAAAACTCGGCAAGCTTGTATTGGCTCATGATATTATTTTTTTTTGCTGAGTTGAAAAACCACTGAAACTGTTCTTTATTTTCCTTGGGAATTCCTAATCCTTCGCGATACATACTCATGAGATTAACTTGAGACTCTAAAAATCCTTGGTTAGATGCTTTCTGATACCAAATTATTGCCATATCATAATTTTTTACTGTCCCTCTACCATTTTGATACATGACTCCTAAATCATGTTGGGCTTTTGCCAACCCCTTTAGCGCAGCTTTTTCATACCACTTTACCGCCTCGTTATAATCCTGATTTACTCCAATACCATCATGAAACAAATACCCAATACTTGCCTCGGCCTCTGCATTACCCTGAACTGCTGCTTTTCGTGACCACTTCATTGCTTGCCAATAATCTCTATCTACACCTAAACCAGTTATATATAATTTAGCTAATCTGATTTGAGATTCTGGATAACCTCTTTTTGCTGATTTTTTATACCATCTAGCTGCTTCTTGATAGTCCTGTATTAAAAATTCACCATTTTCGTACATATATCCTAGATAATATTGCGCTCTAATATCGCCACCATCGGCAAGAAAAGAAAACTCTCTATAAGCTCTCTCATAATCGCCTGATTGATAGGCCGTAAATGCAAGATCATAGTTAGATTGCCCACAGGCCAGTACAAAAAACATAAAACTAGCTAAAGTAAATAAAGATCTCATAATTTCATAAGCTTACATAGTTTCTGTAGAATATCGACTATAATAAATCAATATAAATTAGATAAAAAAATATATGCCACAATTTAGCGTGAATCATCTTGAATGTATTCGTCATAATAACATTCTATTTAGTAACCTAAACTTCAATATGAAGGACGGCGATTTGCTGCAGATCAATGGAGAAAATGGAAGCGGTAAAAGTAGTCTGCTCCAAATTTGCTCGGGACTAGCGGAACCCTCAGACGGTGCAGTCTTATGGAACGATGGTAACATTCGAAAATATCGTTATGATTTTCAGAAAAATATGCTCTATTTGGGTCATAAAAACGCAATCAAAGAATCATTAACAGTAAAAGAAAATATGGAAATTATATTTACTCTTGCAGGTATGGAAAAAAAAGAAGAATTCTCAAAAATTTTAAAAACAATTGGTCTTCCTAATATTACAAATCTATTTGCTAGAAACTTATCTGCAGGTCAACAAAGACGTTTAAGCTTAACCCGATTATTAATGACTAGGTCAAAATTATGGTTACTTGATGAACCATTTAATACATTAGATAAACATGGTAAAAAGATGATCGAAAAAATAATTTTTGATCATTGTAATTTAGGTGGAATCGTGATTTTTACGACACATCAAGAAATTGAGTTTAATGAATACCCAATAAAAAATATTCATTTGGGAAATAAAAATGTTTGAATATATTAATATTTTCTGCACTCTACTAAAACGTGATTTAGTAATTGCAATTCGAGATAAAACAGATTTCATTAATTCGTTAACGTTCTTTGTCATTATAATTTTTCTGTTTCCTTTAACATATGGTACAGATTCAGAATTAATAATGAAATTTACTCCTGGAATGATCTGGATAAGTGCACTTCTTGCTACCTGTCTATCATTAGAAGGGGTTTTTCGATCTGATTTTGAGGATGGCACAATTGAACAATTAACTCTTTCTCGATACCCTCTAACCTTAATCTCATCTGCTAAAATAATGGCTCACTGGATCATATATAGTGCTCCTTTGATCGTTATATCTTTATTTATGAGTTTGATATTATCTCTACCAACAAATGTAATAATGGTACTTTTTATTACATTATTATTAGGTACGCCAATTCTAAGTCTCATAGGTTCTATTATGGTTGTCCTTACTGTTGGTTTACGGGGCAGTATGCTACTTAGTTTATTAATTTTACCTCTATCAATGCCTATATTGATTTTTTCAATCTTGGCTATTAATAATGCAGCAATAAACCAATCTACATCTGCTGAAATCTATTTTCTAGGTGGAATGCTTGTGCTTGCAATAACTTTAGCTCCAATTGCAACTGCTGCTGCTTTACGTGTGAGAATGAGTTAAAAGATGTATAGATGGATACAACAATTTGGTTCACCGAAATATTTTTATGATATTTCATTAGTCGTGTCAAAATGGATTGGGGTTATTTGCCTCATATGCTTTATTGCAGGCTTATACGGAGGATTAGTAATAGCACCACCGGATTATCAACAAGGTGATAGTTATAGAATTATATACATACATGTTCCAGCATCGTGGATGTCTCTTTTTGTTTATATGATCTTAGCTATTTCAGGAGCTATAACTCTTATTTGGCGTATTAAAATCGCCGATTTTGTAGCTAGATCAAGTGCCATAATTGGTGCATCCTTTACTTTCTTGGCATTAGCAACTGGCGCTATCTGGGGTAAACCAATGTGGGGTACCTATTGGGTATGGGACGCTAGATTAACCTCTGAATTAATTTTGCTCTTTCTGTACTTGGGTTACATTGCACTTCAATCCTCATTCGAAGATAGACGTGTTGGAGCTCGCGCAGGAGCAATACTAGCTTTAATAGGCGTTATCAATATTCCTATCATCCATTACTCGGTTGAATGGTGGAGTACGCTTCATCAAGGTCCAACTATCTCTAAACTAGATGCACCCTCAATTCACTACTCAATGCTTATTCCTTTATTATTAATGGCGATAGCTTATAAAACTTTTTACATATATACCCTTCTAATAAACATAAGAAGTGAAATTATAGAAAGTGAATATAACGCTACATGGGTAAAAAAAATGATAGGAGATTGAATTATGCTATTTGAAAATTTCTTTTCAATGGGTGGGTACGGAATATATGTATGGTCTGCATATGCTATTACGTTTATTGTGCTAATTTTAAATCTTTTCTTTACTATAAAAAGAGAAAAAAAAATACTTCGTAATTATAAAAAAAAATAAATCATCATAATAATAAAGAGAATAATGTCACCTAGAAAGAAGCGTATTTTTGTTATTTGCATAGTGTTATCTGGTATAACTATATCGGTGGCACTTATTCTTACGGCATTTGAAAAAAACCTAATGTATTTTTACAGTCCAACAGAGGTCGCTAATGGTAGTGCACCCGAGGTACGTGATTTTCGAATTGGAGGCATAGTGCTAAAAGATAGCGTTAAAAGAAATGTTGATAATCTTAAAGTGAGTTTTGTGCTAACAGACACAGTTAGTGAAATTGAAGTTCAGTATGAGGGAATACTTCCTGATTTATTTAGAGAAGGTCAGGGAATTGTTGCTAATGGTAAACTTCAATCAAATAATATTTTTATTGCAAAACAGGTATTGGCAAAACATGATGAAAATTATATGCCACCAGAAGTTGCAGAAGCCTTAGAAAAAGCAAATTCTCACTTTATGGAACAATATAAATAATAAAACGACCGCGATGATACCTGAGCTTGGACATTTTACCTTAATTTTAGCCTTAGCAATGGCCTTTATACAAAGTAGTTTTCCTTTAGTGGGAGCTACTATTGCTAATCAAACATTCATGGCTTTAGCAAGGCCAGTTGCACGCCTACAATTTTTCTTTGTAGTCATCTCATTTTTTATATTGGTATACTCTTTCTTGATCAATGATTTTTCTATATCTTATATCGCAAATAACTCCAATACATTACTGCCTTGGTACTATCGCTTTTCAGCAGTATGGGGTGCCCATGAAGGATCATTGTTACTTTGGGTGCTTATTTTAAATATTTGGACAATAGCTGTAACTTATTTCAGCCGTGGTTTACCTGAATATTTTGTAGCTCGTGTTATTGGCGTTATGGGCTTAATCAGCGCTGGCTTTCTTCTATTTATGTTATTTACATCAAATCCGTTTGAACGGATCTTTCCGATTCCATTAGACGGCGCTGATTTAAATCCTTTACTACAGGATATTGGTTTAATTATACACCCGCCAATTCTTTACATGGGGTATGTCGGATTCTCTGTTGCCTTTAGTTTCGCTATAGCAGCACTATTAGATAGCAATCTCGATACAACATGGGCCAGATGGTCAAGACCTTGGACCTTACTTGCTTGGATATTTCTTACGTTAGGCATCGCGCTTGGTAGCTGGTGGGCCTACTATGAGTTGGGTTGGGGCGGCTGGTGGTTTTGGGATCCCGTAGAAAATGCCTCTTTTATGCCATGGCTTATTGGAACAGCACTTATTCACTCTCTTGCTGCTACAGACAAAAGAGGGATATTTAAAAATTGGACATTATTGCTATCTATATGCGCATTCGCTCTAAGTTTACTAGGTACTTTCTTAGTACGTTCTGGAGTAATAACGTCAGTTCATGCGTTTGCCACTGACCCAACAAGAGGAATTTTTATACTTTTATTACTAGGTGTATTTGTTGGAGGCTCACTCGTTCTTTATGCATTTCGTGCGCCTGCCATAAAAGCAGGTGGTAAATTTAAATTACTCTCTCGAGAAACATTTCTACTGCTAAATAGTATTTTATTTTTAGTTGCTATGCTTACGGTGTTACTTGGAACAATTTATCCTTTAATTATTGAAGCATTAAATCTTGGAAAAATATCTGTTGGTGCTCCCTACTTCAATGCAGTATTTGTTCCAATAATGTCACCTCTTGTTGTTTTTCTTGGTCTAGGAGTTATTACAAAATGGAAGCAAGATAATCTTTTTCAACTACTCATAAAATTACGATACTTATTAATATCGACATTGTTTATTGGTATTACTATTGTATTAGTATTCTTCGAAAACCATCAATTAAAAACATCAATGGGGATTATTGCAGCATTATGGATATCACTGACAACTTTTTACTCATTTTATTTGCGACTTCAAAATAAAAAAAATAAATTAGCAGCAATGTTAATAATACCTCGCAGTTACTATGGAATGTTGCTTGCACATCTTGGTTTTTCTGTTTGTATTGTTGGAATAACAATAACAAGTAATCATAGTGTAGATATTCATGAACGAATGAAAATTGGAGATACTATTGAATTTTCAAATTACCAATTTAATCTTAGAGACTTAAAGGAAATTTCAGGTCCTAATTATAAAGCAACTGAGGCTATCGTAGATGTTAAAAAAAATGAAACTCTTATAACAACACTTCGTTCTCAAAAGAGAATCTATACAGTTCGTGATATGCCAATGACTGAAGCCGGAATTGATGCTGGGTTTACAAGGGACATATATATGTCATTAGGTGAGCCACTAGATACTGAATCATGGAGCGTGAGATTGTATCATAAACCTTTTGTCCGCTGGATATGGTTGGGCTCGATACTAATGGCCATTGGTGGTTTGCTAGCAATATTAGATAAACGCTATCGTACCGCTAAACAAAGAAAAAAATCGATTATTGTTAATAATGAAGTTGTACCATAACTTAAATGATCCGATATCTTCTTCCACTAACAATTTTTCTTGGAATTACAGTTTTATTCATTTATGGACTTCAAAATGATCCAAGATATATTCCATCTCCATTAATAAATCAGTCAGCGCCAGAATTCAATCTGCCCACTCTGCACGAACCAGAATTAAATATTAAAATGGATACTTTAAAAGGTAAGGTATCGCTTCTAAACGTATGGGCATCTTGGTGCGCAGCGTGTCGCATTGAGCATCCTATATTAAACAATGCTGTCAGAAATTATGATATAAAACTCTATGGATTAAATTATAAAGATTCAAGGTCAGAAGCCCTTATATGGTTGAAAGATTTAGGTAATCCATATATTGAGAGTGCTTATGATAAAGATGGCGTTGTCGGGATTGATTACGGAGTTTATGGTGTACCTGAGACATTCATTATAGATAAGCAAGGAATTATTCGATACAAACATATTGGCCCGATTAACAATGAACAATTTGATAATATTATTATGCCAATGATAAGAAATCTTGAGGAAGAAAAATAATCATGAATAAAAGATTTATGTCTATTCTAATTCCTATTTTATTTTTTTATGCACAGAATTGTTTTACAAATGATGAGCCGGTAAAATTTAAGAACATTCTTCAAGAGGAACAATACTACAATCTTCTTGAGGAAGTTAGGTGTCTAGTGTGTCAAAACCAATCACTTGCTGATTCAAATGCCCCACTTGCACAAGATTTAAGAAATGAAATATATGAGATGGTTAATTCTAAGAAAAATAATAATGAAATTTTGGATTTTTTAGTTAAAAGATATGGTGATTTTGTTTTATATCGTCCTCCATTGAAAAAAAATACATGGTTGCTTTGGTTTGGCCCTTTTCTAATTTTAATTATAGCAATATCTATCGGCATTATAGTTATTAAAAAACAAATAGGTGATAAATAAATATCACTAAAATAAATTATGATTTTATTCTGGTCAATCGCATCAAGTTTTCTATTAATATCAATAATAGTAATTATAAGAACATTATTTAGAAATAATGATGCTAAATATAGTAACAAAGCTACTCACGATCAAAAATTAAGAGAAATATACATCGATATAGAAAATAAATTAATTTCTGAGAGCGAAGCAAAAGATGCAATTATTGAATTAAAAAAATTAATACAAAAGGATAGCGAAAATATAGATTTTACAAATTCAAAATTACGTAACCTAAAAATTAGATCAAAAAAAATTATTTCTATACTTATTTTTATATTAGTACCTGTCTTTGTTTTAACAATATATAGCTATATCGGTAGCTCTAATTCAATAGAACTGCTAGCTACTAATACTAGCTCTCAAGAGCTTAGCAATGACAACCTTGTATCAGTCGAAGAAATGCTAAAGGGTGTTGAGAGAAGATTAATTGATGATCCAGATAATGCAAATGATTGGTTAATGCTTGCTAATTCTTATGTCGTACTAAAACGTTTTACGGACGCAGTTAGAGCATATGAAAATTTATATCGATTAAACGGAGATGATCCGTCACTTTTATTCCGATATGCAGATGTTCTTGCAATGGCTAATTCTGGAATTTTTAAGGGCAAACCAACCGAACTCGTTAAGAAAGGTTTGCAGTTAGATCCAGAAAATACAATGGGATTATGGTTAGCAGGTCTAGCAGAATATGAAGAAGGTAGGATAAATAAAGCAATTGATTACTGGCAGAGAGTTCTACCAAAACTTGAAAAAGGGTCTGATGAAGAGAAAAATATAAAAAAATACATTGAGTTCGCTGCTAAAGAAAATAATATTTCATTAGATAATAGTGCTGTTGAAAAAACTAATTTATCCGAATACTCAATAAAGTTAAATATTGAATTATCTTCAGAGTTTAGCGCTGTAGATATAAACAATACAGTCTTTATTTATGCAAAACCGGTAAATAGTAATATTAAAATGCCAATTGTTGTTTTACGTAAAAAAGTTAGTGATCTTCCATT
>MDTG01056380.1_pt1 | contig 10087 bp, 2 predicted proteins | sample 811421 | NCBI WGS metagenome assembly MDTG01 (sample SAMN05326645, study PRJNA326480) | marine metagenome | isolation source: seawater | place: Pacific Ocean: South East | collected 2011 | reverse complement strand
CTCAGTAATGCGACGAATACGCTCACCTACGAATCATGGGATTCCAGTAGTAACTCTGGGTTCACGATTGGTGGTTCCTCTTCGACACCATCAGCTTGGGTACCTGATTTTGATTTGGCAGTCGGTGAAATTTACACATGGTCTGTACAGGCTCTGAATGGTTCAGTCCCAGGTCCACGTTCCGTCCCATCGACCTTTGGAATTGGTAATCCATCCATTACAGATGTTGGAAACCACGTTCATTCGGTGGAAGTTCAAGAAGGCTCAGATGTTCCTTCATTGGGTCATCTCCCTGTATGGGATACGTACCTCAATGAAGGTGACGTCAATGCAGGTCATGGCACTCAGAGTACCTTACACATTGGTACAGGCTGTGAATCAGTTGCAGCCAATCGCTGTCATGCAGTGTATCAAATCGACATGGGTCAAATGCCATTGGATCAGATGTCAGTCAACCCGCATTCAGCACAATTGTCGATTTATGCAGACCAAATTAGCCAACTCAGTTTGGCAAATTATCTTGATTTGACAGCTTATGCAGTCATCAACCCGAATTATGATGAGGCCAGCGCGACATGGAACGCAGCATCGTCTGGATTCAACTGGTCTGCAGCCGGTTTACAAGCAGGTGTCGATTACATCGCAACACCACTTGACACGGTACGTGTCATGAGTTCCTTCACTGGAGGTTGGCTACACTTTGATGTCAGTGGTGCGATGACCACGATGAACGGTACCGTGACGGTTGTCATCATGGGTTCGACCAATGCTGGTCACATGCTTATCGATGTGAAATCGAGTGAATCAGCGTCATCAGACAAACCGATACTGTTGTTCAACTATACCTTGGTTGATTCGATTAGTCTCTCGGGTCCATCGACTACAGATGCAGATACGGGAGTTCAATTCAGTGGTTCTCTATTGGACTCCAATGGGAATACACTCACCGGTGATGTCCTCTGGAGTAGTTCGGACGGCACGATTGATTCAAGTGGTTATTTCACTCCAGATCAATCTGGAACCGTGACCATTTTCGCAGCCTATGGTCAAGTGATTGAAGCAGTCAATATCACGGTCACTGCAGGTTCGCCGATTCAATTGGTAATCGTTCCACTTGCGATCACATTGACTGCGGATGAAACCTTCACTCTGAATCAAATCAAGGTCATCGATTCCAATGGAAACGAAGTACATGGTGAAACAATTCAGCTTGAGATTAGCAATGGAACGTTATCCACTGGCTTGACACTCACGACACCGATTACAACTGACGTTACTTGGACACCTTGGGCAGCAGGCCAGCAGTACCTGAATGCAACTTGGTCATTCCAACCGACCATCTCGGTTCCAATCACGGTCACTGTGGGTGCACCAAGTTATTTCGAAATCGTTGCATCATCACAGATTGAAGCCGGGAATTCGACTGGCTTTGCTATCGATGTATTCGATCAGCGTGGTAACCAGATGGACAGCAGCCTTGGTGGGGTACTCACTTGGGGCGCCGCAAATGGTGCAATGGACAACGCGAGTGGTACATTTACTGGTGACCAGATTGGAAACTGGAATATTTGGGTGGATAGCGACCTTGGAATTTACAGTAGCACCAGCATCGAAGTGACTTATGGTGACATTGCTGAACTTGAGGTGACTGCTGTAGGTCCTACCAATACAATCATTGTCACCAGTTCTCCAACTCTGGAAAGTATCTACTTGACAGCAGACGATGAAGTTACATTTACCGTTGTACGAATTGATGTGCAAGATAATCGAGAATCGATTGATTTGCCCATGACGGGTTGGACATGGTTGAATGGACAATTCCAAGCGGGCTCCCCTTCAATTTGGGATGCTGCGAATCAGGGCTCGTCATGGGTCAAGGCGAGTTTGGAAGGCTTTGAAGTCATCATTCCAATGAGTGTTGAGCATGGCTTGCCCGTACTCATTGATGCAAGGCCAGATAACAACGACCCAGATAATCTGATTCTCATCAGTTCTGGAAGCATGGGTAGTGTGGACGCCTACGTCGCCGATGCAGATGGCAATGAATGGACGGTTTCGGCCATTTGGTCGACAGCGGATTCGAATGCTGAAACTTGGTTAAACGACCAGGGTCCAACAGCCATCTTTGAGCCGGTATTGGTTGGAGAATGGACCGTAAACGTGCGGTACGAATTCAATGTCCCGGGCGTTGGCACACAACAAGTAACGAATTCAGTCACCTTCACGGTTCTGCCTGGTGTGTTACATTCAATCACAACCACCGGTGATGCGACCATAACTGCGGATGACACGTTTGCACTAAATCCAGATGCAAGAGATGCACATGACAATAATCTGCTTGAAGAATCCCTTCAATGGTTTGTCAAGGAATCCTCCGATGAAGCCACACCACTTTCCTGTTCATCGGCGATATTGCCGAATTCGGATTGGACCGAAATTTCAATTGAAATGCGGGGTGCAAATTACGTCTGGGATGCGACACTTGTTGGCGAGTATACCATTTGCGCAATGGGTGCACAGGGTGTTTCCTCCAAGTCGATTGTCACCGTCACCGTTGGTGAGGTGGCCAATGTCTGGCACAAGGCCTTTGCAACGAGTGAAGAGTCTGGAAATGCGACAAATATGGAGTCCACACAAATCGTTGCAGATCCCGAAGTCAATCCTTTGGTTGAAATTTGGGTAATGGATGCGGATGGTAACGAATATCAAACCAGTGCAATCACTTGGACCAGCACAACCGATGGATTCGTGGCAGAGCAACACATTCGTGATGCGAATTCCAATGCACTCTTGGAGATTGGAAATTATCGCTTCTTTGGTAAAATCAATCAAACTTACACGCTGACATACAGCGCGGGAGCTTGTGGAACCTGTTCCGGTACTTGGGACATCACGGTAGCTTACGGCCCCTTGTCCAAGTTATCTGCAGTCGCCAGTGCACCTGGAACACTTGAAGGAGTCTCACTTTCAGTAGAACAACAAATGTCGATTTCAATCTCTGTTGAAGGTTTTGATCAGTTTGATAACCCCGTTCCGTTGACAAGACAATTGCAGATTTTCATCCCTGAGGATGGTGACGATTTGAACCAAATCTCTCTCACGGGAGATGGTCGGACAACCGCTGACGTCTACATGCTCAATGAAGGCGAAAACTCGGTTCAGGTGTGTTCTGGTTCAGGTGGTACAATTTGTGATGACCCACTTTCAATTTCGGTTGAAGGCACCATGGGTGGATTCTTTGAAGCAAATTCTCCCTGGTCGTGGGTCGGATTGGCTGCAATCGTGTCCCTATTGCTTGGTGTAATTGCAGTGGTCGTTGTACTCATTCGTCGTGGTGATCGTGATGACGAATACGATGAGGATGATTACTTCGAAGAAGACGATTATGATGAAGTTCCGCAGGCCCCAGTTGCACCAAGTCAATCATACAGCGAACCAACCGTTTCTGAGCAGGAATATGTTGCAGAAGATGATGGGATTACTGTCGATGAAGATGGAACAAAGTGGTACGAGGATGATGCAGGAACCTGGTGGTGCTTGGACCCCGGAATGGAAGATATTCCTGAGAATTGGTACGAGTGGACAGAATAGACATCTCGTAGTTTGAGCCGTCCGCCGTAGGCGGACGGCTCAGGGTACCCTTCAAGAGATGTCTGCTGTGTCAAGGTTTGATGCGGGTTGCTGGGCTCACTGGGTGCCGCGCGGTACTACTAGTGTCACTTCTTCTCGTTCAGGTCATTGGATTAGGCATTTTTTCAACCGATGAACTCGTATCCGAAACAAATCCAAGGATGACAAACAATACCCTTACCGATAATGGAGATGGGACTTGGAATGTCACTTACGCTGTGAATTTAGATGCCACGTTAGACAGTCGATATCCGACGACTCCTTTGGGTTCAGCCTCTTACATCGAAGTTGGTTGGAATGCGGATCAACAAAACATTCGAAACAGTTTACTCGGATTCGATTTAGATACTGCTGGTTTCCCACTCAACGCGACCATAGAGAGTGCAACTTTGCAAGTACATCAAGCATCTTCAACAGGTTCTGTTGATGCCCAGACATGGAACGTCCATCTACAAGATTGGGATGTCCAATACGCGACATGGGTGAATCGAAATGGTGGTTCGCAATGGTATCAAGGTGGGGCTCTTGGGAACTCTGACAGTGGCTCTAAGCAAGACCAACAGCATGTTGAAACAAACTCAAACGTGGTTCATTTTGATATTACTCAATCAGTAGAATTGGCACAATATCAGCAATTGACGAGTCCCAATTCACGTGTAGGTATCTTGTTGACTCCAGGATTTGGCAGTGAATCAGGTGTTGCGACCTTCCATTCCTCAGAATCAAATCAACCCTCCCTACGTCCTGTTGTGGACATCACATTTCGTTGGTCCAATCCCACTCTCTTGAGCAACAACCCTGCTTGGATTGACATTTCCCCAAAGTTGGGTTCGACGGATGTAGACAGCACATTTGATTTCACATCGGCCATTCGTTCAGAACGAGGCAATGTCATCAATGCCGGGGTTTCTTGGACGACCTCATCCGGTTCTATTGATGGCAGTGGACGTTTTTCCGCGACTCAATCAGGCGTTGTGACCATTACCGCAGCCGGAGGTACAGTCGAAGGTGATCAGGATGTGTTGGTGCATCCGGGTGCGCCCCTAACCATTGCAATGGCGAATGAAAATTATTCGATTACTGTTGACGATACGGTTCCAATCATCGCTCATGGTGTAGATCAATATGGGAATGCAGTGTACGGTTTGACATTCAGTTGGTCAGCCTCCTCTGGAAGTATTGATCAGCACGGATTCTATACTCCGTCTGAAACAGGGACGCACACAGTTGCGGCTCAGTGGGGGAACCACGTTGCTATTTCCAATGTGAGTGTTTCAGTTGGAATAGCCGCCAACATCATTCTCCCTTCAGACTTCACAGCTAGAGCTGGAATTGGAACCCAAATCCCTGTGGTTGTCGAAGATCGATTTGGGAATATTCTACCCCAATCTGCAGCCGCAGGTCTAGATTGGGTTGCAGAGCGTGGTTCCATTGATTCTGCAGGATACTATGTTGGGCAAGAAGTTGGATTGTGGCAGATTAATGTCACGAGTGGGACCGGTGCCAATGGAACAGGGTGGGTCAATGTCGTACCAGGTTTGGTAAATTTCCTTGAAATCATTGGCCCGAACCGAACCGTGAGCGCTGATGAAGCGATTCCACTAGATTTGCGATGGATAGATCGAGTTGGAAACAATGTATCTGCTCTATTGCCATTGGAAAATTGGTCTGCAGAAAGTGGCAACTTCAGAATCAACGCTGGTTTTGTCGAATGGCTACCAAGTCAGGCAGGTGTATGGCGAATATCAGCCCAAGCTGAAGGAGTAGAAGCATGGATCGATATCACAGTCATCAATGGTGCTATTTCTCGAGTCTGGATTGATGCTGAATTCGATATCATGACTGCTGATGATGAATCGGTGCTGAACTTACAGGCTGAGGATTTGCGCGGGAATCGGTGGCCGATAGCCGCGGATTGGTCGATTGTTGAGTCCGAAGCATCTTCGTCTTTGGTTTCGGACATTGACGGAGTCCGCTTTGTCGGTGGTATTGCAGGTACATGGACGATTGTGGCCACCCATTCGGGTACCGAGGGCACATTTTCCGCAGAACTTCCAATTGAAGTTAAGCCAGGTAGATTGGCTCGAATTCTACTTGCAGGTGATGGTTCAACCATCTCTGCCGACAATGCCTTCAATCTCAATCCTATTCTGAGCGATGCAGATGGAAACACCATCTCAGGTATCCAATTGAATTGGACAGTAGATGGTGAAGACGTCACTCCTCAACTTCGATTATCAGGAGGGATTTGGCAACCAACGTCAACTGGGGATCACTTGATTGAAGCGGATGCTGCTGGTCGAACCGCAAGATCCAGAATCTACGTTGAGCAAGGGGTCCCACATGAATTCACAGTAGACATTGACATACCGATTCAAGGTATTGTTTCCAGCGGTGATCAGTTTACGATTACCACCTATGCTGTCGATATATCTGGAAATCAAGCACCTTGGCCAGTTGAGTGGATTTTACCTTACAATTCACTTGAGGTAGAAGAAACAACTGAGATCGGTGTCTACGATGTGCGTGGTCTCGGCGAAGGAATTTGGGACATTGGACTGATGAATGGTACAACGGAAGGCAATTTTACACTGCAAGTGGTCACTGGTGAACCTCGTTCCCTACGTATTGGGCAACACGGTGGTGTTGGTGATCAGGGTGAATCATTTTCGCTTGAGGTAAGTTTGGTGGATTATGGTGGGAATGCTGTGCCGATGCAAACCTCGAAATTCATTTTCGATACGGAAATCGGGTCTGTACGCCATGACATTGGTGCATTTTGGTATCTTGAGCTTGAGGAACCAGGTGAAGGACAGAAGGTAACGATTCGATATGAACAGTGGTCTGCCGTCACATACATCGATGTGAATCCAACAGGAATCGACAAACTCACAAGTAGCCAAACTGGGCAGATGCTAATCGGTGGATTTGGAGTCGCTGCATTGATGATTGGGATTCTTCTTTTCATCCTACGAACAAACGCCGAGGGCGAGGAACACTGGGATCATGAATTTGAAATTGATGACATTGTTGAATCAAATATGGAATCAGAATCTCCTAAAGAGCAATACCAAATGTCTCGCCGCTCCAAGCGCCGTCTAAACTATCAGCGACAGAAAGAAAGAATTCGTTCAATGGAAAGTGCTACGCAAAGTATGACGATCGCCTCAAAACCCACAACCGTGGAAAGCAGTGCTACGAATGGAGTTCTAGCTGCCATGGAAGGGACTGTACAAGGTCAAACAGGTTGGTATCAAACCGCGCAGGGCGAATCTCAGTATTGGCAAGTTGATGAAACGGGACAGTGGAGTCGTATACAATGAAGAGATTCACGTTGATTCTGTTCCTGGCGTTGATTGTAAGTGTATATGCGCCCGCGCATTCAGCTACTTCAGGACGGTCTTGTTCAGCTACAGCAGATCCTACGGTGGATTCACTAACCATCTCGCCTAGTGGCCCCTTGTCGATGCCGGCGGATCAAGCGCTCAACATTACTGCTACCGCTTACAATGCCGCCGGTTCAGAATTGAATGTACCCATCGCCTGGTCATCTACATCAGGGTCGATTCAAAATTTCGGGGGTGGACAGGCGCGCTGGTCGCCACAGACGGTCGGCTCACAATCGGTTACCGCCTGCAATGGTGATGTTGAGGTAACATTGACAGTCAACGTTCAACCTGGGTCACCATTGACGTTTCAATTATTGGTAAATCACGAGAACTACACTGCTGACGATTTATTTGAGGTGACACCTATGCTTCAAGATCAGTTTGGTAATTCTTGGATTCCGAGCATACCTTATGCAAACTGGACTTTGCCGGAGGGCATGGTTATTTCATTGCCCAATGATGGAACATCTCCCCTCGTGACACCGGGTCCGACAGGCGAGATGATGATTGGAGTCAACTGGGGCACATGGTCTGATTCAATTTCAGTGAATGTCACAAATGGAGTTGCAGTTGGCCTCATGATTGTCCATGATTCCGCACATGTATCATCGGATGATATCATTCAGCTGTGTGCTCATCAGCATGATCAGCGTGGCAACAGTTGGTTGAAAAATGCCACTTGGACCACTCAAGGGGGCAGTGCAAATGATGCACTATCTTCATTTTCGGGCCAATGTGTTGAATTTGATGCTGGCGAAGTAGGCGATTGGGTGGTTGAGGCTCAGGATAACACCGGTCTGACAGATTCATTGACGCTGTCGGTAAGCTCAGGCCGATTGGCGCATATCGAACTTGCTGGTCTTGCCAGTAGTATGCACATTGGGGAACTGTATTTGCTTGAGGCACATGGATTTGATGCTGCAGGAAATCCTGTTACAGTGGATGGTTGGAATTGGTCAGTGACGGCTGGCCCAAGTTCGAATGGTATTGTACCCGATGGTGATGCCATGACTTTCGTTCCTAATGCGGTTGGCCAGCATACCATTCAGGTGACAGCAGCAGGTAGAGTTCAGGCCATCGACGTTGAAGTTCTATCTGGTGTCCCGGTTGAATTGGAAATTGAAGTGATGAATGCGGTACCTGGGCCACTAAAAATCGTGACCGGTTCTTCATTAGATTTGATTTTGTACGGTGTCGATGAGAGTGGAAATCGGAACCCAGTTGATGCACCTATTTCCGATTGGTTTGTTCTCAATGGCTATGGTGTCATCGAAAATGCAACAGTTGGTGGAACTGGACATTATACCTACATCTCCAGTGGGATTGGCGATGTGAGCATTACCGTTTTCCTTGACCAAGCGCAAGGGAACTTACTCGTCCATATCTTACAGGGGCCATTGGACTATCTCGAGGTGAATTTACCTGCTGAAGCAGACCAAGGTACAACGATTGATTTTGATGTCTCTGGATTTGATGTGTCAGGAAACCCTGTAGCCATTCACCAGTGTTCAGCAGTCATTACAACTGACGCAGGCGATGCTAAATGTGACAGCGATGGTTGGAAGTTAGATCTGAAGGAATCTGGCGAATTGGTTGTTCATGCCAGAATCCAATCTACGATTGGAACGAGTGCCGAAGGGAGTGACTATATTTCAGTCGAATCAACTTGGTTTGGTTGGGGAAATAACACGCAGGTAATTTTTGCCTTCAGCATCCTGATTGTTCTTGTCATCTCAATCATTCTTCTTGCGGTTTTCAAACATCTTGATTTGAGAATCAATGAGGGATCCGAAGAGGATGAAGACTACGATAAAACGGAGCATATGGCTCAAGATTTGGCGAATCCATCAGTGCCGATGATTGGGCAATTACCCAATCCACCCTTATCTGCGAATCCTTCAGTCGCTCATCAACCGGTAGCACCTGTTATGGCGCAGATGCCCACACCTATCGTGGCTGCACAACCAGTCATTGAAACAATTCAACAACCAACAGTGGAAACTCAAATTCCTGTTGTCGAACGTGATGAGGGTGATTGGGCATTACCTCATTCAATTCCCGAACCCACAGTGCCGACCCAGTCTGATGACGAATGGGGTGAGATGTCGGAAGGATGGGGTGATGATACCACCACATTGGTCGACCAAGCCGAGACGTATACGCAACAGCAACATGAGATCAGGAGAGGAGAGGGTCCTCGAGATAGTGGAGGTCAGAATTTACGTCCATTACCAGGTACCGATCCAGGTCAAGATGGATGGTATTTCAATCATGAAGGTAAACCAACACATTGGCGACATCACGAAGCCAGTGGTTGGTCTCAAGAATAGCGCTCATCAGCATTTGGGAAATCCTTGGTTCGAACATCTTCGATGTACTCTTTGACAGCCCCCGTCATCATCTCGTAAAGGTTGAGGTATCGTCGAAGGAACCTTGGGTTGAATTCATGAGTTAAGCCAATCAAATCGTGTATGACCAATACTTGTCCATCGACATCCGCCCCAGCACCGATTCCGATGGTCGGGATGTTGACTGCCGCCGTAACTTTCGCAGCCAATTCGGCAGGTATTTTCTCAAGAACGATCGAGAAACAACCTGCTTCTTCAAGCAATTTTGCATCTTCAATCAGCTTTGCCGCTTCCTCTTCCTCGCGAGCGCGTACAGAATATGTTCCAAACTTGTAGATTGATTGTGGAGTCAGTCCAAGATGCCCCATCACTGGAATACCAGCTGTAAGAATTCGTTCAATCGATTCTACAATCTCGGCTCCACCCTCAAGTTTCACAGCATGGGCACCGGATTCCTTCATGATTCGAATGGCGCTATTCAGGGCCTGCTTTGAGTCTCCTTGATAGCTACCAAATGGCATGTCACAGACGATAAGAGGACGGTCCACTCCATTTACGACACATTGCGCGTGGTAGATCATTTGATCCAGAGTAATCGGGACAGTGGTATCGTTACCTGCCATTACATTTGAAGCGGAATCCCCAACTAGGATTACATCGATTCCTGCACTATCTAGGATACGCGCCATCGAGTAGTCATAGGCGGTCAGCATGGTGATT
>MDTG01051490.1_pt1 | contig 10087 bp, 11 predicted proteins | sample 811421 | NCBI WGS metagenome assembly MDTG01 (sample SAMN05326645, study PRJNA326480) | marine metagenome | isolation source: seawater | place: Pacific Ocean: South East | collected 2011 | reverse complement strand
ACATCACGATCCACTACAAAAATTATTAAATCTACATCTTTTAGAGCACTTTCAGCTTCATAATTCATATATCTGTTAAGCGCTTTTTTTTGATCAAAGTGAATGCCGGGCGTATCTACAAAAATTATTTGTGCATCACTTGTAGTCTTAATTCCAATAAGATTATGTCTTGTAGTTTGTGGTTTTCTGGATGTTATACTTAACTTCGTACCTATTAGATGGTTGAGTAACGTAGATTTACCGACATTTGGTCGCCCAACTATTGCTACAAAGCCACACTTTTTAGAATTATTGTTAGCTATCACTTAATAGCTCCACTAAGGCTTTTTCGGCTGCTTTTTTTTCTGCTTCTCTTCTGGAATCACCAAAACCTTTTGTGGGAATTTTAAGTCCACTAGCATTACACTCAGTCGTAAATTTTTGTTGGTGCGGCTCACCTGATATAGCAATAATTTGATATATTGGTAAAGGTTTTGATCTTGATTGCATAAGCTCTTGGAGTTCAGTTTTTGGATCCTTTCGGCAGCTCTGATTTAGGTTTTTTAACCTTGAATTATACCATTTTAAGATACAATCCTTGCATGGGATTATCCCGCCGTCTAAAAAAATTGCTCCGATTATCGCCTCAACCGAATTTGCAAGTATAGAGCATCTGTGACGCCCACCACTACTTAGCTCTCCTTTTCCTAAAACCAAAAATTCACCAATATTTAACTCAATAGCTATCTCAGAAAGCGTCTTACCTTTTACTAAATTTGCCCTGTATCTGCTAAGTTCACCCTCTTTACTGTTTGGCAGCAAATCATAAACTGCATGCCCAATTATAAAATTAAGAGCGGAGTCACCCAAAAACTCTAATCTTTCATTATTAGTAGACCCTAAACTTCTGTGTGTAAGCGCTAACCGCAACAGAAACTCATCTTTAAAATTATAGCCGATTCTCTTGGAAATTTGATTAAGATCTATCTTCATAAAATAATTATATCTATCATTTAATCACCCCTGTATTTTTGAAACTTGGTATGTCTGAAATGGATCTCCAGTGCATCCAAACTAAGATTGCTTTACCCACTATATTAGTTTCTGGAACGGGCCCCCAGACTCTACTATCACTACTATTATCACGATTATCTCCCACCATAAAATATTGTCCCGTTGGAATAGTAATATTGTAGTCTTTTCCTAGTTTGCCAGCTGTTTTCTTTTTTCTTACGAGGTGTTCTATTTCATCTAGGCTCTCTCTCTCGATAACATAATTTGGGTTCTCTTTAGTATCAGAAATTACTGTATATTCCATCTCTATATCATTGATATATATTATATTATTTTTTATACTAATTTTATCGCCAGGTAAGCCAATCACTCGTTTGATAAAATATCTTTTATCATGCGGCGGTGTAAAAACCATTACATCTCCTCTTTTTGGATTTCCAACATCAAAAAACTTCGATCTAATTACAGGCAATCTTAAACCATAACTGAACTTATTGACTAAAATATAATCACCTATTTTTAAGGTTGGTATCATAGATCCAGAAGGGATCTGAAAAGGCTCAAAAATAAATGATCTAAGTATAAAAACAAATATTAGAACTGGAAAAAAAGAGCCGATATATGCAAAAAATTTTAAGATTTTTTGAGATCGCTCTGTTGAGCAAAATCTTATCCTAGCGATTATTACAGAGAATCCACTTATAAATACAAGCAGTGTGAGTACTAGAGGGAAATTAATATCCATTAAATTCTCAATTATCAGTTTTTAAAACAGCTAAAAAAGCTTCTTGCGGTATCTCCACATTTCCAACCCTTTTCATTCTTTTTTTACCCTCTTTTTGTTTTTGGAGTAATTTTTTCTTACGTGATATGTCACCACCGTAACATTTTGCGGTAACATTTTTTCTTAGAGCCTTGACCGTTGTTCTTGCAATAATATGCCCTCCTACAGCGGCTTGTATTGCAATGTCAAACATTTGTCTTGGTATCAGTTCTTTCATTTTTTCTGTTAGCTGTCTCCCAGTTCTCTTTGAATTTTCTCGATGCATAATAAGTGCTAACGCATCAACTTTATCAGCATTAATTAAAACATCCAATCTCACCAAAGGAGCAACTTCAAATCTTGTGAAACTGTAATCTAGTGATGCAAAGCCGCGACTTACAGATTTCAATCTATCAAAGAAATCCATTACAACTTCACTCATAGGTATATCATATGATAGAGAAGCCTGTTCACCAACAAATTGAAAGTCTCTTTGGGCCCCTCTTTTTTCAATACATAGAGTTATGACATTCCCAACATGCTCCTTTGGTACTAAAATATTTGCTGTACATAAAGGTTCCCGCATCTCACTTATTTGTGCTGAGTCAGGCAGATCCGTAGGGTTTGATATATGAATGATCGTTCCATCTGTTTTTAAAATTTCATAAACTACTGTTGGCGCTGTAGTTATTAGATTTAAGTTATATTCTCGTTCCAGGCGTTCCTGTATAATTTCCATATGCAATAGACCGAGAAAACCGCAGCGAAAACCAAATCCTAATGCATCTGAATTTTCAGGTTCGAAGAACAATGACGCATCGTTTAATGTAAGTTTTGCCAGCGCTTCTCTAAAGTCTTCGAAATCGTCTGAACTTACAGGAAACAAACCAGCATAAACTTGCGGTTTAATATTTTTAAAGCCAGGTAAAGAGTCTGTATCGGGTGTCTTAAAATGAGTGAATGTGTCTCCAACTGGCGCACCAAGTATATCTTTGATTCCAGCAACTACGAATCCAACTTCTCCAGCTTTAAGGATGCCTGTTTCTCTTCTTTTTGGGGTAAATATACCAATGGTATCGACATTATGTGGTTTGCCAATCGATTTGGTGATGATTTTATCTTTTGATTTTAATTTTCCAGCAATAACCCTAACAAGTGATACTACTCCTAAATATGCGTCGAACCAAGAATCGATGATTAAAGCTTGAAGTGGAGCATCTATTTCGCCAACTGGTGCTGGGATTTTTAGAACTAGCCGCTCAAGGATATCTTCGATACCTAATCCAGTTTTAGCACTACAGTGGACGGCATCTTCTGCGTCTATACCAATTATATTTTCGATTTCATCGATGACACGACTAGGATCTGCTTGAGGCAAATCCATTTTATTTAAAACTGGAATTACCTCAAGATCTTGCTCAATTGCTGTATAGCAATTTGCAACCGATTGAGCTTCTACTCCCTGGCCTGCATCCACTACAAGTAGTGCACCCTCACACGCAGCTAACGACCTCGAAACTTCATAAGAAAAGTCTACATGACCAGGTGTGTCTATAAAGTTCAATTGATAAGTTTTGCCGTCTCTAGCTTTAAAATCTAAGGTTACACTTTGAGCTTTAATTGTAATGCCTCTCTCGCGTTCAATATCCATAGAATCTAGTACTTGCGCAGACATTTCCCTTGACTCAAGTCCACCACAATATTGAATAAATCTATCGGCAATTGTCGACTTACCGTGATCGATATGCGCGATAATAGAGAAATTTCTTATATGGCTTAAATTAGACACTGGGTTAAATTTTTGTTGTTATGAGTAGTTATTAGCGGGTATTTTTAACAATGAATATTTTATCTTATTTGATTACATGACGCCATGAATAGATTGGATCAATAAACATGTAATAAAAATAAATTGTATGATTTTATATCGATTTATTTTGAGACTGATCTACCTTCATTTTGATTATAGCGATTTAGAAGGCCATCAAGATACCTTTGAACCTGTTCGCGGGTGAGATCGCTATTTGATTCATCATTTTGAAATAAAATTTCGTCAGACGACGATTTTCTTTCTTGTGCAAGATTCGAAGTTGCAACATTTCTGGCGAGTGCAGGAGGTATACCAAATTCAGCAGATGTACGAACACTGGAAGAGGCAAGATTTACATGAATATTATCTGTCGTAACTAATGAAGACTCATATGTATCTGTAGTTTTATACTCCTGCATTCCTAGTAACGCAACTATAGCAACGGAAGCGGCTACAGCGAATCTTCCTAAGGGCTTTATAAAGTATTCGGTAACACCTTTATTGTTGTAAGTTTTTTCAAGCTCTATTGCACATCTGATATTAGAAGAAAAATCTTGAATTTGATCGGGAAGATTACCTTTAATAATTGCTGAAGATATTTGATAACGACGCCAAGAATCTCGAAGGAGCATGTTTCCAGACAATTTTTTAAGCACTCTATGTACTTCAATTTCTTTTGCTTCGCCATCGAACATTGCTGATAAAGATTCTTTTAAGTTATCTCTATTTGTACTCATATCATTCCTATTTGCACTCATAATAATAACCAATTTATACCTTTAATATTATTACAACATATGACCAACAAAAACTCTAAAGGTTCAACTTTTTAATATTAGTTTTCCATTTCCTTTATTTTTTCTTCTAATGCTTCACGTGCACGAAAGATTCTTGACCTTACTGTACCAACTGGACAATCCATTATATCAGAAATTTGCTCGTAACTTAGATCCTCAAATTCACGTAGAATTAAAGCTGTTCGCAAGTCACCTGGCAGTTCCTTTATTGCGATATTTATGACTGTCTCTAGCTCATTCTTAGATAAAATGTTGTCAGGGGAGTCGTGATTTTGTAATTGAGATCTTACCTCCAGGTACTCAGTATCATCGAGATCAATATCAAATGATGGAGGGCGTCTATTCCGTGCAATAAGATAATTTTTTGACGTATTTACAGCGATACGATAAAGCCATGTGTAAAATGCACTTTCACTACGAAAATTTTCAAGTGCTCTATATGCTTTTAGGAACGTTTCTTGCATTATATCGTTTACTTCATCAAAATCTTTTACATATCTCGAGATAATCGCATGTACTTTCATCTGATGCCTGAGAACAAGTAAATCAAAAGCACCCTTATCACCTTTTCTGACGCGAGTCACTAACTGGTCATCGCTAATTTTTGAGTGCTCATTTTTCATAAATGTCCTGAAATATCTTGCTTCCAATGCAAAGAATGCAGAGAAATTGATTATTACTTACTATAATATCATTAGTAATATGAAATTTGACCTCAAAATAGAGTAATAATTGATATGTCCAATACCCAAGAAGTTCTCGTAATAGGAAGTGGTGCCGCTGGAATGACAGTTGCTCTAGAGCTGGCAAGTAGATATAAAGTTGCCATAATCAGCAAGAGTACCATTAAATCTGGTTCAACTTGGTGGGCACAAGGTGGTATCGCTAGTGTATTTGATAATGAAGATTCACTAGAATCTCATTATCAGGATACCTTAAAGGCTGGAGCAGGTATGTGCCATGAAAAAACGGTCAGATATGCTGTTGAAAAAGGTCCTGAAACTATAAATTGGCTAGTAAAAAAAGGTGTAAAATTTACACAAAATTCAGACAATCAGTATCACCTTACTAAAGAGGCGGGTCATAGTTACCGCAGAATTCTGCATTCAGCTGATGCTACAGGTAAAGAGGTATCAGCCTCTTTAGCAGATGAAGTTAGAAGAGATCCTAATATAAACTTTTATGAAAATCATATCGTTGTAGACTTAATAACTCAGGCTGATAAAAGCTCGAGTCGTATGCGATGTACTGGCGCCTATATATTAGATACCAAAAAAGATATTGTGAATGTTTTTCACGCAAAAGCTGTAGTGCTGGCAACAGGTGGAGCCAGTAAAGCGTATCTTTATACAAGTAACCCTGATGGCGCTACTGGTGACGGAATAGCACTTGCCTGGAGGTCTGGATGCAGGGTTGCAAATCTTGAATTTAATCAATTTCATCCGACATGTTTATATCATCCAAATGCTAAAGCTTTTTTGCTCACAGAAGCTTTACGGGGAGAGGGAGCTTACCTGAGATTGCCAGATGGTGAGCGCTTTATGTCGAAGTTTCATCCAAAAGCTGAGTTAGCGCCAAGAGATATCGTAGCTAGAGCCATAGATCATGAAATAAAGAGATTAGGTTGTGATTGTGTATATCTTGATATTACTCATAAGCCAGCTACATTTATTGATAAGCACTTCCCTTCAGTAAAGAAGCATTGTCTCAGATTTGGGATCGATATTACATGTGACCTTATCCCAGTAGTTCCTGCAGCACATTATACTTGTGGCGGTCTTGTAGTTGATAAACATGGGCAGACTGATCTATTGAATCTTTATGCAGTTGGGGAGACAGCCTTTACCGGTTTGCATGGCGCAAACAGAATGGCAAGTAACTCTCTATTAGAGTGCGTAGTCTTTGGTCGAGCAGCTGCGGCAGAAATTAAAGAAACAATGCCTGATATATCTGATTTCGAACAGGCCAAACCATGGGATGAGAGCAGAGTAACGCATTCAGATGAGGATGTTATTATTTCACATAATTGGGATGAACTTAGAAGATTTATGTGGGATTATGTTGGTATAGTTAGATCAAAAAAGAGATTAGAGAGGGCTGAACACAGAGTAAAATTATTACAGTCAGAAATCCAAGAATACTATAGTAATTATAAGATCGGTAAAAATTTGATAGAATTGAGAAATCTTGTTTTAGTCTCTGATTTAATCATACGTTGTGCAAAACAACGCAAAGAAAGCAGAGGCTTGCATTTCACTTTGGATCATCCTGAATTGTCTAAAATTGCTAAAGATACAATAATGGTACCAATTAACTTTGCAGCACAAAACATTGTCGTTAACACAGTTCAAGATTAATTATACTTTCTTAATTTGGTCGAACCAAATATCTTGTCTCTCTTATTATTTCAATAATTTTCTGTAACTCTGGATCACTAGAGGCTTGACGATCTATAAGCCAATTCCATAAATCTTGGTCCTCACACTCCAATAGTTTCCAGTATCTCATTTGATCTTCTGTCTCTAATTCAGGGTAAATTTTCTCCAAAAAGGGTAAGAACATTAAGTCCAATTCAAGCATGCCTCGTCTGCTTGCCCATGAAAGCCTTTTTATATCCATCAAAAACCCCTTTCCCTTAAACGCATATAATTATTATAGTGGAATAACCCAAGTTTAAGCACTAATATATAAGTATAATAGTTACTTTTTTATGGATATACATGATAAATTGGCATTCCTTTTTGATTAAAAATGGCGCTTTATTCTCGGATAAAAAAGAAGTGTCGTTTATAAATGCGTTTCCTATTTGTCCCCCCCCTACTGAAAATAGCTATTTTGTTCCTCTTACTCATATGGGCTCTATACAGATCGAGGGTGTGGAGGCTAAAAAATTTCTCCAAGGACAAGTCACATGCGATGTTGACCAACTCAGTAAAGAGCAAGGTTTATTTGGTGCTTTGTGTAATCCTAAAGGTCGTGTGCTAGCGAATTTTCAACTTCATGAAACTCAGGATGAAAAACTACTACTGATAATGCATTCCTCATTAATTGGAATAACAATACAAGAGCTCACTAAGTATGCTGTATTTTCCAAAGTCTCTATTACCGATTCCTCTGAATTATATGTACTATTTGGTACGAAGTTCTTGCATAGAGATAAGGTGCCAAATATAAGTTCAGCTCTTTATCATAAAGATGGAAGATCAATAATTTCTATCCCAATAGCCAGTGCAATTGAGTTTTTCACTAAATTACAGAGAACCTCTACCATGATGAGTTCTAATTTATGGATATATGGCGATATACAGTCTGGGATTCCTGTTTTACAAAAAGAAACGTCAGATTTATTCGTGCCACAAATGCTAAATTTAGATTATCTTGATGCTATAAGTTTCACTAAGGGTTGTTATACCGGCCAAGAAATAGTCGCTAGAATGAAATATCTCGGCAAGCTTAAACGTAAAATGTACCGTATATCCAGAATCAGTAATAAGATAGTGCTTGCTGGAACACCTTGTTATGCCGACAATAAAAAACAGATTTCTGGATATGTGGTATCTTGTGTCCAGATTAACTTAGATTTACAGGAGCTTTTAATCGTGCTAACAGATAAGGCTGCTGAAAGTGGATATTTAATGATAGATAACGCAAAAATTGAAAAAATTGAATATTTACCTCTCACATATCGAACAACCAATTAATATTTAATTGTAGGGAGAGCTCTAAATGCTCGAATGGTTTTTTAATAATCAGAGTTTTATCACTTGGTTAGGAATTATTTCTGCAACAACCTTCTTAGTCAGCTTATTAGCTTTACCTTGGCTTATAGGAAAAATACCTGAGGATTATTTTTATGATAGAAAACTTCATCATAATAATAACCACCAATCCAAACTACTATTTAAGCTTGCTGTAAAAATCGGAAAGAATATTTTAGGCTTAATTTTAGTTTCGGGGGGTTTAATCATGCTATTTTTACCGGGCCAAGGGTTACTAACAATTTTTATGGGTCTATTTCTTATTGATTACCCAAAGAAAAAATTATTTGAAAGACGTTTTGTTAAGATAGGATTTGTTTTTAAAAGCCTGAATTGGGTGAGGGCTAAAGGTGGCCATTCTCCAATCAAATTATCTGAAGATTAAATATCTAAAAGTTAGAAGAAATCGCCCAATTTACTCTTTTTAGATGATTTTTATAAATATATTCATTAGCTTCGGAAAAATGCTTACAGCCAAAAAAACCTCTGTATGAAGATAATGGTGATGGATGTGATGTTTTCAGGACAAGGTGTTTACAGCTATTAATTAACCCAGCCTTTTTTTGAGCATTTCTTCCCCATAGCATAAAAACTAAATTTTTCTTTCGAGCACTCAGCTCTGTTATAACTTTATTCGTAAAAATTTCCCAACCAATATTTTGATGGCTTCCGGGCAATGACTTTTCTACTGTAAGAACATTATTAAGAAGTAAAATGCCCTGCTCGGACCAAGAATTTAGACATCCATGGTCTGGCTTAGGCATATTTATATCATTTGTTAGCTCCCTAAATATATTCTGTAATGACGCAGGAATTTTAATAGTATCCTTTACTGAAAAGCTCAAACCATGCGCTTGATCCTCACTATGATATGGATCTTGCCCTAGAATTATTATTAAAATGTCATTGAAAGATGTTTTTTTAAAAACTTCGAACCAGTTCGGGACAGGAGGATAAATAATTTTACCTAAATTTTTCTCTGACTCTAAAAAAGCCCATAAGTCCTTTATATATTTTTTTTTAAATTCACCACCTAGTATTTTTCTCCAGGTTGGGTGTAAGTCATTCTGCAAAGATAAAAGATTAGGTAATTTTTTCATAAGACATATATTATAATTGATAATCAAACTATTGATCATATTTTAAATTATCTCTGAGTATAATTTTGAAATTACACACATCTATTTTCTTATATAATATATATTTTTTAGTAATCTTTGTATGGAGCATGAATGAAAATCTTCGCATTTTTTATTGAGATTTTACCATTAGCTGGTTTTTTTATTGGTTTTCACTATTATGGGATTTATATAGCTGCAGTCATATCTGTTATTTTGGGCTTGGTTGTTCTTTTGTTTTCGTGGTCAAAGGAAAAACGTCTAGCCCCCTTCCCTCTTTACAGCATTTTCTTTTCAGCTACGTTTACACTAGCAGCTATAGTTTTTGGCACGAGTATCTTAATAAAGATACAGCCAACTGTAACCAATGGTTTGTTTTCAATAGTTTTACTTGGCGGGTGGTTTTTTGGGCAACCAATGATGAAAGTTTTTTTCGGGAGGCAATTCAATCTTGATCACGATACTTGGGTGAAACTAACCTACAGGTGGGGTTGTTTTTTTTTAATCTTAGCGATTGCGAACGAAATCGTTTGGAGAAATCATTCAGTAGAATACTGGGTTAACTATAAAACTTTTGTTGTGGCACCATTATCTGCATTATTTATGCTTGCCCAATTACCATTAACAATAAGAGGAACAAAAAAATATAAGTCTTAAATGGTATACATTTAATAAATCTTCAAGATAATCTATCCTTTGTTGCCCAAGTGGGCTATTCGTCTACAATTGTAAATTATATTTTAACCTGCACAAAAATTTTATGAACATATCGTCATTTAATGAATCCTACAATCGACAGATATATATTTGGCTTCTTACTTGTGCTGGATTAATCTTTTGTATGATTT
>MDTG01427191.1_pt1 | contig 10088 bp, 5 predicted proteins | sample 811421 | NCBI WGS metagenome assembly MDTG01 (sample SAMN05326645, study PRJNA326480) | marine metagenome | isolation source: seawater | place: Pacific Ocean: South East | collected 2011 | reverse complement strand
TCATGATCGATTGGATTCTTGACAAATCCAATTCCCTGTATTTTTCATGGGCCACCATTACTATCATCATATCTGATCCTGTCAAGGAAAGTTCCAAATCCGTCATATGTTCGATATCTGGATGTTTATCTGCATAATGATCATGCACTCGAACATTGGCTCCTTTGGAAACAAGCAGTTGATACAATACTGCTGAAGGTGAATTTCTTACATCATCACTCTCCTCTAAGTAACTTAATCCTAGAATAGTAATTACTGACTCACTGATGTCCAATGACGCATGATGCATGGACTTGGCACACAGATTGAAAACATATCCGGGCATTGAATCGTTTACATCTCTAGCCATTGTAAGAAAACTTGGGTCGTAAACTCCTTTTGACCCGTGGGCCAAGAGCCAAGTGTCCTTTGGTATACAATGGCCTCCAACTCCGCCTCCAGGAAGGTGAAGATTTCTGGATTCGACCCTGTTAACATGATCTCTAACCTCAAAGAAGTCAACACCGATAGAGTCACAGTACTTAGCAAAATCATTAGCTATTGCTATTTCAGCGTCTCTGTATGTATTTTCAAAGGTCTTCACGACCTCTGCTGTACGAATATCGGTAATTCTTAATTCTCCTTTAGTAATTCTACTGTAAACATCAATCATGATTGATCCAGTCTCTGAATCTATTGCTCCAAGGACACGATCATAATTGGAAAGGTTGTACAGAAGTTTTCCTGGCATCACCCTTTCGGGGCAATGCCCAACACCGAAGTCTTTGCCGGCGACCATTCCAGATCTAGCTTCCAAAATCGGTATTGCAACTTTCTCAGTTGTTCCGGGTGGAATTGTTGATTCAATTACGACAGTTGAGTTCTTCTTCAAATTCTTTCCTATTTCATTTAGTGCCTTCTGCAAGGTTCCAAGATTGGGTTCAATTGAATCCTTGAAAAGGGGAGTTTGGACACAAATCATCCAGAAATCTACTTCCGACGCTACTTGAAATTCTGATGTTGCTTTGAAAGATCCATTTGAGACTACTAATTCTAGCATTTCTTGTATATCTGGTTCTTTCCCCCGTAGTGGATACTCGGATGAGTTTAATTTCGAAACCTTTGTTTCGTCAATATCCACCCCAATCACATTTACTCCTGAAGAGGCTAGTTTTATTGCCACAGGTATTCCAACATAACCCAAGCCCACTACTGCAACGCTATCAGCCATAGCCATCCCCGTTGGGACGAGTATAAAATCGAAACGTGGTGATGTCTTATGGCAAGGCGGGTTTTTGAAGAATGATGATTTGCAAGAGTCATGCCAAGGGGATTGAAATCGATAGATGTTCAGGTTCCACTACCAGGTAGAATATCAAAAATTAGAGCTAGTAATTCATTTAGTGATTCAAATAATCGACGAAATAAGATTACCGAAATCAGTACGGAGCGAGTCGAGGAACTGATTAATTCTGGAAGAAGCGATATCCTATTATCAGTGGCGATGGATAACCTTGAGTTAGAGCCTAATGATGAAAAATGGTTAACTATGGCAGCTAAAAACTGTGGGGATTTTCTTTCGAAGGGCGAGTCAGAGCGGCTGTTTAACAGGATAGTTAGCCTAAATATAAACAGTAAAGAAGTGAATCGATTTCTGATAGAAGGGGCGTATGAAAACAAGGATTGGGATACCATCATCGAACTTTCAGATAGAGTGAATAGGGATTCTGGAGATGGAATTGAGGTAATAATGAAGATCATTCATGCCTTTAAGAAGGCAAAAAAGAATAGCGGCCTTGTTGAATTCATTCCAAAGCTAGGTAGCTATTCCGAGTTGAGTACGGCTTTACTGGGAGAACTGGCTGGTTCCTATTACAGAGAAAGGAATTATTTTCACTCTTCAAAAATTTGGAATAGACTGAGGGCTGAAGAAATAAATAATCGGGATTTGCTTTTTTGTTCCAAGGCTAATTATAATTCGAAGAATTATGGAAAAACGATTGTACATTGTATGGAAATTGAAAAACGCGGGAAGGGGACAGCGGAAGTCAATTTCCTAAAATTGAGAGCTCAATACATGTCTGGATTGTGGGATGATTGTATCGAAAGTTGTACAATCGCAATTGGGAATGGGGGCAAAAGGGATATAGAAATTTCCGAGTACAGGACTAAATCAGTCTTCAATAGGCTTAATGGCGTAAAATACTGGTTTGAGGAAATCGCAATAGGGACGTGAGAATCTGAAAAATGTCGTAATGTTAAGCGAGGGTGATTCTGCTGGATCTGGAAGTAGAATTAGTGCTGCAATAAATAAACACTGCCCGAATGTAAAATCAACATGCATTGTAAATAGATCAAGAAGAAAGATTGGTCATTTTAATCCTGATTTTGTATTATCTAATCCTGAAACTGATAGTGAAGAAATACAGCAAATTATCGACCAAGCCGATATAATTCATTTCAAAGACGATGAGCCAATTTCTAGGAATTGGAACGGTTTAGAGATTCCGATAGATGCAAAGATAGTGCACACCGCAGGTGGTTCCTCTTTTCGAGGGGTTGACTTTGGAATAGAATCCTCGGAGAAAATTAAAGATATTGAGGTGAATTTTAATCAAAAATGGAAGAATCAAAAAAGGACCTTTGGAAGACTAATCCATGCTGACGGCGAAAAGCTTCAAGTTGATGGGTCAGATTACACCTCCCATAGCCACAATAATGTCTGGAGTGGTTCGATAAATTTGCCGAAGGATGCTAACGTGTTAGTATTCAGTGGGCATCAACTACTGATAGAGGAAGGAAGTGGAAAGAATTACGATATTCGTTCCATAATAGTAAGATATTTCGATTCCGGGGGATCGGTTATTGAGACACGGAAGAAGAATACTGGTTCCGTTTTAGGTAAAGAGTCGGATTTTGAAATTACATTTCCGATTAATCCAGCCGCCAAGAGCGTAAAATTTTCATTCTTTAGTCATAAAATATACAAAACGAACTATCGTATAAAAAATCTCAATATTACATTTGCTAAGATAAAGGAATGGAAATACTATAACCTGATTTCACAATTTAATGTTGCAAATTCTACATGGCCACTTGAAGCATATGATATTGCCGATGTAGGCACGGTCCTAACTCCAGATTTGCTTCATAGAGAGCACTCTAGAATTGTAACTCCACACGTAAAACCATCAATTAAAACAAGGAAGAAGAAGAAAAAGGGGCAGAAAATCGTGATAGCCCATGCACCATCCAATACTGGAAAAAAAGGAACTAGGGAGTTTGTGATTCCAGCAATTGAAAAGTTAAAACGGGAATTCGATATAGAGTTTAATTTGATTCAGAACGTTTCTCATAAAGAGTGTATTGATCTAATTAGTAGATCTGATATTTTCATCGACCAAATGGTAGCAGGTTACTACGGAAATGCGGGATTAGAAGCTATGACTATGGGAATACCAGTATTGGCATACATTAGCGATGAAACAATCAAGCTGGCCGGACCAGAGTGGTCTAAAATACCTATCATAAGGGCTAGTAATCTCTCGGTTGAATCAGTAGTTGTGTCTCTTGAAAAAATTCTCAGGAAACCTGAAAGTTTGATTCTAATCGGTAAAGAATGCAGAGATTGGGTAAATAGAATTCATTCTGAAAAGAGAGTTGCCAAGATGTGGGAAAAATTGTATCTTTCTAATCTCAAATCTCAGAATGGCAAAGGAAAAAAAATATCTGGAGCTATGAAAAAAGAAGCGGCGCCGATTCAAAACGAAGAATACTTGCTGAAAGGGGGCGGGACTTGGAAAATTTCGGAAGAAAGTGTGGACCCCTCCATCTCCATTAGAATAGAGAGTGATTTTCAAACCAATGAATCTAGTAAAGCGCATATTTCTGGATTTGGTAATGATCTAAATCAAGCAAGTTTAGAAATTTACAGATTGGGATGGTATTCTGGAAAGGGCGCAAGATTGGTGCATAGAAGGATAATTAGGCCTCAAGATATTTCTTTAACCTCCTCAGAAGAAGCAGAATACAGATTTCTCACAAAAGACTGGCATCCGGGGTGTTACAGAGCTATAATCAGGAGAAAAGATGGTGGAGTGGCGGTAACGCATTTTCTTGTTCACGAGATAAGTATTAACAGTAGAAATCTAATAATCTTCCCAAAAATCTCTTGTTCGATTTGGTCCGAAATAAATGATGGAATTAGAGATAATTTGTACAATGGTAGAAATTTTCAGAAAACTAGAAAGATGAATTCAATAAATGTTCCGAGGGACTTGGGTGATTTGAGTCAGGCGAAAATCTTCGAATGGCTTATCCCAACTATAAATTGGATGGAGATGAGGGGAGTAGACTACTCAATAGTTGCAGATGTGGATATTGAAGATATCGAGTTCACAGGAGGCGGTTGCATAATTTTCGTTGGAGAGAATAGGTTTTGGACCCCAGAGATTCATAGTTTTGTAAAAGATAATGTCATTGAGAGGGGCCGGGACATTTTGATTCTTGGTTCTGGAATTGGAGAGAATATCACATATTTTCACAAGGGTGTTTCGGAAGCAATATTTCCCTATCAAAAAGATGAGGTCGTGACGCGATCATCCACTAATTTGCCAATTTCACTGGGAGGATTTGTAGATACTAATAGGCCATTTTCTGAATATTCGGATGGTAAAACCCAAGACTATGTCATAAAATCAGTAGTTGATAATTATCAAAAGGGAATGAATTTCTCTAGACCGATATTGTCAATAGATGGAGAGGAGTTCGGAGAAATTTCATCTAGACATTTTATTTTGAAAAATGGGACAAATTATTTCCATGGCGGAGTTATGGATTTCCCCAGGATTTTCCTGCAAACCTACCCCGATGGTGGTGAACCTAACAAACCAGACGATATTATAATGAGGTTAGTTAATCCCATGGCCCCATTGAGAAATGAAGGTTCTGCTCTAAAGAGAAGATTTGTCCAAAAATGGTCAGAATTCCAGATGTTGAAAAGAGATTTTGGTAAAATTCCAAGAGTTTGCCTTGTTTCTGCTTTCTGGAAGAGGCCGACGCTTACTAACAGAATTTTTGCTTATTATGACCGGCTCAAGGATACGATTTCAGATGATCTGGAATTAGTGAATATTGCAGTAGGTTCTGAGGGAAAAAAATCTAGAAAAATTGCGGAAAGTAATGGTTTCAAATATCTTGAGCACGAAAACCTGCCACTAAGTAAGAAGTGGGATTCGGCAGTAGCTTTCACCAGACAGTTTGAACCGGATGCAATAGTTATTGTCGGCTCCGACGATATCATCGATGCTAACCTCCTCATATCATTAATCAAAAAGATCGATGAAGGCAGACTTGTAGTGGGAATAAAAGATTTGTATATCTATGACAAAAAGGGCAAGGTTGTGAATTATTGGCCCGGATATGGTGAAGAAAGTGATAGGTATGGAGAAACAATTGGACTATCCAGGGTAATTTCGAGAAACCTTTTGGAAATGGCCAATTTCTCACTTTGGCCCGATTTAGAAATTGATCGGAGTTTAGATCTATCGATGACAAATCGATTCATCGGATTCGGACTTCAGCCACTGGATAATTCAAAGGAGGAGTTTGTTTATGTTAACGGAATAAAAATCTCTACAGCGCATTCTAGTTTCAAAATGAGAGAATTGGGTGGAGTTGCCATAGACGTAAAAACTGGAACCAATATAACCCCCTTAGATTCATATGAGCTGGAAAAACCAGAAAAAAATGAGAAAATAGAATCAATAATTAATTCGGTATTTGGGTGGCAAAATGAAAATTAACATAGACGTTTACGACGGGAGAGTAGAATATTCGTTCAACCTAGAAAGTGGAGACGGAAATCATCCTGACGGCACAACAAAGATGAAGAATATTCCAGTGTACTTCGAGAACGAATTAATAAGCGAGGATACCCATAACGATATTCTATGCCTAGTTGGGATTCTGTTGGCAAACCCCTTTGTGAGCGAGAGAGTTAGTTTTTCGATCCCAGTAAGCGAAAAATTTGCGACTCAGTCGAATAAAATAATCACTAAGTATGATGTAGAATGTAGTATAGATTCGTCAATCTCTCCTAGGGAAATGCCGAAAGATGGCAAGCCTGGTCTGGCTTTTAGTGGCGGTTGTGATTCTTCTGCAGCATTGTGCGTAATGCCCCATTCTACTGTTCCTGTTTTTTTAGAAAGGCCAATGTCTGATATCTCGGCGTATAACTCGGATGCCGCACTAACCTCATGTGATTTAGTAAGTGATCTTGGTTATCAGATGGAAATAGTGGAGTCGAATTTTGAGTATATTAGAGACCCAGTGGGATTCCCCAGCGATCTGGCTCATGCGTCGGTTCTTCTGCTTATTGCCGATTCACTAAATTTGGACTCAGTCAACTTCGGGACGGTTCTTGAGTCTGCATTCGGAATTGGGCATGAAGAATTCAGGGATTATGGGAATGGTAGTCACTGGAAATTGTTCTCAACATTATTTGAGATAGTCGGAATTGATCTATCCTTACCAGTTTGTGGTGTTAGTGAAGTTGGTACTGCATTGATTTGTCAAAAATCACCCTTTGGATACATCAACCAATCTTGTATTAGAGGTGCATGGAAGGAGCCATGTATGGTGTGTTGGAAGTGCTTTAGGAAGGAAATGCTTGCTTGCGCTCTTGGTTTCCAAACATTCGATAAGGAATTATTCTCTAGAACGATAACTTCTCCAGATGTGATTCAAAAATTAGAAAAGGTACCAATTAGTCATGAAAATGTTCTCAGTTTTTCTGTTATGGGTTTAGGTAAACAAAGAGATAAGACCCTATTGGCATTAAAAAAGAGGTTGTTGCCAGGAGAAAACTTAGATTTTTTGAGGAAATGGTATTCTCCTTCGATTTACTTTGTAACCAAGAAATATAGGCAGGAAATAATGTCTAGAATTCTGAGTATAATGCCAAGAATGAATGTCGAAGAAAGTAGTTTAGTTGAGAGCTGGGACATTAACAGATTCATAAGAATGAAGAGGACAAAAAACAACTCTAAAAGACTGATTTCAATGATTTCAAATCAGACCTGAAATCCATTCCGACACTTCAGATGCCCCATTTGGACGCTGTAAAATTGAGCAGTTGACCCTCATTTGATCTCGGATTTTCTTGTCCGAGATTCTCTCAATTGAGGCGGAAATTGATTTTTTTGTACGATTCCTAACCACGATCATACAGCCTGCATCTCTTGCGGCTAAGCATCTTGCTAATTGATCATCCCTCCCAGTATTCATGTTTGGAAAACAAATTGAGGGTATCGAATGCTCGATCATTTCGTGGAATGAGTTATATCCTCCGGCAATAACTGCAAAATCAATATCCTTGTAGTAATATGCATTGGGATATTCTCTTAGAATTCGAACACGAGGGTGAGTATATGATATCCTATCGCCTAGTAATGATTCTCCAATTAGAATTATTACGCCGGGGACCTTAAGTAATGCTTGAATAGTGAGCTCAATTTCTGAACCAATCTCATTAATTCTACCTGCCCCTAACTGAACATAACATAATTTTGCTTCTTCCGGACATCCAATTTTTGACTTCAGTGAGCCTTCTGGCAGGGTCTCTTCTTTGTCTACAAGAAGGATTGGATTTACGCGGACCAGTGATTTTCCCATCCCATAACCTTCACCTGGGTTGGGGACTGTATCTCCCGGAAGGATAAGGGCATCAAACTTTGAAATAGAGTCTTCAGGGATAGAATTGGATCTACTCTTTTCCCCTCCTCTTCTGGTCCAGCATTTTAACATTCGATCCTGTCCTTTAATCGAATTGAGCATCCCCCTATATGGATAAGCTCCGTCGAAAATAAACATTTTAGGCCTGTGCAATGTAAAAATAATTCCCAGCATCTCCTCCAGTAGAACGTTCCACTCTCTTGGCTCCATCCCTTGATATTTGTAGCGAGAAGGCAGGTGATAAGTGATGAAACCGAGACTTGATGCAACTGACAGTGTGGGCATGGTGGTAAAAATCACAATCTCAGTATCTGGATTTGAATTCTTCAATTTTTTAGCTATTGCCAATGATCTAGTGTAATGACCGAAGCCAACTCCATTTGTGGGAAAGAAGACCACGCAGTCTCTGCGACTTTCAGGATTGATTCTTCCCATTTCTGGAAAGAATACCTCTCTCTCAGATGTCTTATTCCTCTCTCTTTTTAGTAAATAACTAGTCCTGACCAATGAAAATGGAAGTATCAATAATTTCAAAGGATTTTTCAAAGAATCTGTGATTAGCCTAGAAAGAATATATGAAGAAGACTGTCTGATTGAAACTGCGTCCCTGATGTATCTTTTCGTCTTCAATATTTCTGGGTTGAGAGTGGTGTAAGTTCCTGGGTCCAAATCAATTCTAGAAATACTACCTACGTTTATTTCGGAAAGTTTTAGAATTTTACTAGGTACATCTGCAATTTCTGAGAATCTTAAAATCTTCTGAGTTCTTACCTCTGAGTCTAATTTTGATAGTTCTTTGTGGAGCTGTGATATCTTAGCCCTGTGGGGCCTGCCACTGCTTCTTGAAGCAGACATTGCCCTAAATGATTCAATAAAATCACCAGAGTTGATTGCGGCCTTAAATTTGTTATCTTGGTGATCCCTGAGTAAAAAACCTTTTTTTTCAGCTCTTTTGTATACCTTTACAGCTTTAGGAAATTTCTTTTTTCTTATTAAACTTCTAGCGAGAATATCCAAAGCCCTACTGTCTGAAGAGAAGATACTGATAAGGCGGGATATTCTAGCCGAAGATGAGTATTGTTGCTTGTTATACCGTTTTCTAGCCAAACTAACTAGTTTTGACTTCAACAAGGAAAAACCAAGCATAATTTCCGACCCTGAGTACTGTTTACATACCTATCTGATAGGCGAAGAGTGTGAGGCTTCTTTGGATTTCGGGAAGGCGAATGGGCGCGGATTTGGCTAGTAGGACTGAATTGGAGTTATCCAAAGAGATGGTGAAAATGGGGGCAATAGTCCATTTCATATGCCCCCATGATGATGTTACTGGAGTTTTTGACATGAAGGACGGACCAAATTTTACTTCTTTTGGCCAGTTAAGAATTCCAGGATTGGCGACATTATCTGGCGGGTTGAAGATCCCAAAAATTGTCAGTGAAATAGGTGGAGAGTTTGACTTTTGTCTGGTTGATTGGAGAATGATAAGGTTTTGTGTGAAGCAATTGAAGCGAGTCGGCCTAAAATGGTCATTAATTGATCGGGGGCCTCCAGCATTTCCTGGTTTCCTCCCAAAAATTCAGAAACTACAGTGGAGAAACAGCTGGCACATATCTTCCAATAATTCTAAATTGGGTTTTGTAGTTTCAGAGAGGCATGGTGACTTGGTCAGGAGAGAAACAAGATTTAGCGGGAAATTAGTAGACATCCAGGCTGGAGTTCCCGACCATTGGTGCGATTCTGCGGATAAAAAGGAGCCCCGAGGAGAATTGATATTCTGCTATTCTGGGGCTATAGATAGACTGAGAGGTCTTGAGGAAATCGTTCGTTTGGCAGATCACATAATTGATTTAGAAATTCCTAGTCGAATTCTAGTATTGGGTACTGGAGATTATGCTGGTGAGATAAAAAAACAATCGCTAAACAGAAGCAATTTAGAGTATCTCGGAGTTATATCAGATCCTGATGATGTCGAAGCTATTCTCCAGAAATGTCACGTAGGGATTATGCCTATGCCGGATAAAGAGATTTGGAATATTTCTAGTGCAATTAAATTGCCGGAATATCTCTCCAAAGGTATGATCATTATGGGAAAGGACCATCCCGGCAATCGTAGAGGGCAGGGGGATTTCTACTTGCTCAGTGAGGGCGATTGGGTAGTCGATGGCATAAATATGATTTCCAATCTTCTTGAAAGTGGAAAATGGAGAGATATATCCTGTAAATCTAATAAGAAATCGAAGCAGATGACTTGGAGTGTACAGGCGAGAAGATTGTTGGATTGTATAGAAGATACTCTATCTAATCATTGACTGAGTCATCACATATTTTTCAGAAACATAGATTATACTAGGCCTCCCTAAAGGCGTCCAGCCGTC
>MDTG01384738.1_pt1 | contig 10088 bp, 7 predicted proteins | sample 811421 | NCBI WGS metagenome assembly MDTG01 (sample SAMN05326645, study PRJNA326480) | marine metagenome | isolation source: seawater | place: Pacific Ocean: South East | collected 2011 | reverse complement strand
TACCATACCTCTATTTTATGACTGATCCTGTTCGGACACCTGATCCCATAATCATTGCGAAGCGCTTGCCACGTGGAACCGCGATAATTTTGCGGCATTATGAGACAGCGAACAAGCACTCGCTCGCTAGAGATCTCCAACAAGTGTGTCGTGCTCGCTCTATGAAATTGATTGTCGCCGAGGACATCCGCTTGGCTAATGCAATTCGCGCGGATGGACTCCATCTCCCAGAATGGGCGCTTACACGTCCTAGGCTGGGCCATCGCTATTGGAAAGGTTTGCAAAACGGCATTTTAACGGCTGCAGTTCACTCGGCACGCGCCCTTCACGTTGCACAAAAATTAGGAGTCGATGTGGTTCTGGCATCGCCAATTTTCCCAACGGGCAGCCACCCAAATTTATCCGCTACCGGTGTCTTAAGCTTTGCCAAATTAAGCCGTTCAGCAACAGTACCAGTGGTCGCACTTGGTGGCCTGGACGAGCTCACCGCGCCAAGGTTAATAGGCACGTCGTGCGCTGGGATTGCAGCTATTGGTAGCCTCATTGATTAGGTGAACGGGGTTTTTACACGATCGATATGTTAATAAAGGTAAATAGTACAAGTAAATAATTAAAGGCATGGGACCTCCCTCTCTTCCAATTACTCGATAGTAAGAGACTTCGTTTGGAGACACACAAGGGCACAAATGACCGACGCAGACATATCAGATCTCATAGTTACGGCTCAAACCCGACTGGACGAGGAGAATTTCACCGCAGCCCGACTCGACTTCGAGACCATAGTGGCGCTGGGTAGCGACATTCCAGAGGCCCTAATCGGTCTTGGGGACTCTTGTTTTGGGCTTGGCAAGTACAGCGAGTCGGAAACGGCCTATCGAAAAGCACTTGAGAAAACACCCAATAATTCAAATGCCTTATTTGGTCTGGCAGCGGTATTGCGCGTAACGGAATATTATGAAGAGGCGATCTTACTGTACGAAAGAGGTTTTGAGACGGAACCGGATAGAACTGAAGCCTATTGGGAGCTAGCCTATTCGCGTGAAATGGAGGGTGACACGGCTGGTGCAGAAAAAGCTTATAAAGAATGCCTTTATCATCATCCCGAACATAGCATGGCATCGCACCTTCTCGCTTCCATGACCGGAATTAAAACAAACCGAGCACCAGCAAATTATGTTCGCGATCTCTTTGATGACTATGCGGAAACTTTTGACGCCGATCTCTTAGACAGTCTTAACTATGTCGTTCCCGATCTTATCAAGAGCGCCCTAGAAACGCATTTAGTTAGCGATAAAACTTCAGGTATGCATCGCTTTGAGAGAGTTCTAGATTTGGGTTGCGGCACCGGTCTCGTCGCCAAGGCGATTCGACCGCTAGCACATCATATCACGGGTGTCGATCTATCCACAAAGATGTTGGAAATTGCAATGTCTGAAAACCGAATAGATAAAGCCGTTAATTTGGACATGGTCGATTTTCTTAAATCTAATGAAAAAAACGAGAAAAAATTTGATCTTATTGTTTGCGGTGACGCTATTGTTTATTTGGGTGCGCTGGAGGAATTTATAAATGGCGTGACACACAAATTAGCGGCCAAGGGATTGTTTTGTTTTACTTTGGAGGACCTAGTTAACGGTAATTTTACTCTCAGACCGAGCGGGCGTTATGCGCATCATGAGAAATATGTAACTAATTTATTGAGGCGAGCAAACCAGACCTTATTATGCAGTGATCATATTACCCCAAGAAGTGACAGCGATAGAAAAATTTCCGGTCGACTCTATATCTCCCGGCACCAAGATCAGGGTTAACTCTGATGTCCAAAACGTTTGTAAAACAGACCTGTTAAACACAGAAAAAGGGGAGCGGTCTCACCGCTCCCCTAATTCTGCGTTTAAGTGTCTTCTAACTTAGAAGGCAACTTTTACGCCACCGACAAGCGCCCAACCACTGTTGTTGTTCGCATCGCTGGTGGTTTCATCACTCCAGTCCAAGTATGCAAACTGGCCAGTGAGCGTGACACCCGGCCCCATGGTGTAATTTGCACCAAGCACATACTTGTCCAATTCGTCATCGCCTTGGGTACCCGTAGCGAGTGGCATTTCAGCATGACCATAAGACGCAGCTAATGTCGTAGCACCGGCTTTGTAAGACAAGCCCATGTTGTAGGCTGTCAGTTCGTCACTTGTAGACGTACCGCTTTTACCTGTGTCAATGTCGTCGACTTGTTTGTAGCTCATGCCAACCGTAATACCGCCGGTCGTAACACTTAAGCCACCACGAGTAGATTTGGTGCTGTTTGCGGCTGTACCGTGCACTTCACCGTATCCGACGTTTGCTTTGACGGTTGCGCCGCCCATCTTGGAGCTGTACCTCACTACCCCGTCGTAAGTCTGACTATCTGTACCAGAATTACCACCCGTGGCTGGCATCGTGTTTACAGTCGTATTTGATGGCTCTACAGAAGCACCAACCGACAAGCCACCAGCAATCGTCGGTGACAAGTAAACGACTTTCATTTTATCACTAGCACCGGTAACGGTCGTTCCGGTAGACACAACAGATAAAGTCGAAGGCGCGATAATCCAGTTGTTGTGGTCAGTGTTAGTAAGACCAAGACCACCAGCGGATGGCGCGTCAACATTCATTTTTACACCAGCGCCCTTTGTGGAACCAAGCAACAAACTACCGAAACCACCCGACAACGTCATGTAGGACTCATCGATTTGTGTCCCGTTGTTCTTCTGATCACTCTCGAGCTGTACCGTCACAGAGACACCAAGACCATTATCGAGTTTGGTTGAACCTTTGAAGTAGATTTCAGAGTCGTTAACAACGTTGAACTGGTCATAGCCAACGCGAGCTGTGGCATTACCGGTTGACTCGAAGCTACCGGACTGCTCCGCGAAGCCAGCATACGCAGCCATGTAGCCACCAACTGAAATCGAAACAGGTTTTGCCTTGCTTGCTGCTAGCGCGTCATTGGCACCGAAGGCCAACGCACCAGCCGCCGCAAGAGCGGTCGTAGAAAATAGTACTTTTTTCATCAAACTCCTCCTAAATAACTCCCGCGCTGGACTGCATGATCGCAAAGAAAAGGCGAGAGAGTGGTTGATCCTAGGCAATAAGCCACGGGGGACTTTTCAGGTCAACGGAAAATATGGGATAATTATGTTTAAATACAACAGATGTTGTATTTATAGCACAATCTAAAGTGTTTGAATTCCCTCATAATCTTGTCATGTAACAAAAGTAACGCTATCACGTTTTGCTTCAAACCTTTAAAATCGGAGGGGCTATATTTTATCGGAAAAGCCAAACGGTAAAATTCATAGCAATCCAAGTATGATTTGTGATAAAAGTTTTTCTCTACGTTAACCGTGCTGGCACAGAAATTACATATAACCCGAAAAGTGAGCAATCTTGTCATGTTTAAAATGAGACATGCCCCCATGCTTTTTTTATCTGTGCCGTTACTCCTTCTGAACGCTTGTAGCGGCGAGGTTAAGGAGCTAATCACATTAGGGGATGAAACAGTTGTATACGAGGAGAGAGAGAGCATATTTGGCGATGACGGAATATCGTTTGGCGGCCCTCCGAAACCCAAAAATCGAGGTGGTGGAATGGGAATTGGTGTTAATGCTTTTCTTTGGCGAGCGAGCCTCGACACCCTCTCTATATGGCCAATTGCGTCGGCAGACCCGTTCGGCGGAGTGATTATTACAGATTGGTACACGCCACCAGAAACCCCCAACGAACAATTCAAACTTAACGTTTTTATTTTGGATCGAAGCTTAAGAGCGGATGGTGTTAGGGTGTCGGTTTTTCGTAAAATTCGGACAGCGTCCGGTACATGGCGTCAAGCCAAAGTTCAACCGGCAACCCAGATCCAGCTTGAAAACTCCATACTTACGCGGGCTCGTCATTTTAAAGCGGAGTCCATAGAGCAATAGACTTGAAGTCAGTGCAAATGCACCAGCGGTACCGTCAGGTGACTGCGGCATATGCCTTTGCTTGCCAAGCTACCCGATCAAGGTTTAAAAAACGTATCCTCAGTCAACAGGCGAAGTGGGCGCTGCCCAAATTCAAATGACCCGATACAATTTCAAAGAGTCCGAATCCCGCTGGCAAGACGCATGGCAAAAACAGCGCTGCTTTAATGTGTCGGATACCGAAGTTGGTCCCAAATACTATGTTTTAGAGATGTTTCCCTATCCGTCTGGGCGGATACATATGGGTCATGTACGAAACTATACCCTCGGAGATTTGGTTGCGCGGTACAAGAAGGCCCGTGGATATAAAGTCTTACACCCCATGGGATGGGATGCTTTTGGACTACCTGCTGAAAATGCCGCCATCGAAAATAATGTTCCACCAACAGAGTGGACCGAACAAAACATTGAGGCCATGCGAGAACAACTTAAGAGCATGGGATTATCCTATGATTGGGACCGCGAGCTTACGACGTGTCATCCAAGCTATTACAAACATGAGCAAAAAATATTCTTAGACTTCTTAAAAGCGGGGCTGGCTTACCGAAAGGAGGCCTGGGTCAATTGGGATCCGGTGGAACAAACGGTCCTCGCCAATGAACAAGTTGTCGACGGCAAAGGTTGGCGCTCTGGAGCCTTAGTTGAAAAAAAACTGTTATCTCAGTGGTTTTTAAAGATTACAGACTTCTCTGATGACCTTTTATTAGCTTTAAAAGAGTTAGACCGCTGGCCTGATCGGGTCCGTTTGATGCAAGAGAACTGGATAGGCCGATCTGAAGGAATGCGGCTCCGTTTTGAGATTGAGGAGAGAGAAGAGTGGTTGGAAGTATTCTCAACAAGAGCGGACACACTTTTTGGTGCAACATTCTTTGCAATATCTCCCAACCACCCGATTGCCCGCAACCTAGCCGACCAAAATGCCGAGCTCGCGGCCTTTGTTGAGGACTGTAACCGTTTAGGCACAAGCGAGGCGGCAATCGAAACAATTGAAAAAAGAGGAATTGACACTGGTTTAAGGGTCAAACATCCTTTTATTGCTAAAAAAACCCTGCCGTTGTACGTGGCAAATTTCGTACTTATGGAATACGGCTCTGGAGCCATTTTCGGTTGCCCTGCCCACGATCAACGCGATTTAGATTTTGCTCGAAAATACGACCTCGATGTGATCCCTGTTTTGGCACCAAAAGGGGAGGATCCAAATCTGTTTAAGATTGGTGAAGATGCCTATTTGGGCGATGGTACACACATTAATTCTGACTTCCTGGACGGACTTTCGATAAGGGACGCCCAGCAAGTCGTTGCTGAACGTGCAGAATTAGCTGGGATCGGAGCTCGGAAAATCAATTATCGACTTCGAGACTGGGGTATATCCCGGCAGCGCTACTGGGGTTGCCCCATTCCTGTAATAATATGCAAGGCCTGCGGAATTTTGCCCGTCCCAGAAGAAGACCTCCCGGTGGAATTACCAGTAGATGTGAATTTTGATCGACCTGGTAATCCTCTGAGCCATCATCCAACTTGGAAAAAAGTAAGTTGCCCGACCTGCGGCGCTCCTGCAGAGAGAGAGACAGATACTTTTGACACCTTTTTTGAGTCGTCTTGGTACTTTGCGCGATTTTGTTCACCCAAATCAGAAAATGGGCTGGACGCCGACGCAGTAGCTTATTGGATGCCGGTTGATCAGTACATTGGTGGCATTGAACATGCGATATTACACTTGTTGTATTCCCGTTTTTTCACTCGCGCTTTACAAAAATGCGGTTACTTGAATGTCTCGGAGCCGTTTTCCGGACTAATGACGCAGGGCATGATTTGCCATGAAACTTACCAAGACCAAGCGGGAAATTGGCTTTTTCCAAACGATGTGCGGCAAAATGAAACTGGCCATAATATTGCGGTAGCAGATGGGAGCCCTGTGACCATTGGCCGATCGGAAAAAATGAGTAAATCGCGCAAAAACGTGGTGGATCCGGAAAAAATAATAACAACGTATGGAGCGGATACTGCGCGGCTTTTTATGTTATCCGATAGCCCACCTGACCGCGATCTAGATTGGACAGAGGCCGGCATTGAAGGCGCATGGCGCTACCTTAACCGATTATGGCGCATGGTCAGCGAACCCAGTATTCCACTAATCGAGAGCGGTTTACCGGCTCCGAAAGTGCTTGGAAAAACCGCGGAAAATGTGCATCGAGCAACCCATAAAACTATTGCCTCAGTAGGTGCCGATCTGGATCGGTTCCACTTTAATAAAGCTGTTGCCCGTATTCGAGAATTAACCAACCTGCTCGAAGAACTGACCCCGGTAGAGGCGGGAGCTGGATGGGTGTACCGTGAGGGTCTTGAAGCAGTAATACCTCTCATTGCGCCCATGATGCCGCATCTCGCGGAAGAGATGTGGCAGGCAATGGGAAATTCGACCTTGGTGGTCGAGGCGCCTTGGCCAACTTTTGATCCTTCCCTTCTTGAAGAAGAAAGCACAACCTTCGCAGTTCAGGTCAATGGAAAATTAAGGGGAACGCTTGAGGTTAAAAAAGATTTAGATCAAACTAATATTGAGATTGCTGCCATGAAAATTGACGCCGTTGCCAAGTTGCTTGATGGATCAGAACCCCGTAAAATTATTTTTGTGCCTAATAAGATTGTGAATATCGTTGTTTAAATTAATTGCAAGCCTGGCTGCCGTATTTATGCTGACGGGATGCGGATTTACTCCTATTTACGGTAGCGCGGGAGAGTCTAACATTGGCGCTAAACTTGCAACTGTTGAGGTGGCGCCTATCCGCGATCGTATTGGACAAAGGTTGCGCAATCTCCTTCTTGACCGGATAAATCCCGGGGGAAAGCCCAGTGACCCAAACTACCAATTAAAAGTTCAACTTTATGAAAATAAGCAAGAATTGGCAGTTAAAAAATCTGAGTTTTCGACTCGGGCAAATCTGCGGTTCCTAGCAAAGTTTCAGCTTCGAGGAATAAATGAGCAAAAGGGGCAACTTTTCTCGGGCGATGTCAGGATCATTACAAGCTATAACATATTAAATTCCGACTTTGGTACCCTCGCGGCCGAGAGAGATGCCCGGCGACGAGCCGTCCGTGAATTAAGTGATGACATAACGAATCGGATTGCTTCGTATTTGCAAAATCTCGATTAAAAATTTTATGTTAATATGAAAATTACCGCACGCAATGCTGACGCATTCTCAAAAAATCCATCGGCAGACATGCGTATTATCCTGGTACACGGACGAGATGCGGGATTAATTCACGAAAGAGCTCAAAGTATAGGCCTAAGCGTTGTCAAAGATTTGAGAGATCCTTTTCAGGTTTCAGAGCTCTCCGGTTTAAAAATCAAAAGTGATCCAGCCTGTCTTACGGATGAGGCTAGTGCTCAATCTCTCAAAGGAGGTCGCCGGTTGGTTCTAGTGCGCCTTGGTAGTGAAGATATATCAGCCGCCCTGCACAGCGTACTTGAGTTAGAAAATATGGAGACCCTGATTGTGCTGGAGGCCGGGGAATTAACGTCCCATTCCCCTGTCCGCAAACTGTTAGAAAAACACAAATCTAGTGCCTCGATAGCCTGTTATGAAGATAGTAGCGCAGACATTGCGTCCCTTACTTCAAAAATGGGGCAAGCAGCTGGTATTAAATTCAGCCAGGATGCATTAAATTACATTACGGCCCATTTGGGATCAGACCGCCTCGTATCCCGCCGCGAAATTGAAAAATTAATTATTTATGCTGGTGAAAAATCTGAAGTTTCTCTGGAAGATGCTACTGCCGTAATTGGGGATAACGGGGCCTTATCAATTGAAGAAATAATCTATTCAGTAGGTAGCGGCAACCGAAGAGCTGTAGAAGTGGGACTATCTCGAGCCACCGCCGAGGGTGTGACGCCAATCGCTATTCTGCGGGCGGCTCAGCGACATTTCCAGCGACTGCACCTCGCTGCCGATGCCTGTGCCCAGGGTAAGACGCCTCGTGAAGCGATTAAAAGTTTAAAGCCCCCAGTGCTATTTTTATTTGAAAAACGTTTCGAACGCCAACTTGTAATTTGGTCGCACACCCGGTTATCCGAAGCTCTTCGTATGCTTACCGAAGCGGAATCACAATGCAAATCGACAGGATTTCCCGATCAGGCGATCGGAGAGCGGACTCTTATGCGTTTATCACAGGTAGCCCGTGCAGCCTGACTCAAAACTTTCCCTTGCTAATTCCCAGTTCGAGCTGGGCCTTCTGACCATTAGCGCGGTCCAAATTGTTAAAATGGAGATTTTAATCCGCTATTTAAAAATATTTTCCAGGCATCCAACTCGCGGTGGCTCGCCGAATACGATTGTTGTTTTGCTGGGGAATCTGTTTACCCTCTGACCCGTATAAGCCATGCAGAACAAATTCGAAAAATATTTAACCCGGGGCCAAGAATTACAACGGATCAAAGACCTCAAGGGCGCTGAAAAACAATATTTGCGTGCATTAAAACTAGAGAAACGACACCCAGAGGTCCTGCACCAGCTGGGTATTTTGAATGTGCAAATGCGCAACTACCCTGCAGCAATCAAATTTTTCAAACGCGCTATCAGCAGCGAGCCCGCGGCACTGCCCAGCTTACACAATTTAGCAATTATCTATCAGGGCCTTGGCCGAGATGACGAGGCGATTGCAGCGCACGAGAAGATTCTAAGCATCGAACCAAAATCAGCAGAAACATTGGGCCATTTAGCAAGGCTTTTTGAGGAACGAAATCGGTTAAAAAAATCCGAAGAGTATGTAAACAACGGGCTCAAGGTCAACGAATTCAGCCCCATGCTGAACCTGATCGCTGTACGCCTGGATCGCCGGACCAAGCGCTACGAGGCAGGGCTGCAACGGATCGCTCAAATGATAGATCCCGTTGACCGAACTGGGCCGTTACGAAAAAAATTTCTTTTTGAATATGGCCGATTACTGGATCTAACCGGCAATTATACAGGTGCTTTTGAGGCATTTAATGAGGCTAATAAAATATCTGCCAACACCGCCATGGCCAACGCCACCGACGGCGACAGTTACATCGCCAACATTGATGCCATCCATACTTCCTTTACCTCCAAATTTACTGCGAGCTGGAAACCCGTTTCACCGGCCTACACGGGGGACAATCTTGTATTTATCGTCGGCTTTCCACGATCCGGTACTACGCTGCTCGACAACATACTAGCCAGTCATCCGAGCGTAGTGACGCTGAGCGAGTTGCCGGCTGTGAGATCAATGATAAACGAGCTGCATAGGTTGCCTAGAGGTTACCCAGCCTGCCTTGCGGAGATTAGTGAAAACCAAATCGCCACCGCTCAAAAAGCTTATTTTAACGCCATTGATGCCATACATGCTCCAGAAGATACTCTGATTGTCGACAAGCTTCCTTTGAACCTCATTTATGGGGCGGCATTGTGGCGGGTCTTTCCCGATGCCAAGTACATTTTGGCCTTGCGCCATCCTTGCGATGCCTGCCTCTCCTGCCTGATGCAAGATTTTGAGCCCAACGACGCAATGTCAAATTTCTTTACCCTACACGATACTGTGACTCTTTATCGAAAAGTAATGAAGCTCTGGACTCATTATCAGGATATTCTCCCCTTACAAGTTCATCAAAATCGCTACGAAGACGTAGTTAGCGAATTTGATACGACTATCAAAGCACTTTTAGCATTCTTGGGGCTCGAATGGGCTGAGGAGGTTAGAAAATTCGATAAAACCGCCAGAGACCGGAGCCATATCCGCACTCCGAGCTACGACCAGGTATCCCGCCCTATTTATACTGAGTCTCGCTATCGTTACACCAATTACGCTGACCAACTCTCCGAGACCAAAGCACTGCTAAAGCCCTTTATTGAGGAATTCGGATATAGGGATTAAGCCAGGTAATGATGGAGAACTGACCATAAATTCTGCTCTTTAAAACAGGATTTTGGAATCATCATCCGCTCGTTCCAGGCTGTTGAGTGTGCATTAGCACTTTAGCCGCAGTATAATTTCGTCAAGCTGTTCTAATGTTTCATAAGCAATTACGAGCGTGCCGCCGGGGCCCTTAAAGTTGATAGCTACTTTATATCCCAACAC
>MDTG01331793.1_pt1 | contig 10088 bp, 10 predicted proteins | sample 811421 | NCBI WGS metagenome assembly MDTG01 (sample SAMN05326645, study PRJNA326480) | marine metagenome | isolation source: seawater | place: Pacific Ocean: South East | collected 2011 | reverse complement strand
TGAATATAATGAAGAAATAAGTTCTAATACGATAAGTAGGTCTATATACTTTCTTAAAAATATTAAAGATAAAATTATAAATTGGATTAATGAATGACAGAAAAAAATATAAGTTTATCTTTAATTGGGTTCTAATAAATAAATTAGCAGTAGGATCTTCGCCTTTAAATAAAGAAAATATTTCTTTTTTAAAAAAAAATGGTATTAAAAATATTCTAGGTTTATGTCTGGAGTCTGAAATTGAATGGGAACAAAATATTTCAAAAACTTTCTGTTGCGAAAGAATATTCATACCAGATTCAAAATCAGAAGTTCTACCTAATACTAAAGATTTAAGCAGGATATATAATCAATTAATTTTATATTTAGAAAATGGTGCTACTTTTGTTCACTGCTTTGCTTCAGTTGAAAGATCTCCTTTAATTTGTATTTTATACATAATGAGAAAGTTCAACTTAGAAGTAGAAGATGCATTAGATTATGTATTAAGTAAACATTATTTAACAAATCCTACTAATGCACAATTAAAAGTTATAAAAGGATTTAATAACAGATAGCTTAAAGCTAAATTTACATAAATTTAAAATAAATAATTTTTTAAAAATTTTATATCCAAAGAATTACAGTAAATTAATTTTTTATCTTTATAATTAACAAGATCAATATTTTCTGAATCTCTATTTAAAAGAATACTTAATACACCGGAGCTCAATCCCGCTTGGCAATCTGCGATTTTATCCCCAATTAATATTGCTTCATTTGGGTAACATTTGAAGAAATTTAAAGCTTTGAGTATAAGACCATTTTTGGGCTTCCTACAAATACAATTTTGAGATGGAATGTGAGGACAAAAAAAGAAATGATCAATACCTCTATGTAAAGTCTTTAATCTAATAAGTTTGTTTATTTCTTTATTGAATTCATGCATATCATTTTCAGAGTAAAATCCTCTCCCAATTCCTGATTGATTAGTAGCTACGCATATATTAAAAATTGTATCTATAGAAGAAAAAAAACTATATACATCATCAAATAATTCGCACTGAGATTTATCATGTGTATAACCTTTAGGATCCTTATTTAAGGTTCCATCCCTATCAAAAATAATAAGTTTTTTTTTCATAAATTAGATTAAAATGGATAAAAAAATAATTGAAAAAGTATTATTTATTAGAAGATTTGAAGAAAAGATAATTGAAATTTACCATACAGATGTGATCAAGTCTCCAGTTCACTTAAGCATTGGTCAAGAGCTTTTTAGTGTTTTGCTTACAAATAATATTAAAGATGATGATAAGATCATAGGAAACTATAGAAGTCATGCGCTTGCACTTTCATTAACTGATGATCCTCAATCAATAGCTGATGAATTATTTGCGAAAGAAACTGGAGAATTTGGAGGAAGAGCTGGTTCTATGCATTTAGGTTGTCAAGAGAAGGGTATGCCTTGGACCAGTGCAATTGTAGCTTCTGGTATTCCAGTGGCTATAGGTTTTGCAGAAGCCCAAAAAAGATTGAATGCTATTGATAACAAAAACAGAATAGTAATATGTCAATTTGGAGATGGAGCAATGGAGGAGGGTGTTTTTACAGAATCTATTAATTATGCCGCATTAAAGCAATTGCCTATTTTATTTGCCTGCGAAGATAATGGTTTAGCTATTCATTCTTATAAAAAAGCTAGAACGCCAGATACATCTTATGAAAAAAGAATTAATTCATTTGGGATTGAAACAAGTACATTCTCTTATAAGGATCCAATAAAATTAGTGAAAGGAGTTGATTTCGCTTTAGAAAATGTAAGAGCTAATAAACCTCATTTCTTATTAGTTAAATGTTATAGATGGATGGAACATGTGGGAGTTGGTTTTGATTGGGATTTAGGATATCGAAGCAAAAAAGAATTAGATTTATGGAAAAATTATGATATTGAGACCAATCCAGAATTATGGAATTCTTCAAGAGAATTTGTAGATAATGTTAATATGAAAGTTAAGATCGAAATAGAAAATTTATTCACAGAAGCATCAAAGAAACAGGATTCATTAAAAAGCTCATTACTTGAAAATGTCTATTAATTTGAAAACAAAAGAACTAAATTATGGAGAAGCTTGTGGGGAAGCGACCAGATACTCAATGCGAAGAAATCCAAAAGTTATCGTATATGGTTTAGGGGTTGACGACCCAAAAGGTATGTATGGTACTACTAAAGATTTTGTTGAAGAGTTTGGGAAAGATAGATGTTTTGATACGCCTCTTTCTGAAGACGCCATGACAGGACTAGGAATAGGAATGGCAATGAATGGATTTAGACCAATTCATATCCATCAAAGATTTGATTTTTTACTTCTATGTATGAATCAATTAATCAATATGGCTGCTAAAGTAAAATACTTATCAAATGGTAGGTCAAGTTGCCCTTTAATTATAAGAGCTATAATTGGAAGAAGTTGGGGTCAAGGAGCTCAACACTCTCAATCATTTCATAGTTTTTTATCTTCAATTCCAGGTTTAACAGTTCTGGCCCCAGTGACACCTCATGATATGTTTAATTGCATCATTTGGGCGACTGAATACTCTAATCCTGTAATACTGGTAGAGAATAGGATGCTTTACAATAATAAAGGTTTAGTAAATTTAGATAAATCATATTCTCCAAACATTAGAAAACTAGAGGAGGGCAAAGATATTACCATCCTTTCGATTTCTCATACTTCCTTGGAGGTTAGTAGAGCATTATCTGCATTAAAGGAAAAGGAAATAAGTGCTGATCATTTTAGTTTGATAAATTTGACAAAATTCTCAATTGAAAGATTATTAACTTCATCACAAAAGACCGGTAAGATCTTACTTGTTGATAATGGTTGGACTAAATGCTCCATAGTGAAAGATATTTTGAGCGACCTATTTATGTTGGGATTTAAAGGAGAAGCTCAAATTATGGGTTATGCTGACTCTCCTTGCCCAACCCCAAGAAACCTTGAAGACATTTATTACCCAAATCCAACAACAATTGCAAAAAAAATACAGGAAATGCTAAAAATTGAAGCTAATATAGTGCTTGGATCGAGTCCAGAAATAGATTCATTCAGAGGCCCTTTTTAGATGGATTATTTAAAACATCAAACCGAATTTGGAAAGAGTTTTGATAATAAACTGAGAGAATTAGATGCTCTAATAAAAAACATTTATGAATTAAAAGATGAGAATGACTTAAAATTAAAGGATTCGCCTATAAGATTACATTCCTCTACTCTTGATGCATCTTCTGCATTTGCTTGTATCAGTTCTATTTTAGAGAATAGAATAACTATGGGCAAAACAGTAAAGGATTACGAAAACTCATATTACAAATATTTAGGAAAAACTCACAAGGTGCTTTCTTGCAACTCAGGTTCATCAGCAAATTTATTAGCAATTTCTGCTTTATGTCAAAGTGGAAGATTACTTCCCGGAGATAAAGTTATTGTACCTGCTCTTTCATGGTCCACAACTGTTTTTCCACTAGTCCAATATGACTTAGAACCAATATTTTGTGATGCTAATGATGTAGATTTCAATATTTCGATTGATGAGCTTGAATATCTAATTAAAAGCTATAAACCAAAAGCACTTATGCTTATCCATACTTATGGTTGTCCTGCTGATATGAACCGAATAAAAGATTTATGTGACTTTCATAATCTAATTTTAATTGAAGATACCTGCGAAAGTATGGGTGCAGAGTGGGATAATAAAAAAGCAGGCACGTTTGGAGAGATATCCACTTTTAGTTCTTATTATTCTCATCATATTTGCACACTTGAGGGAGGTTTAACTTGTTTTAAAAACGAATCAATTTATCAAACAGCTGAATCAATTAGATCACATGGTTGGATTAGACATCTTGATAAAAAAGATAATATTTTTAAAGAATATTCTAATCTAGATCCAGGTTTCATTTTTAATTACATTGGCTATAACTTAAGGCTTTCTGAACCTCAAGCAGCAATTGGGCTTGAACAACTAAAACAACTAGAAAATTTTGTAAAAAGTAGAAGAATTAGTGCACATATTTATACTTCTTTTTTTCAAAATTATCAGGATATTTTCAAATATATTAAACCATACAAAGAAGCTTATTCTAGTTGGTTTGGATTCCCATTAGTGTTAACAGGAAAACTAAAAGGAAAAAGGGAAAAAATCAGAAATGTCTTACTCGAAAATAATATTGAATCAAGACCATTCTTAGCGGGAGATTTTACTTTACAACCAGTAGTTAAAAGATTCAAACATTTAAAAGGTAAAAATCTTAAAGTATCTTCTTCAATTGCCAGTGATGGTCTTGCAATACCTTGTCATCAAAGTATAAGTGAAAAAGATATTGCGAAAGTGACTTCAATATTCGAAAACTTTATTCATCAAGAAATATAAAATTATGACAATTTTAATAACAGGAATAACTGGAATGGTAGGTTCACATCTACTAGATTTTCTAATTAAAAATACTGATGAAAAAATTATAGGTATTTCAAGATGGAGAAGTCCTTTAAATAACATTTCTCAACACATTCCTCTTATAAATACAAAAAAAAGATTATTTCTTGAGCACTGCGACATAAGAGATAGTTTAGGAGTTAACAATGTATTTCAAAAAAATACATTTAAATTAATTTTTCACTTAGCAGCTCAAAGTTATCCTCATGTATCATTTACAAATCCAATAGAAACTTATCAAACAAATATTGATGGAACAGAAAATATTCTCAATGCATCATTGAAATATTCTCCAAATGCTGTAATACATGTATGTTCTTCTTCAGAAGTTTTTGGTAGAGTACCAAAAGAAAAAGTTCCTATAGATGAAGAAACCAGTTTTCATCCTGCATCTCCATATGCAATCTCAAAATGCGGGACTGATTTAATTGGAAGATATTATGCAGAAGCATACAATTTAAATACTCAAATCACAAGAATGTTTACTCATACCGGTCCAAGACGTGGTGATGTATTTATGGAATCTACATTCGCGAAGCAAATAGCGTTAATTGAAAATGGATTTCAAGAACCACTTGTCAAAGTTGGAAATTTAGACTCTATGAGGACGATTGCAGATGTAAGAGATGCTGTTAAGGCATACTGGTTATTATTAACTACCTCCCCTGAACCTGGATCTTATTACAATATAGGAGGTAAAAAAAGCTTGAAAGTGGGACAGATTCTTCAAGACCTGATTAATTTATCAACTAAAAAAAATATTGAATATGAAATTGATCCCGAAAGATTAAGGCCAATTGATGCAGATCTCCAAATTCCAAATATCTCAAAATTCTCTAAAAAAACAAATTGGGAACCAGAAATAAGCTATTTAAAAACCCTTGAGGATTTATTAAATTATTGGCGAGCAAAAGTAAAGACAGAAGGAAATACTTTTCTTATAAGATGAATGATAATTACTAGATGTCCTTACAGAGTTTCTTTTTTTGGAGGTGGTACCGATTTCCCAAATTGGTATAAAAACAATGGTTGCAACATAGTAACTTGCTCTATTGATGCTTATTGCTATATAACTATTAGAAAACTTTTACCTTTTTATGGAAAAAACTACAGAGTTTCTTGGTCTGAAATTGAAGAAGTAAATGAAATTCAAAAAATAAAACATCCTGCGATAAGAGGCGCTTTAAAGCTTTTTAATATAAATAGTGGCTTAGAAATTCATACTGATGGTGATTTACCTGCAAGATCGGGGTTAGGCTCTTCCTCTTCTTTTTCATCTGCTTTAATTTTAGCTCTTTCACATCTAAAGGGTAAACAAATAAGCATAAGAGAGTTAACAGAAAAAACAATATATTTTGAGCAAGAAATTCTGAAAGAAAATGTGGGAATTCAAGATCAAATTCAGACATGTTGTGGTGGTTTTAATTTATTATCAATAAACAAAAAAGGTAATTATAGAATCTTAAGATTAGATATTGGCAGTGAACTAGTAAAAAGCATTTCAAATAAAATTATGCTTGTTTATACCGGTATTGTTAGAAATTCTAGTGATATACAAAAGGAAAGCCAAAAAATGAATTCGAGTTCTAGATATAAATGCCTCGAACAAATTGCAAAATTATCTAACGAAGTAACTAAAAGGATACTTGAAGAAAACCTAAGTTTTACTAAATTCTCAGAGTATCTTGAGGAAACATGGGAAAATAAAATCAAATTGTTTCCAGATTCAGATAATACAAATAAAATTCTTGAAATATATAATAAAGGAATAAGTTCTGGAGCTTATTCAGGAAAACTTCTAGGCGCTGGTGGAGGTGGCTTTTTGTTGTTTTTAGTAGAAGAGAATTCACAAGAAAAATTTATTAAATCTATGAGTCAATATAATGTCATAAAGCATAGAATTACTAATAGTCCATGCAAATTATTATTTAATTCTCAGTTAGAACAAAAATGACAATATTAAGTATTTTTAAACAAATTGTTAGGATCTTAGAATTAGCGACTAATAAACAAAAGATAAATTTATTATTTTTATTGTCATTTGTTGTTCTTTGTTCTTCTATAGAAGTTTTTTCTGTTTATCTTGTAGTGCCTGTATATAGTATTTTAATTCAGGGAAACTCGATAAATGAGGTACTGCCATGGATAGAATCAACACTCAATATTAGTTTAGCGAATCCACAAGTTGACAAATTTTTAGCATTATTTTGTTTTGCTATTACTTTCATCATTTCAAATTCTTTAAAAGCAATAGTTATATGGCATGCAGGAAGAATTACAGGTGCTGTTGGAGCCCATTTATTCAGTCTGTCCTATTCTAGGATTTTATCCAAGCCTTATGAATTACTATCTTCTGAAAACATTAGCAGATATTCAAGTAATCTGATAACAACAAATACATATTATGTAGCGGTACTTAAAAACTTAATTTTATTAGTACAGTATTTTGTCACAACAATTCTTTTATTATTTACATTATTCTATTTAAATCCTTTAGCTACTCTATTTGCTCTTATTTTTCTAATAGTTCCCTACCTAATTATTATTAAATTTGCAAAACCTACATTATTCAGACTTTCAAAACAAATAGCTATCTCTCATGAGGAAATTACTAGATACATACAAGAAGGATTCAAATCTTTAAAGACAATACAACACTTTAAAGCACAAGAGTACTATACAAAATTATTTTATAAACGAGAATCATCAATGAGGCAAAATATAGCTATTGGTGAATTTATAGAAGGCTTCCCAAGGCTTTTTCTTGAGGGATTAGGGCTAACGATGTTAGCTACTTTATTTGGAAGTTCAGTCTTAATTAAGTCATTAAATGTCCCATTAGTCTTTATAGTAACTTTAATTTTTGCATGCCAAAAAATTCTTCCTACATTACAACAAATTTATAGGATAATTTCCTATATAGTTACTTATTCATATTCTGTAAATGATTTATTTAATATCTTTCATGCAAAAAATACATACAAAAGAAAATTAAAGTTTTTGGACAAAAGTATTGTATTTTCAAATGTATCTTACAGTTATCAAAAAACAAAATACAACACTCAACGAATCAATGACAAGAAAAAAGGTGATTATATTTTGAAAAATATCAATTTTGAAATTAAATTCCCAAGCTCAGTTTCTATTACAGGTGATTCTGGTTGCGGCAAAACTACCTTAGTTGATTTACTTACTGGATTATTGATACCTTCCAAAGGTTTTATATCATATCCTTCTGCTTTTAAAAATAATGAAAATATTGGTTATGTTCCTCAAGAAGTCCCATTAATAAATGGCACTATTTTGGATAATTTATGCCTTGGGAACCAAAATTTATTAAAAGATAAAGATTATTTATATAAATGTATAAAGTTAACAAATTTAGACCTTACTTTAAAAAAGTTGCCAATGGGGCTAGAGACGATGCTAGGAGAACAGGCTGTAAATTTAAGTGGTGGACAAATACAAAGAATTGGAATTGCTAGAGCTCTTTTAACAAAACCTAAACTATTAGTTCTAGATGAATCTACAAATGCCTTAGATTCTGAAAGTGAAGAAAAAATTATTAATTGTCTAATCAAAGAATTTGCAGATTCTTTGATAATTATAATTTCTCATAATAAATTTATAACACGCAAATGTAGTCATAATATTCATTTAAATAATGAAGGGTGTATGATTTATTCCCAAAAATAATTTTAAAAAATAAATATCAATTTATTTCTTCTCCTAATATTAAATCATCTATAATTCTGCATATTAACTGTAATGTAAAAATATGAGCTTCTTGAACAGCTGCAGTGGTGGTATATGGGAAATCAATAACAATTCCACCTTTTGGTTCGTTTTCAATTCTATTTGAAGTTAGTAAAATCCACTTCCTTTCTAATGAATTTGCATAATCAATAATATTTCTAATATTTTTACTATTACCACTTGTTGAAATAGCTATTAAAGTATCCTTAGATTTGCTGATAGCCATATATTCCCGTTTAAATATTTCTTCAAATGAGTAATCATTTGCACATGCAGTAAGATTAGATAAATTAGATCCAAGAGTAATTGATGACAATGGAACTCTTTCTCTTTTATATTTTACAACTAATTCAGCTGTAAAATGTTGAGCATCTGAGAATGAACCTCCATTTCCACAAGTTAAAATACTTCCTTGGTTTTTAAAAGTTTCAGAAATGGTTTCTATAGCTTTTACAAACTTTTCATGAAATCTTTTTGAATTTATGTAATTAAAAGTTGTTTTATGATCTTGAAATGAATTTTTAATTGTTCTTTCAATATAGAAATTATCCATAATTTGATTTAGCCCATTCATAGGTCTCTTTAAGTGCAGACATAAAATCAGTAGAGTTTACCCATTTAATCTCTTTATTGGCTTTGGAGCAATCTAAAGAAAGTGCTGTAGGGATATCTGGTTTAGATAAATCATTTTTTAATTTTAAATCTTTATTACTCACAAAAATAATTTTTTCAACTAATTCATTAATTGATAAAGAATAACCCATCCCACAATTATATAAACCAAATAATTTCTTTTGATTTTTGTGTGCATTAACGATAAAAGAAATTAGATCATTAATATAGAGAAAATCTCTTCTAGCTTTACCTGAGCCCCATACATTAATATCCTCTCCTTCAATAGCATTTATGACTTTCCTAATTGTTGCGCCTAAAACATGACTTTTATCAAGATCAAACTTATCATGAGGCCCAAAAACGTTTGAGTGACGAATAGCTGTTGTCTTTAAACCTAAATCAGAATAAAACTTACACATTTTTTCAATATAAATTTTTGTATTGCCAACACCAAAATAATTTTTATTTATATCTAAATTAGGATCCCAATCATCTTCATTTTGAAATTCTTTTGATTGCAACATAACTGTGCAACTAGGAAAAATAAAGTGTTTTACTCTAGCCTCAAAACACTCTCTTAAAAGATAAGAATTCATAACAGCATTATCAGTCACATGAATAAAAGGTCTTTGAGTAATGTCCTTAGCTCCAGAAGTGGTTGCTGCAAATTGCAAAAATAAATCAGTATTTGGTAAATAATCACTTAAACTTTTTGGACACCTTAAATCAGCCTTGACCCATTTTGCTTTTTTTTTAAATTCATTTATTGGTTCTTTATTATTATAAATTGCAATTACTTCATTATTATTATTACAAAAGTATTCCAAGAGATTTCTTCCTATAAATCCTGTAGATCCACAAATTATAATTTTCATATTTTTAGTTCTCTTCTTTAAATGAATTGTATCTGCGATAACCTTTATAACCTTCTAATTTATACCAACTAATTGTATCTTTTATTCCCTCTTCAAGTTCAACTTCAGGCTTCCAACCATTACTTTTTAATCTAGTTACATCCATTAATCTTTTATTATCTCCAGAAAATCCTTTCTCCGTAAATTCAAAAGGAGCATTGTTAAAATTAGCCGAAATAATTTCAACTAATTTCTTTATACTTGTAGGGTGCCCTGAAGAAACATTTACTGGTTTGTCAATATTATTATGCATTACATAAATCATAGCTTTAGCTACATCTGAAGCATGAACAAAATCTCTCACTGGGGAACCATCACCCCAAACTT
>MDTG01290583.1_pt1 | contig 10088 bp, 10 predicted proteins | sample 811421 | NCBI WGS metagenome assembly MDTG01 (sample SAMN05326645, study PRJNA326480) | marine metagenome | isolation source: seawater | place: Pacific Ocean: South East | collected 2011 | reverse complement strand
TCAAGAAAAGGGCTATGACATAAATAAAATTAAACTAATTACAGCAATTATATATCTTAATATGTCTCCTCTTCATGATGAGAAGTTTGGAAAAATTTTGTGGTTTAAATCAATTCAAATGTTTCAATCATGCATATAAATAAGGATACAAAAATTTATGGCTCATTTTCGAGTAATCCAGGAAATAATGGTTGTGTTTTTTTTAATAAAAGATTTAAAGAAGAAAACATAAATGCAGTTTATAAGTCTTTTTTCTCAAATAACTTGTTGGAATCAATTAATGCAGCAAAGTGTTTAAATTTTTCAGGTTTTGCTTTAAGTATGCCTTTTAAAATTGAAATACTTAACTATGCTGATCATATTGATCCAATTGCAAGTCAAATAGGAAGTGCTAACACAGTTATAAATATTTTAAACAAACTATTTGTTTATAATACTGATTGGATTGGAGTCAAAAAATTTTTTTTAAACATGAACTCATTACCTAAAGAAATTTTAATTGCAGGAAATGGGGGATTTAGTAGAGCAGTGCAGTATGCTTGTAATGATATGAATATTAATTATAAAATTGTTACTAGACAAAATTGGTCAATTTTAGAATCAACTGATAAATTTATTTTTAATGCGACACCAGTTGAATTAAATAATAAAAACCTTATAGATGGAAGACCTTTTTCAAAGGATGGTAAAATGATAGCAAACTTTCAAGCAGAGGAACAGTTTAAATTATATACAAAATGAAAACAAAATTTTTTATTGGACCAATGTCTAAAAATGTTGTTGATTCTATTATTGAATTCAACAAGATTAGAAATGAAAATGTTGGAATAATTCCTAGTAGAAGGCAAGTTGAGTTTAATGGAGGGTACAGCAATAATTGGACTACTAGAGGTTTGAGAGAGTATGCTCCTAGTTTAATTATTAAAAGAGATCATTCAGGACCTCATCAAGGAAACATTGAAGATGACGGATATAAATCCCTTAGAGAAGATTGTAACTATATGGATATAATACATATTGATCCTTGGAAAAAATATCCATCTTATAAGGATGGATTGAAATGGACTATTGAGATGATTGAATATTGTTTCAAAGAAAATTCAAAAATTAAGTTTGAGGTTGGAACTGAACAGAGCATAAGGAGGTTTGAAGCACATGAGTTAGATAATTTAATGATTGATTTAGAGAAAAAACTATCCCCAGCAATGTTCGATAACATTCAATATCTAGTTATACAATCAGGAACCTCTCTTAAGGAAAATGAAAATACTGGCGAATATGATCAATCAAGACTTGAAGAGATGATAATGATTTGCAAAAAAAACAATGTCTTATCAAAAGAACATAATGGTGACTATATGCCTGAAAAATTGATATATGAAAAAATGTCCTTAGGATTAGATTCAATTAATATTGCACCCGAATTTGGACTAATTGAAACAAACACATATTTAAGTGAAATAGGAAATGATAATCAATTAATTAATGAATTTTGGAAAATATGTTACAAATCAAAAAGATGGGAAAAGTGGGTTAGTAAGAACTTTGACCCATTAAAAAATAAAATTGAATTAATAAAAATATGTGGACATTATATTTTTTCTAATCCTGACTTTATAAACGAAATTAAAATAAACTTTAAAAACATTGACGAGATTATTGTCAATAACATAATTAATAAATTAAACAAACTACATGGATACTAGACCTAAAACAATAATATGTGATATAGATGGAACGTTAGTAAAACATCAACCACCTTGGCTGAATACATCTCCATCACAAAAACTTGAATTACTACCGGGTACTATTGAAAAACTCTCGGAATGGGATGCAAAAGGATACAATATAATCCTAATGACTGGCAGAAAGGAATCCCTTAGATTAAATACTGAAAAACAACTTTCTGAAGTGGGAGTTTTCTACGATAAATTAATAATGGGCGTTGGAGGGGGGCCTAGAATTATTATTAATGATGATAAGCCTGATGGAACTAAAACTGCATTTTCTCATTCATTGACAAGAAATGAGGGAATATCTAAACTTAATATATAATTAATGAATTTATATTTCAACACGAAACTTGTTAAGTCTACTATTCATGAAGATAGTTCATCTACCTTTTATCCTGTTGTTATGCCAAAAGATTATGAGTATGATGCAGAAACTTTACAATTTGAAATATTGAAATCAGTATTAATTAGTTACTCACAACTAAATTTAAAAAAATGTGTTTTTAATATAGAGCTTCAGAGCGAAGACAATAATAATGAAATAAAAAATTTAATAAAAGAAAACTTTACAGATGTTAATTTTGAAATATACTTTAAAAGACCATATAATAAAACAACATGGTTAAATGATATTCAAAAGCATTTTGGAAATATGATTAATGAGCCATTACTACTAGTAATGAATCATGATCATCAATTCATTGACCATCAAACTAAAACTTTTGAAAATGTAATTAGTAAAATTTTTCCAGATGACAATGATAACTTTAAAAAAGTATTTTACTATAGTCATATTCCTGAGCTAATTTCAGTTGCAGAAAATAAAAAGTACATTCAAAATAATAGATTTACAAAAATCAATAAATCACTATATAAAATAGATTTTCTTAATTATCAAGTAGACTCAGTGGCAATCATGACTACAAAAACTTTAGTACATATTATAAATAATATAAGTAAAGAAGTAGAATACTTTGGGAGAATAGACTGGAAAAATCTTTTTTTTAATAAACTAGAAATTACAGGTTATTTTTATGCAAGAGAATTTTTCAGACACTTTGAAGGTTATTATCATGTAACTGGAATTAGACTTTCAAAAGAGCTACGTTTAAAATCAACTCCTCATAATGAGAGTAAGATTGACTTTTATTATAATAGATGGTTAAATTTTAGCATATTACTTATTAGAGATGCCATGAAACTCAAAAAGTTTAATATCAAAAAAAAATTGATAGAAACTGTTGAGAAGTCTATTGAAATTTTTAGTGAATCATATTTAGATGAAGATTTAAACTATGGAATAATAACAAAGGATGATTATCAAAAATTAAAATATTCTCTTCGTAATAAAGTCTTTTATAATTTAAATAAAATTTATTCTGAAATTAAAAATGAAAATGAATTAACCAAGGATAATTGTAAAACGAAATTAATTAATCTTTATAACAGTAGACTAAAATATTTTAAGATAATTCGACTAATAAAAAAAATAATATAAAATGAAAAAAGCACTTGTACTAGGAGGGGGTGGTTTCATAGGAGGCCATCTTGCTAACCGACTCAAAAACGAAGGTTTTTGGGTAAGAAACGTAGATATTAAGCCAAGACATAAATTTTGGGAAACTAATGAAATATCACATGAATATATTCAAGGAGATTTAACGGATCCTTTAGTTGTTAAAAAAGTATTTAAGGATTCAAAGAATAATTATATTCAGTTTGATGAAGTATATCAATTGGCTGCTGATATGGGAGGTGCAGGGTATATATTTACAGGTGAAAACGATGCAAATGTTATGCATAATTCAGCGCTTATAAATTTAAATGTTGCTTACTATGCTCATTTAGCAAAGGTTATGAGACTCTTTTATAGTTCATCTGCATGTATCTATCCAGAACATAACCAGACTGATCCAGATAATCCAAATTGTGAGGAGTCATCTGCATACCCTGCAAATCCAGATTCTGAATATGGATGGGAGAAACTTTTTAGTGAAAGATTGTACTTCTCTTTCAAAAGAAACTATAAACTGAATGTAAGAGTTGCTAGATATCATAATATTTTTGGACCAAAAGGTACATGGGACGGGGGAAAAGAAAAAGCACCTGCAGCAATGTGTAGAAAAGCTGCTACAGGTGATAAAGAATTTGAAGTTTGGGGAGATGGAAAACAAACTAGGTCATTTATGTATATAGATGATTGTGTTGAAGCTACATTAAAATTAATGAGACAAGATAAATTCTATGGGCCTGTTAATATTGGATCGGAGGAAATGGTTACTATTAATAAATTAGCCAAGATGGCAATTGATATGTCAGGGAAGGCATTAAAGATAAATAATCTAGGTGGTGAAGAATTTATAAAAAAATATGGATTCCCATGTCCTATTGGAGTAAGGGGAAGAAATTCAGACAACAAACTTTTTATAGAAAAGATTGGATGGGAACCTCAATATAGTTTAAGAGATGGAATGAAAAAAACTTATGATTGGATTTTAGCCCAAGTAATTAAAAATGATAAATAAAAAAATAAAATTTTTCTTTCCTTTTATATCAATAGTCATTATTGTATTAGCTTATATTCCAATGATTCTATTAGGAGAAAATTCCTTTGTTATTATTGATGATAATTTAGATGACCTACTTCTCCATAAATACTTGCTATCATCTACTGATAACCTTTTTAATCTCAATCAGAATACAATAATAGATAATGTTATTAACGGACTAAAATTAAATTTTATCCATACACAGTTTAATCTACTTAATATTGCTTTTTTATTTTTTGATTTTCTAAATGCATATATAATAAACTCGATAATTATAAGGTTAATTGCATTTACTTCAATGTTTTATTTTATATCAAAATTTTTTAGAATAGATTTTCTTTATTCATCTATTATATCTTTATCCTGGGCCTTCCTACCTACTTATATAAATTTAGGACTGACTATTTTTGGGTTACCAATTATTGCAATAGCATTTTATGATTTAAGTAAATCTAGGAATTTAGTATTAAGCTATTTTCTTATCTTTTTTTACTCTGCTTATTCATTAATTATGTATTCCCTACCATTTCTAATCTTAGCGATGATAACTATATATATAACTAATTATAAAAAGATAAAACCATTACATCTTATTACTGGACTTTCTTTTTATGTTTTTGTTTCAGTCTGTTTAAATTTTTCAATGATAGAAACAATATTCTCAAATGAATCTAGTGATTTGACACATAGGGTTTTGAGATCGCAAAGAGAATTGAGTTTACCTTCATTGATTGGTGTTGTCTTTAACTTTTTAAAACAATTTATTTTTGGAAGTGGAAAAGTAAACTCGCTACTTATTAGTATTCCAATATTATTAATCTCATTCTATTACTTAACTAAATCCAAACAAAAAAAACAAATTTTATATCTTTATTATTCAATATTTTTTCTAATTACAATATCAGCAACTTATCAATATACTAAATACTTTCTTGGTGAATATATTCCAATTTTATATTCATTTGATCTTGCAAAAATTATAAACTTGAATTCATTCATTTTCTATTTAATATTAGTTATCTCGGTGGCTAAAATTTTAAAATTTAATGATATCAATAAAAGTTTTCTTACTATACTTTTGATTTTGCAATGTTCACTAAATTATGTCAGAAATCCTGAATTTGTTTTTAATAGTTTAAATGGAGTAAATTATAATTTGGAAAAAATTTATAATGAGGATAAATTTTTTAAACAGTTTTTTTATGGAAAAGACTATGATATTTATGAAAAACCATTTTATAATAAGTTAACCTTTGCAGAATACATATCTAAAGATCTCTTTGATTCAATAAAGAAATACATTAATAAAGAACCTTTTGAATATAGAGTTATTTCCTTTGGCTTAGATCCATCAGTCAGTATTTTAAATGATTTTTATACACTGGATGGTTATTTTAACAATCACTCTTTAGAATACCATTTAGAATTTGAAAAAATTCAACAAGATTATATAGAACCAAACTTTTTAGACAATAAACTTATTCTGAAAAACAAAAAATTAAATTCCATTTGTACTAATTGTACAATAAATGATAAAATAACCTTGAAATATGATTTAGAAATTAACTATGAACATTTGAAAAACTTAGGTGCTGAATTTGTTTTTTCTTCTGTAATGATTAATAATGCTAATAAGTTAAATTTTTTAAAAAAATTTAATGATTCAAAATCACCTTATAACGTATACTTATATAAATTAAATAAATGAAAGTAGTAATTCTTGCTGGAGGTCTAGGTACTAGGCTTATTGAAAAAACCGATATAAAACCAAAACCAATGGTTAAGGTTGGAGATATGCCTATACTATTGCATATTATGAAAATATATTCTTATTATGGATTTAATGATTTCATCATATGCCTTGGTTACAAAGGAAATGTTATTACTGATTTTTTTAAGTCTCATTTCTCAAAAAATAAAAATTTAGAAATAATTAATTCAAGTGATTCAACTCTTATCATTCCGAATGATAATTCAGATTGGAAAATAAATCTTGTCGATACTGGACAAGATACTATGACTGGTGGAAGAATAAGCAGAATAAGGAAAATTGTAAAAGACAAGAGGTTCTTCCTAACGTATGGTGATGGACTGAGCAATGTCAATATTAATAATTTATTAGAATTTCATAAATCAAGTAATAAGCTATGTACTTTAACAGCTGTTAAGCCAGAACCAAGGTTTGGAGCCTTAATTTTAGACAAAAATTTAGTCACTAATTTTAGAGAAAAAAACATTGATGATGTAGACTGGATAAATGGGGGCTACTTTGTATGTGAACCATCAATATTTGATTATTTAAATAATGATGATAATGAAGTTTGGGAACAACAACCACTTCAAAGAATATCAAAAGATAAAAATCTTGTGGCATTTAAACACAATGGTTTTTGGAAGCCAATGGATACTTTAAAAGATTCAATTGAATTAGACAAAATGTGGCAATCAAACAGTGCAAAATGGAAAATATGGTAGAGGATAATAGTCTAGATTTTTTTATTAATAAAAAAATATTTATTACTGGTCATACTGGTTTTAAGGGCTCATGGCTTTCATATATTTTAGATAGAAATAAATCTATAGTCAAAGGTTACTCTCTATCTCCAAATACAAATCCATCTTTATTCACTAAACTTAAGTTTTCGAGTCAATTTACTTCAGTAATTTCAAACATTAATGATTATAGTAAGCTTAAAGAAGAAATTGTCAGCTTTTCCCCTGATATTATATTTCACCTTGCGGCACAGCCCATAGTAATAGAGTCTTACAAACAACCTAGATACACTTTTGACACTAATTTTACAGGAACTCTAAATATTCTAGAGATATTAAGAGAGATGGACAGTAAATGTGCTTGTGTCTTTGTTACAACAGACAAAGTTTATTATAACGATGATACTAATAATAAATTTAAAGAGAAAGATAAATTGGGAGGTAAAGATCCTTATAGTGCTAGCAAAGCAGCTTCCGAAATATTAATAAACAGTTATTTAAATTCTTATTTTCTTGAAAGTAACATTTCAATTGCATCTGTCAGAGCTGGAAATGTAATTGGAGGAGGAGATTGGTCTAGTTATAGATTAATTCCAGATATAATTAATTCACATATAAACAATATTAAACTGAGTATAAGGTATCCAAACGCTGTAAGACCCTGGCAACATGTACTGGAACCATTATTTGGATATTTATCCTTGGCAAAAAAATTATATTTAAACAAAAGTAAATATTCTGGTGCTTGGAATTTTGGCCCTGAAGAGGATGACATTAAAGCTGTAAAGGATGTAATTAAAATTGCCCAAGACGAAGGACTATCTCTTGACTATTCAGAAAACAAAAAAATTAAATTCCATGAGTCAAAATTTTTAAGTCTCGATATTTCTAAAGCAAAAAAAACATTACTATGGAAACCCAAGTGGAATTCAGAAACAGCAATAAAAAAAACAATTCAATGGTACTTGAATTTTTATAAAAAAAACAATACTGAAAAATTGATGGAAAACGATATAAAATCATATTTAAAAAATGAATAAAATCTCTTATGCTAAAACTGTATATGGTCAAGATGAGATCGATGCAGTTGTAAAATGTTTAAATGAATCAACTCAAATGGGAAACTATTCAAGAAAGTTTGAGTCAAAAATAGCAGAACTTTTTGATAAAAGAACCTGTTTGTATGTAAACTCAGGGTCCTCAGCTTTGTACATTGGAATAGAAGCCTTTAATTTTCCTGAGGGAGGTGAGGTCATTACTCCAGCTCTAACATTTGGAACAACTGTTGGCTGTTTAATTAAGAATAAGTTAATTCCTGTATTTGTTGATGTTGAACCCCTGTCCTATTGTATAGATACAAATCAAATCGAAGAAATGATTACCGATAAAACAGTTGCAATTTTAGCTCCAAATTTAATGGGTAATATTTGTGATTGGGAAAAGATATCAAAAATTGCTAAAGCACATGGATTAATAGTTATTGAAGACTCTGCAGATACATTAGGGGGAAAAATAAATAATAAGTCATCTGGTCAATACTCAGATATGTCAATCACTAGTTTTTATGGTTCACATATTATTAATTGTGCTGGAAATGGGGGGGCATTAATGCTAAATGATCAAAAGGTAATCGAAAAAGCAAAACTTCTAAGATCTTGGGGAAGAAGTTCTTCTCTATTTGATGAAAAAAGTGAAGCAATTGAGAACAGATTTAATATTGATATTGGAGGAATTGATTATGATGCAAAATTTGTATTTGAAGTTGCAGGTTATAATCTTGAGGGTAATGAATTGGGAGCTGCGTTTGGCTTGACTCAATTAAAGAGTTTGAAGAGGAATATAGAAATAAGAGAAAAAAACTTTAATCTTCAGAATGACTTTTTTTCAAAGTATAATCAACTATTCAGTATTCCTCAACAAGCTAAAAACATAAAAACAGGATGGTTAGCATATCCAATACTTATAAACAAAGAGGCTAATTTTAAGCGAAAAGACTTTCAAATATTCTTAGAGAAGAGAGATATACAGACAAGGGTAGTTTTTACAGGAAATATTATCAGACAGCCAATGATGAAAAATGTTAAGTATAAAACTAATAAAAGTGGATATCCAAATTCTGACTCAGTTATGGAAAGAGGTGTTCTGCTTCCCCTTCATCACGGTATGACAAATGAAATGTTCAATAGACTACATATAACAATTGAAGAGTTTATACAAAAGCATGTATAATTTTGAATAGTATTAAAAAAGATAAAAATGTCTAAAAACATCTTTCTTTTGGGTTCAAACGGATATTTAGGGAGCAGAATAAAGGCCCAATTAAAAAATCAATATTCAATATTTGAACTAAATAGAAAAGAAATACAAGAGTTAGATTTTAATCAAAACAAGTTGTTATTTGAAGATATAATCTTTCATTCTTTTATAAACACAATAGTTGAGTACCAAGATTCAAGTAATATAACAGAGATTATAAAATCTAACTATTTATTAAGTTTTGAAATTCTAAATTTAATAAATAAGAGTAAAGAATTTAAAATTTTTCACTTCGATTCATTTTATAGTAAGTTTTACAATTTTGATAGGCCAAATAGTTATTTACTATCAAAAAAAAATCTTGTTGAATGGTCTAAAATATATCATAACAAACATAAAGAAGTAACAACTTTTATACTTCGTTTAGAACATATTATTGGTTCAAAGGAGAATACCAAAAAATTTAACGGATGGTTAATAAGTAAATTAAAGAGCAACGAAACTATTGAATTAGGACCTTGTGATCATTTCTTTGATTTTATTCACGTTGACGATATCGTTAAAGCAATTATTTTGTTAGTGGATACTGAAAAGTTTAAAAATACTTTTAATCACTTAGAAGTTGGCTCAGGTAATAGCTATCAATTGAAAACTTTCGTAAATAAATTAAAATTAAAATTGGGTTCTAGGTCAAAAATTATTTTTAATGAAATTGATAATGGAGATTTTTATAAAAATCAATCAAGTGTTGCAGATAGTAAAGAACTAATTAATCTAGGGTGGTGTCCTAAGTCTGATCTTAATGAAATCATTGATTCGATTTTATGAATCAAACACTTTAATTAATTGTTTCACTCACACCAAAGAGATGCTGGAGAGTATTAAGTTTAAATTAAGTAATGGATTAATTACTAATTTCAAAATGGATAATTTTAAATTTAAAAATGAAACAAAAAAAGTTTACTTTCTACATTTAATAATGTATTTAAAAAAAATAAAATTCAGTTATTAACTAATAATTATATATGAAAACAGTAATTCTTGCAGGTGGCTATGG
>MDTG01257521.1_pt1 | contig 10088 bp, 6 predicted proteins | sample 811421 | NCBI WGS metagenome assembly MDTG01 (sample SAMN05326645, study PRJNA326480) | marine metagenome | isolation source: seawater | place: Pacific Ocean: South East | collected 2011 | reverse complement strand
TTTTCTTTGCCACCTCCTTGTGGTTCTTCAACATTAGCTCACAATGCTCAGGGGCCAAGCGGTTCGCCAGACTAATTGATTCAGCCAGTGATTTAACCTGAATCAACCAGCAATGCTTATTAAGGGCTTTCTGAATATATTTCCGGCGCGACTGGCCGGACAATTGTTTCTCAATTTCCTTTTTCACTGCAGCAATTATTTTCGATGAAGTACTAATCAACCAGCACCGCTCAAAACCCGAACCGTGTTCAGCCTGTGCCAGGATATCGGCCGCCGCATAGGCCGGATTAGCTGATGCGTCAGCCAAAACCAATAATTCACTTGGCCCAGGTAAAAGATCGATGGAAACGCGACCAACTAATTGGCGCTTGGCGGCAACCACATAGGCATTGCCAGGTCCGAATATCTTCTGTACCGGTGCAATAGTTTTAGTTCCAAGGGCCAAAGCCGCTATTGCGTGCGCCCCGCCCACTCGATAAATTTCAGTCGCCCCCGCAATTCTAGCCGCATGAAGTAATCCGGGATTAATTTCCCTGTCCTTGTCACATGGAGTACAAACCACAATTTCTCTGCACCCGGCCACTTTCGCCAAGGTCACTGTCATCAATGCTGTGGACATTAGTGGAGCTGTCCCGCCAGGTATGTATATACCTACCCGATCAAAAGCATCATATTTTTCCCCAACTCTTGCTCCTTGGGCGTTTTGTCCACTCCATCCCTTACGCAGTCCCCGCTGATGAAAGTCTCTGACGTTCCGGTGAGCAAATCTTATAGCAGCCTTAAGTTTACTATCAACGGACTTAGCCGCTGTCTGTATTTCAGCATCCCCCACGCGCAGGGTACCGACAGTAAGATTTACTCCATCAAACCTCTCGGAAAACTCAATCAACGCAGCATCGCCCTTGAGCCCCACATGTTCAACAATTGATCGGGTACTGGCCTCAATCTTAGAATCAAATAAACTCGAAGCCGCACATAGGCGGTCAAGCTTGCGTACAAAACCCGGATCATTGTGTCGAAGCACCTGCATGAGCCGCGCAGTGAAACAGATGCACAGGCAAAAGTCAAAAGGACCCCTTTAAAATTGACCACCCACTCAATCACATTAGGCTCTACACCAACCTACATGAATACAGATCCCGTTAGATCATTCAATGCCGACTCCCTTCCTGTGCATATTTTTGCCCATCAGGACGACATGTCCAGTGCCGCTGCCACGGAAGTCAATGACTACCTATGCGCCACAATCAACAATCAAGGCAGTGCCGCTGCAATTCTGGCTACAGGCAATTCCCAAATCCAGTTTCTAGAAAAGCTTTCGGCGATTGGCGAAGTAGACTGGAGCAAGATGACTCTTTTCCACATGGATGAATATCTCGGAATTGATAAGGACCACAGTGCCAGTTTTCGTAAATATATGAGGGAGCGTGTTGAGCAGGTCGTTCGGCCAGCTGCCTTCCATTACATTAAGGGAGACGCACTGGAGCCTCTCAAAGAGTGTCGACGCTATACCGACCTACTGGCCGCGCAACCGATTGACCTCTGTTGCCTGGGGGTAGGTGAAAATGGGCACATCGCCTTTAATGATCCTCCCGTTGCTGATTTTAGTGATCCTGAATCAGTCAAGATAGTACAACTTGATGAGGTTTGCCGCCAGCAGCAGCATGGTGAAGGACACTTTCCTACATTTGATTCAGTCCCTCAATACGCCTTCACCCTAACTATACCTGCTTTGTGTCAGGCAAATAAAATGGTTTGTCTATGCCCTGAAACTAGGAAAGCAAAAATCGCAAAAATTGCCCTTCAAGGAGAGATCTCTACAAACTGCCCTGTCAGCTATCTTCGAAAACAATCTCAATGCGTGATGTATATGGATGAAGAATCAGCCAGCCTACTCTAGAGCATCAACTGCTTCATCCACGCACCCACTCAGGATTTCCAATCCCTCCTCTAGAGCATCCTTGTTAATGCACAAGGGAGGTGCGAGCTTCACGGTTTGACCCCAAGCCCCTACGGGAGCAAACAGTAGCAACCCCTTGTGAAAGGCGCGTTCAATGATATCAAAGGCCAAATCGTGACTGGGCTCCCGGGTTCCGGGTTTAACAACCTGAAGTCCTCCAACCAGCCCCCGGGCTGAAGTGCGCCCTATGATATCTGAATGCTTTTTGGCAATGGCTTCAATAGAATCACTTAAGACCGATTCAAGACGGGCAGCATTACCGATGAGATCCTCATCAATAAGACTGCGAATACTAGCAATAGCCGCACGGCAACTAAGGGGATTCCCCGTGTGGGTGCTCGTCATGGACCCCGGCGGATAGGCATCCATAATTTCAGTTTTACCAATAACGCCTGAGAGAGGTAGTGAACTGGTAACACCTTTACCAATGCAAATGAGGTCCGGCGTAACCCCATAGTGCTCAAAGCCCCACATCTTACCGGTACGCCCAAAACCAGCCTGCACCTCATCAAAAATCAGCACCACCTCATTGTCGTCACACCATTGGCGAAGCTTTCCAATATACTCAACGGGTGCGAAATCAGGGCCGACCCCCTGAAAAGTCTCAAACATCACTCCAGCAACATTTTCAGGAGCCATCCCTCGTTCTTCCAGGGTCTTCAGAAAAAGGTCAAAACTTGTATCCTCAGTCCAGTACCCATCTGGCCAGGGAACCTGTACAATTGCCGGATCCAGATTCACAATCCAATCCTTTTGGCCGGGAATACCACCAGTCATTTGACTGGCTAACGTACGACCATGATAACCCCGATCTGCACCTACAATACCAATTTTTTTATCGCCACCTTTGGCAATACCGTGGGTTCTAGCCAGCTTAATAGCGCATTCAGTTGCTTCACTCCCGGTAGTTAATAAAAACACTTTTTCGAGTTCTTCAGGCGCAATTTCATGCAATAATGCCACCAACTGGGCCCGTTCCTCACTGGGGAAACAGTAGTTGTGGATGAGCCCACTATCGACCTGATCGCGGATTGCATCACAGATCGCCTTTGTCCCATGCCCGGCATTGGCAACCAGCACGCCACAGGAGAAATCTAGCCACATGTTTCCATACGCATCATGCACCTGAAAACCTTCAGCACGATCCCAAACCAACGGCGGTTGACCCCGCATGGAAATCGGCTCCACATCGCGAAGGGTCTCCAATGTTTTGATGGATTCAGGCGCTGGCAGAGCCGTTGTTATACGTCGATACTTTGTATCAACTCCCGGAACCTTAATTGGCTCAATGCTAAATTCCTTCCCCATTTAAACGGCTTTCTGGTAAATTTTCCGGAACGTCTCTACTTCATTCATTGGATCTATAATAGTAATCCCATCCTCTCCAAATCGGGCTGTTACTGGCGCCCCCTTCCCTTCAGCAAGATAACTGAAATTCAAATCCCTGACCTCCTGCGCAGCGTGTAGAATAGCTACCGTGATCCTCCCATCCTCAGCGGTAGGATAAATTTCTGTAACTTCGCCCCGACTTTCACCCAAATGCTTCATGCGCGCAATGGCCGTCAAGCAAACCGTGAGACTGTCGATGCCATAACCAACGTAGGCAAACGAACCATCAGGGCGTTTTACATCGCGTGTAAAATGGTTGTTGGCGGTATGACTGCCCCCACCCTGATTCCAAAAACGAAACCCTCGATATTGCTGATCGCTCTCCACCTTACCATCGGCCCCCACCACCTCGTGACCCTGATTGACCGGCCCTTCAAAATCATCAGGATTTATCCAATTATTGTGGTAATGCACACTCATACCATTGGCGTAATCAACGCGTACCTGAACCGCGTCGTAAGCGTCAATCCCATCCCGAATAAGCCGCTTTTTCTGACCAACCGCACTCAACGCCACCGGCTTACTATGGTAGTAATGCCAGAATAAATCCGTCCAGTGAGGTCCCACATAACTAAAGGGATCACTGTCTTCAACCCATTTAAAAGTACTGGTGGAAATTTCTAAAGGCTCCTCTAACACGGCCAACCCATAAACCGGATCCCCAATTCTCTCGGATATATCATCGCGTACTCGTAAATGATCCGGGTCATAGCGCTTGTGCATGTCAACCCCTACCACCAGATCTTTGGCGTTTGCCGCCTCAATAATTTGATCGGCCTCCTGCATATTCAAACACATGGGTTTTTCAGTGATGACATGAGTGCCGTTCTCCAAAGCTGCCAATATCACAGGGGTATGCAAATGATCAGGAGTAGAGACAGCCATCACGTCCAAGTCAGGAAAATCGCGCAGCACATCCTCCCAGGGAGTTTGGCCATGGTAAGCCTTTGGTTCGTGCCCGGTCCATTCCTTGAAATTCGCTGCCGATGTTTTAGCACTAACTTCTGATCGCGTCGCTACAGCAACCAAATCAAATTCAATCCCTGCCAAGTCACGGGTCCATTTGTCGAGACCACACCGTCCAAGGTTCGGGCTTAGGCCGACGCGCTGCAAATCGGCGTAGGCACGCAAATGAACATCCCCACCGAACATCCCGGCCCCCACCAATGCAATCGTTATTCTTTTTACCTCAGACACAACCAGTTAAACCTCTGCCCCTTCAGCTTCCTGGGCCAACTCTGTTTGCACCTCTCCAATCAGTTTTTCCAATCGTCGACCGTACTCAACAAAGTTATCGGCCATCTTCTGCTCTGGTGCCTCGCTGTCTGTATCGTGAAATACAACTGTCATATGTGGCTCAATAGAGATGCCCGCGTCATAACCATTGGCGAAGGCGTCCTTGAGGATATCGCGCACACGACCATCGCCCTCTCCGGGGAAATGATATTCTTCACCTTCTTCGGTTTTTACTGCGTCCTTGATGTGAATGTGTGCAGTATGTTCCCGCATATGTTCCCAGAATTCCCAAGGACACTGCATCCCCCAAGGCTGCTCACCACGGCGATCTGTATTAAAAATTGGATTGGCTGTGTCAAATACCCATTTAAGACCGGGCACCTTTTCCAACAACTCCTCGGCATGCTGCCAACTCATGCCGCCATGATTCATGCAGTTTTCATGCACCGGCTGTAAGCCTTCATCAAGAAAACGCCTAGTCACCTCCCCGACTCGATCAAAAACCTCTGAGGGAGTCACCGCACAATCATCAGTAGGCTTAAAAGACATGATTCGGACAAATTTTGTTCCTATCTTTTTCATGCGGGGAATTGCCCGCTCGACTTCCGCCAAAGTTACATCAAAAGGAGTTTCAACTGTCTTCTGCCAGTTACAAATGGTTGAACCAAAGGCGTAGATTCCTACCCCAGATTCTTTGAGCTTCATTTCGACCTGATCAAATGCCTCATCAGGAATATCATGGATTGACCCCTTTTCAAAACCCTCCACCTGCACTGCACGCGCCTCAATCCATTTCCAACCAAGTTTCTTAGTGACCTCAATCTGGCCATCAATAGTTACGGCCCCCTCATCAGCAATACCCATTAGTTCCATTATAAGTCCTTTTTGTTAAATTTAACGCCGGTAAGATGCAGTAAAATCCTCGTTGGAAACCTCCACCACCTTCTTCTCATGCGTGGAATTGGCAATAAGATCATTTAGCTTCGCCTCCCAGGCGGCGCTATCCATTGGCAAATCAATGGTCTCATTAATCAGGCCGGAATATACCATCACATTGGCCAACTCCACCGAGCCAATACCGCTTTCGCCCGGAGCGATCAATTCCTTTCCATCCAGAATCGCCTCCACAAAGTTTGTCATCAGCATGGCGTGCGCATTTTCAACACCCGGAATGGGAATTTCTTCAACTCTAGTTTCGGGTTGTTGAAAACCGATCTTTGAGGTCTTACTCCATTCATCAGAAGCAACCTCATTGCGGGTCAGAACCAGCTTATCATTCTCTAAAAGAACCCGGCCCTTGGTACCTGCAATCTCAAAACGATTGCTGCCCGGAGTTTCACCGGTAGAGGTAATAAACGCACCACTGGCTCCGTTTGGAAATTCCAGATAACTTACTACGTCATCCTCCACCTCGATATCGTGATATTTACCAATGCCAACGTGACTACGAATCTTTGAAGGCATACCAGTAATCCATTGAAGAACATCCAGCTGATGAAGGCACTGGTTCAGGAGAACTCCTCCTCCCTCGCCTTTCCAGGTTGCCCGCCAGCCGCCGCTTTGATAATAAGCCTCAGCCCGAAACCAGTCAGTCATGATCCAGATCACCCGGATTAAGTCACCCAGTTCACCTCCCTGCACCAGTTCACGAATCTTTTGATAACGCGGTTCCACCCGCAGCTGAAACATGCCGCCAAATTTCAAATTTGGTTGGGACTTAGCTGTTTTAATTAGCCGTTCGGCGTCAGCTTTGTGTGCTGAAATGGGTTTTTCCACCATGACATGCAGACCTGCCTCCAAGGCAGCAATCCCGAGAGTGGTGTGCTGAAAGTGGGGAGTAGCAATAATCAGTGCGTCAATTTCGCCCGAAGCAATTAATGCCTCCCCTGAATCAAAGGTTTTCAAACCCTTGGCCTCGTAGTCAGGCAGCTTGTCAGCCATGGCGTCCCCAACGGCTGTCAATTTACCCCGTGGCACCTTGCCATCCATCAAGTTACCCACGTGCACCTGACCTATATTACCCAAGCCAATTATACCAATACGTACTTCGTCCATGATTTAATAATTCGGTAACAGAACTATTGGCAATACAGACTAGCATCGCAAGAAATTTCATGTAACGAAATCAGTGATTATGGGAAGCCTTGTGAATGTAAGCTAAATCGGCATAATATTCCGAATACCGACCCCAAAAACCATGGCCAACCCATTAGAAATTATCGCACGCCACTACCAGACAGGTGAAGGCCATAGGATCATATTCTCAGACGCGATAATCGAATCTATTGAACCTGCCCAGTCACCAGAAAATAGATGGTACGGTCCTGGTATTTTTGACCCTCAGGTGAATGGCTATGCGGGCATAGACTTCCAAAAGGACGGCCTCACCACAGAAGACCTGTGTATGGCCAGTGACGGCTTAAAGGCTGATGGGTGCCCTCGTTGGCTCTTAACTCTTATCACCGATGATTTTGACAAACTCATTACCAGGCTTACTCACCTGAAGAAACTCCGCGATGCGGACCCCATGCTGAAGCGAGCAATCGCCGGCTGGCACGTGGAAGGGCCATTCCTCTCAACCGAACCGGGTTTTCGGGGAGCCCATGATAACCAAGCAATGCGTGACCCTACAATTGCTGATATTGATCAAATTAGAGAAACTTTAGTGGGTGATCCCGTCCTGCTCACTTTCGCCCCAGAACGGGAAGGAGCCATTGCAGCCATCAAGCGCGCCGCCGAACTTGGCATGCGGGTTAGCCTAGGACATTGTAATCCTAGCATACAAAATTTAAACGAAGCCAAGAATGCAGGGGCTACGGGCTTTACCCATTTAGCCAATGCCTGCCCTCAGGAATTGGACCGGCATGATAATTTCCTGTGGCGGGTGCTTGACTCAGGCGAACTCACTTGTGGGTTAATCCCCGACCAAATTCATGTCCGACCAATGCCTTTCCGGATATTTCACCGCGTGTTAGGTCCTGAAAATATCTATTACACGACTGACGCCATGTCTGCGGCAGGTGCCCCGCCCGGAAGATATACGGTGGGACGGCTCGATATTGAAGTTGGCGAAGATCAGATTGTTCGTCAACCGGGCAAAACCAACCTTGCCGGCTCGGCCTTAAGACCATTTCAGGGAGTCGAACGTGTCGCAGAAATGCTTGGGAAACCGTGGCAGGAAATTTGGGATGGATTTTCCGTTCGTCCGGCAAATTTCATGGGAATAAATCACAAAATTGAACCAGGTCAGACTGCTTCACTTTGCGTGATTACCACCAATGATACCGGTAAACTAATGGGAGTTGAGGCGCTCTAGATTATTTTCCCAACACCCCAAATTCCGCCAAAGAAGCCCAAGGCCCATTGTTAACTTCTGAGAATACACGTAAGCGGACGTAGCGACCCTTAGTTGGCTTACATTTAATATCCTGTACTGAACGTGTTTTGCGCAAAAGGGCCTTGAGGATTGGGGTGCCGAACTCTTTAGGGTCGTCACTCACTGAAAAATCGACGTCCTTTAAAGCCCCGTTCCATCCCCCATCCTGACGCGCCATATAACGAAAACCACGCACCGTGCTTTCCTTACCCAAATCTAATACTAGCTCATGTGGGTGCTTCTTAAGCTCAGGGGTAAATTGCGTATGCCAAATGGTCCCTGGTTTTCCGTCAATCGCATTAGCAGCAAACTTTTGATTAGTTTCATTTTGACTACTAAAACCAACAACCTTTAATCCTGTATTAATAATCAATCCTTTAGTTAGCCACTTGAACTTACTCCCGCGCTGGGGCGGTCTTGTCCCTCCCCATTTTGCCGCGCGATCCTTCTCGTGATTATTGGTATCAGCAAAAGTTCCCTCCACAGGCGGTTCATGGGCCTCCTCAGCAATGGCTTTAATCTGATTCAATATCTTGGGATTCTCCGCAGCCACATCATGAGCTTCACTGATATCCGTTTTTAGGTTGTACAGTTGCCAAGCGGACTTGGCTCCAGGCCTGACTGCTTTCCAATCGTCCATGCGGACAGCCGTTTGAGCTCCCAGCTCCCAATAGAGATATCTATGTTTTTGCTGTTTTCGGCCTGCCTCCTTGCCCCCTATGAGTTCAGGGACGATGGATATGCCATCAGTGTCCTCGACAGCCTTCGCTCCAGTTATCTCCGCCAAAGTCGGCATCACATCGGGAAAATACCACAAATGATCACTAACACGCCCTGGCTTTATCTTCCCGGGCCATCGGATAGCCATCGGGATCCGCAGTCCCCCTTCATAAAGATTGCCTTTTCCTCCTCGGAATTCCACACCGGTTGTTGGATTCTTGTTAGCGCTATGAATGCCTCGCGGATGCTCCGGAGTCTTAAAGTAATTGTTGCCACCATTATCACCACAGAAAAAGACAATGGTGTTTTCATCGAGCTTGAGTTCCTTGAGTAAATCCAACACCTGCCCCACCTGTCGGTCAATCATCCCGACCATTGCTGCATAACGCCGGGCCTGTTCGGGCCATTCCTCCCTATCCTTGTAAATAGCCCAGGCCGGGTCACTGTCAGGAATATCAAAGATACCGTGGGGGGGAGTAATGGGCAGATAGCAGAAGAAAGGCCGATCCTTGTTATCCCGAATAAATTTAATGCCCTCGTTGAAAATGACGTAATGTGAGTAATTTGTACCGGTACTCCCACCCACGTTTCCCTTGAGAGGCACCTCTTGACTATTACGAATAATGTAAGGGGGGTAATAACTATGCGCATGAACCTGATCGTAATAGCCTAAGAATACGTCAAAACCATGTTTCTCAGGAACTCCTGTAGAACCACGTCCACCACAACCCCATTTACCAAAACCACCGGTCGCATACCCTGCTTCCTTGAGCATACTGGCAATGGTCTCCTCTTCAGCACGAAGAGGCGTGCCTCCCCCATTCACCCGCACTGATGTGTGCCCGCTATGCTTTCCAGTCATGAGCACGCACCGGGTGGGCGCACAGACAGAGGAACCGGCGAGAGCTTGAGTGAACCATACCCCTTCGGCAGCTAGTCGATCAATGCGGGGAGTTTTAATGGTTTTACTTCCCATAAAGGAGGTTTCGTAATAACCCAGTTCATCGCACATTATATACACAATATTGGGCTTCTTAGCAGCTAGAGAACTGAACTCTATGAACAAAAGACACAACACCAATAAATGGGAAATACGCATGGATCAAAATTGTCATGAACCAGCAGACAAGACAAGGACTAGCGGTATCTCTTTGATTATTGACCATTGGCCGTTGAATCTTACTCTTTACCCCATGACCACGCTCCGTGTCATCCTTCTGCTTTGTCTTGCTTTGCCTCTTTCGGGAGCTTCATGGAAAGCTGGCACCGCCAAGACTGATATTACCCCCAAGAAATCCATTTGGATGGCTGGTTATGGAGGGCGCACCGAACCCAGCGATGGCGTTCTTCACCCCCTATGGGCCAAGGCATTAGCTCTGCAAGACGAAACCGGCAAACTTGGGATCA
>MDTG01253254.1_pt1 | contig 10088 bp, 11 predicted proteins | sample 811421 | NCBI WGS metagenome assembly MDTG01 (sample SAMN05326645, study PRJNA326480) | marine metagenome | isolation source: seawater | place: Pacific Ocean: South East | collected 2011 | reverse complement strand
ATTCAAAGGAGCATAAAATGGCTTGGAATACACCAAAAATTGCTGAAATTTCAGTAGGTTTAGAAATTAATTCTTACGCTTGCGCTGAGAAGTAATTTAAACTTTAAATAGTTTATTGAGAAGCCTGGCTAATTTGTCAGGTTTTTTTTTGTCTTTTTTTTGTAATATAAATAAAATTTAAAAAAAATAGAGAAAACCAATAATTGAAAAAAAATAAATCAACAAATTTTCAAAAAATAGTTTGGGATGAAATAAAAAAAATTCCTAGAGGAAAAACAATTTCTTATAAGGAAATTGCTACAAAAATTGGTAGAGCAAAATCTTACCGTGCGGTTGCAAATGCTTGTGCAAATAATCCTCAATTAATTGTTGTCCCTTGTCATAGAGTAATCAGAAGTGATGGAAAATTAGGTGGGTATATGGGCAAAAAAGGAATTGAAAGAAAAAAACAACTTTTAAAAAAAGAAGGTATCAAATTCAAAAACGATAAAGTTATAATGTAATAATAATTGAAAACTAATAATGCGTTATTGAAAAACGAATAGACAAAAAATATATAAGAATTTGGAGTATAAAAATGTTTATAGCTATGAATAGGTTCAAAATATTAACTGGAGAAGAGAAAACGTTTGAAAAAATTTGGAAAAATAGAGATTCTTATCTAGACAAAGTGAAAGGTTTTAAAAAATTTAATTTGATTAAAGGAAAAAAATTCGAAAATTATACTCTTTATGCATCTCACAGTACTTGGAATTCTGAAAATGATTTTATTTCATGGACAAAATCTGAATCTTTTCGATTAGCCCATAAAAACGCTGGCCAAAATAAAGAAATTTATATAGGTCATCCGGAATTTGAAGGATTTGAAGTCATTATTTAACCAATATCATTTATACATATTTACCGTTTGCATAAAGATGAAAAAATCTTTGGCAATAAATGTTATTTAAGTCTCCGCTGTTTAGTTTAGTTATCTTAATTAAAAATCCCTCAGCCAAGTTCTAAATTTTTGCTTTAATTAATTTTTTTTATCATTAGATGTCTTTAATGGTATGTATAAATGGTCTAAGCTCAACTTTTCCAAAAAATAAAATATTTCAGGATGAAATAAAAAATTTAGGTAAAAAGCTATTTTCCTCAAAAGTCAATTTTGAAAAAATAGAAAAAATTTATGATAACTCTGGGGTAAAAACAAGATACCTAACTGAAGAACTTGGTTGGTATTTAAAAGAACATAATTGGTCGGAGAGGAATTTTTTGTTCAAAAAAAATGCCATTTTTCTTCTCAGCAAATCAATACAACAAACAATTGAAAAAACAAACATCAATCCAGAGGAGATAGGTGGAATAATCTTTGTGAATAGTACAGGTATTTGCACTCCAACAATTGATGCTGAAGTTTTTAATCTATTTAATTTCAATAATAAAATTCTTCGACTTCCCATCTTTGGGTATGGTTGTGCAGGAGGAGTTTTAGGATTAAATCGAGCAGTTGAGATTTATAAAAGTCTAAGAAAACCTATTCTTGTTTGTAATGTTGAACTTTGTAGTCTTACTTTTAGACCTCAAATTTTTAGTAAAGAAAATATAGTCAGTACTGCATTATTTGGTGATGGATGTGTGTCTTATTTAGTTGAAGATAATGGAAATTGCCAAACATTAGAATCTATTGAATATACTTGGAAAAATTCTTTGTCTTTAATGGGATGGGGCGTTGAGAATGATGGATTATCTGTTATTTTTGATAAAATTATTCCAGAATTTATAACTAAAGAATTACCAAGTGTTATAAATAAGTTTCCATTAAAAAATTTGGATGGTTACGTTCTTCATTCAGGCGGTATGAAGATTATTGAGGCTTACAAAAAAATTCTAAATAATGACAAAACTATTGAGGAGTCTGAGAACATTTTGTCTGATTATGGAAATGTTTCTTCAGTCTCAGTCTTACTCGTTTTGATGAAAATGATAAATAAAAATTATTTTGGAACATTTATGATGAGTGCACTTGGACCAGGTTTTACCGCAGGTTTATCTGGAATAAAAATTCATGCAAACAAATGATTGAAACTTATTTGATGATTTATATGGTTCTTAGCAGAATATTTGAACTTATATTGAGTAAAAAAAATACAAAAAAGTTAATTAAAGAAGGTGCAATTGAATATTACAAATCGCATTATAAATTTATTGTTCTTTTTCATATTATTTTTATCTTATATTTCTTTGTAAAATCCTTTTTTAATAATGTTATCCATATTGAATATCTTTATATTTTTTTTATTATTCAAATACTAAGATATAAAATTATTTATGAGCTGGGAGAATTCTGGACTACAAGAATCTTAGTTATAAAAAAACCATTAGTTAAAACATGGATCTTTAGGTGTTTTAGGCATCCAAATTATATAATTGTATTTATAGAAGTAATATTAGTATGTTTGTTTTTTAATGATTTTTTTTCATTAATTATTTTTTCTATTATAAATTCTATACTAATTTGTATAAGAATCTATTATGAGGAAAAAGCAAATAAATTTCGACGAATGTTATAAATATGTTCTTATATTTGCATCAAATGTAAACAGTATTTAAACACTGAAGAAAACTCAATTGAGCATTTAATAAGTAAAAAGAAAATAATAGATTTAATAAGCTAAAATTTTCTAATCACTTGTTTAGTTATGAAATTAGAAATTTATTTAATTTTTAAATTTTTTAATGACATTTCACATATTTAAATATATTTTTCATTAATGCAAAATTTTATATTTATATTATTTTTTTCTTTTTTTTTGAACGTACAACCTTTTGTTTTACTTCATTCTAAAACACATGAAATTAAGGATCTTAGATGCATAACATTGTTAAAACTAGCAAGTGAGAAAAGTAAAAAAGAAGGAGAAATGGTTAAATATGAAAAACTAAAAAAGTTACAAAAAAATTACCTTAGTAAATATGAAGCTAATCATTTCTCTGAGGAAGAAAGACTAAAACAACTTGATGAACATAATTTAAAAATTAAAGAAAAAGGTCAAAGATATATAAATAAAAATTTACAAAAGTGCGGACTTAAGTAAATTTTCAATTAGTTTTATTACTCTAAGTTTATTAATAATAATAATGTATTTCAAAAATCTATTTTATCTAACGTTTGCTATCGTTTTTTTAGTTAGTAATCAAAGCCAAGCAAAAACTCCAAAACAGATGATTAAAGAGTCGATAGCTAATTACCCAGGTAAATGTCCATGTCCTTATTCTATCATGAGTGATGGTAATAAATGTGGTAAAAGAAGTGCTTATTCAAAGCCAGGGGGCTATGAGCCACTATGCTATGTATCAGATATTTTGGTTGAGGAAGTTAGTAAATCAATCACTGCTAAACTCTTAAAAAACATAAGAATTGTTGATGGTGATACTATCCATATCGATAAAATTAAATATAGATTGCATGGTATTGATGCTCCTGAAATGAAACAATTATGTAAAATAAATGGAAAGAGTTACCAATGTGGAGTTAAATCAAAGGAATTCTTAGTGTCTCTTATTGGAGATAAACAGGTGAGATGTGTTCAAAAAGATATTGATAGATATAAACGTATTGTAGCGGAATGCTTTGTGAATAATATAAATATTAATAAAGAACTAGTAAAGAGTGGCTGGGCTCTAGCCTACAAAGACTATTCTAAAGATTATGTAGCTGATGAACACTTTGCTCAAGAAAACGCTCTTGGGATGTGGAAGGGGACATTTATAAAGCCTAAAAAATGGAGAAAACTCAATTAAGTATCTATTAAATGTAAAATTAGCTACGCTTTAATGTTTTTATTTAAAAAAGAATATAATAGAATCAATAAGTTGAAATTTTTAATTTGACAGACATATCTTTAATTAATATGATTGTAAAATCAAAAATTTTCTTTTAGGTCCTTACGGACCTTTTTTTTTGCCTAGAATTATTCATAAAAAAAATTTCAACACCAGCTGTTTACAGATTATGGTGTCTCGTACCATTTTTATAGTCCAAAAGGATTTAAAAAGTAGACAAGCCTCAGTATAGATATTTATGATAGTATTATGATAAAAATATTTCAGATCATAATTTTAGTATTACTAAACTTTAACCAAGTTTATGCCTTACCTAATTGCACAGGCGATTATTATCATAATTGTTATGGAACTTATTTATTTCCTGACGGTGAAAAATATGTTGGTGAATGGAGAAACAATATGAGGAATGGAGAAGGAACTAATATATGGCCAACTGGTGAAAGATATGATGGTAATTGGAAATACGACTTACGCCATGGTCTTGGAGTTAATATATTAGCAACTGGTGAGAGATATGAGGGTAATTATAAAGATGACAAACGATATGGTTTAGGAGTTAATATATTACCAACTGGTGAGAGATATGAGGGTAATTTTAAAGATGACAAACGATATGGTAGAGGCATTAATATATGGCCAGACGGTGAAAAACATGTTGGTGAATGGAGAGACGATATGAGGGATGGAGAAGGGATATCGATATTTCTAGATGGTGAAAAATATATCGGTGAATTTAGAAATGATAAGAGGAATGGACAAGGAATAAATATATATCCAGATGGTACAAAACAAGAAGGCTTATTCAGTAATGATAATTTTATCAAACCACAAAAGGTCAGAAATATTGAGGCGGATATAATATACAGAGTTGAAAATGAAATACAAAAATTACGGCACATCGATGAAAATAAAAAGTATGTTGAAAAAGAAAAACAAGCCAAAGAAGAAAAAGATAAAAAAAGAAATGAAAAAAATCAAACAAATTACTCTAGTAATAAAATATTTTCAGTAGGAATGGGGTCTGGATTTTTTGTAAGTAACGATGGGATATTTATAACAAATGCTCACGTAGTTAATTTAGATTGTAGTAAATACAAAATTAAAATTAACGGAATTTTTCATGAAATTAATATCCTTATCAATGATATTAATAATGATCTATCAATAGGAAAAGTGAAAGGTTATGAAGCTGAAACCAATTATCTTCAACTTTCTGAGGGAGCTGAGTTAGGCGAAAATATTATTGTGGCAGGTTTTCCTTTGAGTAATATTTTAAGAAATGACAGCATAAAAATCACGCGTGGTATTGTAAGCTCTTTAAGTGGTGTGGATAATAATTTTTCTGAAATTCAAATAGATGCTGCTCTTCAACCAGGAAATAGTGGTGGACCTATTGTTAATATGAAAGGCCAGGTTGTAGGTGTTTCTACTTATGTTCTTAATCCTATAAAAGATATCAACCCACAAAATGTTAATTTCGGAAAAAAAGTTGAATTAGTTAAGTCACTCCTCAGAAGTAATCAAATTAAAACAACTAAAATTATAAACAAAAAAGAACTGTCTTCAAAAGAAGTCGCATCAATTCTAAATGATTCAACTGTAAATCTATTTTGTGAAAATACTGAGATGGAATGGAATAAATTAGCTAAAAAGAAACAACTTAATGAAAATATTTTAAATGTTTTAGACTTTATAAAGTAAGTTAAAACATATAATTTAACTATAGCTCAGGCTAAATTTTGTCAGATGATAACCCTAGAATCTCTTAATAATCTTTAAATATTTTATACTAAGTTCTTGTGCTACCTAAACATTAGTGGAAAAAGAAGAAAGTGTTGAGGTATATAATTTGTAAAGTTTTAAGTTAAAAATAATACTGAGTGAAATATGAATGACACACGGTTCAAAGTTTAGAATATCTGATTGATACATTACAGATTATAATTACATGTTAGAAAATTTAATTCCTGAAACGAAATTAAACCCTTGATTAGTGGTGCCGGTTGGGTCACTCAAACACCCGACCTATTAATAAAATTTAAAAATCACACAGTATACAATTTAACTATGTATAAAAATATTAATTGAAAATACAATTTATCTTTAATAGAATTTTTTTATGGAAACTCAACTTTTAATTTCACTATTATTTGTAAGCCTTGCCTCTTATTTATTTATAAATAATACTATTAGCAGTGCCCTAGGTGCAGCTGCAGGTGGTATTATTGGTGCTCAATTTGGGTCTGGAACTGGTAAATTATTCATGACTGCCATTAGTGCTGGTGCTTTGGTTGGTGGGGAAATTTCTGATGAATTATCAGGGGATAAAGTCAGAAAGAAATTTGAAGAACTGGGTTTGAAGAAAACACTTCTGAGTTACAAAACTGTCTCGATAAACTTATGAAATTGGTATAATTTAATGTTAAAAAAAATTATAGTATTTTTTCTTATTTTTAATATTTATTCTTGTGCTAATTATTCAAGAACTTCTATAGATAAACTTACTGGGAAATCTGGTTCAGTAAAAATTGTTGTAGTTAAGCCAAGTGTTGAACTGTTTGAGGTTGACGCTGTTGGAGGACAATTACTTAAAGCCGAATGGACAACTTCAGCAATTAATAATGTAGAAATTGCTATGAAGGACTATTTTAGAGAGAACAACGTAAATGTGGATTTTTATCTTGAAGATTTAACTGAAAATCAAATTGAATATATTAAGTTGCAAAAAATTATTTCAGGTATTATTCAAGGACACGTGGTTATCCCTGAAAGAAAGTTACCTACCAAAGAAAAAGAGGGACTTGATTGGACTCTTGGCTCAGACTTTCATAATGAATTTAAAAATTTAAATGCCGATTATATTTTAATTCTTAATATTAAAGACTTTTTTTCAACTGGAGGAAGAATTCTTGCTCAAACGTTACGTGCACTTTTAATTGGTTCGTATGCACCATTAATTCAACAAGGTTATGGAACTTTGATTGATGTTAATACCGGAAATTTTGTCTGGTTTGATTTTGTTCAGGCTGAATCATTTGGAGATACTAGAAACAAGGAAGGAGCAGAGGATGCTGTTGAAAAGATACTTAAAAATCTTCCTAAATCTTAATTTTTTATTTTTATTCACCTTTATTTCATCATGTAAAACTGTTGGTTATGAAGAAGTTACTACTAGAGATTTTACCCCTGAAAAAGGCTCTGTCGAGTCTGATTTATGGTTTTTATCAGAAAAGGTTGAAGAGACACTCAAAAATAATCATCCCTTAGTAATTAAAGACAAATCAGTAAATGATTATGTAAAGGGAGTTTTTTGTAAAATTGAACCTGATTATTGTGACAAAATTAGAATTTATGTAGTTAGAAACCCACTATTTAATGCAAGTATGTATCCAAATGGATTAATGATGATTCATTCAGGTGCTTTATTAGTAATGGAAAATGAGGCTCAATTAGCATCTCTGTTAGGACATGAATTTGGTCATTACTATCATAGGCACGGAATCAAAAACTACCAAAAAGGAGAGGTTTTAAATAACTTAGTTGCTGTTTTTAATGTAGCTGCAATGTTAGGCTCGGCATACATAACCATGAATCCTTATAGTTATTATAACTTTGATATTGTTAATGCAATGGAAATTGGAAGACTAGGGATAATGTTAGCACAATTGTCATATTTTAAATACTCCAGAGATAATGAGACGCAGGCTGATATGTATGGATTAGAAGTTTTAAAAAAATATGGTTATCACTTAGATGAAGCTCCAAAAATATGGGAAAAGATTATAAAAATTGATAAAAAAGCTAATAGAAGACAATCTTTTAAATTTACCAATACTCATCCAACACCTAGTACAAGAATTGACAATTTAAAAAATAAAATTTCAAGTTTTGAGTCTAATAAAACAGGATTTATTGGAACAACTAGATATTCTGTTGCAACATCAAAAAATAGAACTAAGTGGGTTAAAGATGAAATTTTCATGGGTGAGTTTGATAAAGCAAAATATGTTATTAAAAATATTTCATTAAATAAACAATTACCCGCTGAAAAAGATTATTTTCTGGGAGAGTACTATAAAACTAAATTTATAATTGAAAAAAATAAGACAAAAAAACAAAAGTATTATGATAATGCTTTAAGACATTTGAGAATAGCAACAGAATTGGATGAAAAATATCCTCTTCCTTTTTTATCTATTGGTTCGTTATTAATTAAAGAAAATGAAAAGGAAGCTAAACAATATTTTCAGAAATTTGTTGATTTAGTGCCTAATGAACCTTATGCCAAACTAATAAAAATGGAGTATTTACAATGAAAAAATTAATTTTAGTCTCGATTATTTTTCTTCTAAGTTCTTGTGCTACCTATACACTAGTGGAAAAAGAAGAAAGGGTTGAGGTAAATAATTTGTACAGTTTTAAGTCAAAAATAACACTGAGTGAAATAAGAATGACACAAGGTTCAAAGCTAAGAGTATTTACTAACAATGGTCAAGGATTAGAGTCATTCTTTTTTTCTACTGATGTGTATCCTGGAACTCCATTATCAAAAATATCTGGAAAAGAATTAAAAAAATACAGAAAAGATATGAATAATATAGATTTTGTTGAATTTATAACTTCGTCATTAGTAGACTACGGAATGATTAATGGAAAGTTAGTTGATGTATCAGAAGTGAATACAGATGTTGGTAAATTCAGAAGATTTTTTGTTTCTTTTCAGGATAAAACAGAGGGTTTAAATTATAAATCAATAATAGATAGACATGAAAATCAGGAAATATTAAGAGTTCATGGATTTATTGCCCCAGAAAAATACTATTATGATAAATACATTGCAGATTATAATTACATGGTAGAAAACTTAATTCCTGAAAAGAAATGAAACACCTTAGTGAGTGCTGCCGGTTGGGTTACTCGAACACTCGACCTACTGATTACAAAAAGAGTGAGACTTAGGTTTTCAAGGTATTTTGCTACATTCTATTTTTTCCCATAATATATAATATAATCAGTATTTTATAGACAGTATCTCTTTAAAATATTACTATTTATTAGTAGTGTGACATGTGTTAAATGTAGCCCCAATTGAAGTATTAATACTTTAAACCGACTTTAATAATTAATGTTTGGATCATTTCTTCGAGTAGCAATACTATTTCAGCATTTAATTTTTGAAATTAAAGATTCTTTTGCTATAATTTTATTATGCAATCTTTTGAAATTTGTATTTTACAACTTTTATATTTGACAGCTTTATCTGATGGAGAATTAGCCCCAATAGAGTTAGAGAGTATAAAAGCAAAATTAGTAACGTACCCGCTTTTAAAAACTATTAGCTCAAATCGTAGAGAAAAAGTCCTCTCAGACTTGCTTGGTACCCTAAAAGATAAAACTACAGATGATTTACTAGATGAAATAAACCAAGGCATCCCCTCAAACCTTAAAGAAACAGCCTATGCATTGGCCTTGGAAGTATGTGCTAAAGATTTAGATATGCATAGTAGTGAATTAGTATTCATGAAAAAAGTGGCGAAGATTTTTAATCTTGATAAAGAGATGGTAAATGCACTGCGAAAATCTGTTGATGTTAGATATTTTGCTGATAAATAATTACTGAAACCATTTACAACTTCTAATATAGGAATCCCATTGAGCCTTTGTGAGTTTGAATGGGTTAGTACGATTATAATAAGATTTAACTATTCCAGATGGATCTTTGTAAGCTATATCTATCCAGGCATTTTCTCCACTAATTTTTCTATACGATGCATAACAAGACTCGTTATTTGGCCTAGATTGATTTGCACTATCATAAATATGTCGTGTTGTAACAGAATCAATTGTACCATCTGCAATATCCACAAACTTGAACATAGTTATATTTTTTTTAACGTTTTGATTTGATGGATTCTGATTTTTTGACTCTTGATTATTTATATTTTTTTTTGATAACTGAATTGCCTTTTTGTTGTTAGTTATTTTTTTTCTAATTTCTTTTTTCGTTTCTTGTAATATTTTATTTTTTTCATTAATTTGTTTTTCTAACTTTTTCTTAGTTTTTTCAAAATCAGTTTTCTTTTTTTCAGAAAACTCTGAAATCTCTCCATCTATTTTTAAAATATTTGCTTTAACTCTTTCTTTTTCTTCTGCGGGAGCATTTGTAACTTTCAAATTTTCTAATCTTTCTTGTTCATTAATAAGTCTTTCTTTTAATACCCTTTCATCTATTTCGTATTTTTTATTAATATCTTCCT
>MDTG01250281.1_pt1 | contig 10088 bp, 7 predicted proteins | sample 811421 | NCBI WGS metagenome assembly MDTG01 (sample SAMN05326645, study PRJNA326480) | marine metagenome | isolation source: seawater | place: Pacific Ocean: South East | collected 2011 | reverse complement strand
TTCGTGTGCTTCTTGAGAATTCTGTACTTTGGATTTATAAACTCTTGGTTCTTTTGAAAGAAATGAAGAGTCATAACTTGACGATATGAAATTTCTTATTTCTTGCAAAGGAGGTGGTCCAGGATTATCTTCTGAATAAGGTTCTCCTGTGTTGGGCGAGGTACTTATTGAAATACCATCTGTTCTTAAATATGTTATGAAGCCTCCTTCGTAAAGTTTCTGTGCTGACTGCATAGTCCTATCTGCGGTAAATCCAAGACGACTTGCAGCTGACATTTGAAGAGTAGAAGTTCGGAATGGAGGTTTGGGACTGTTAGATTGAGGTCTTGACTCTATACTTTTGAGTGCAAAGCTCAAGAATTTCAACTCATCTTCTATTTTTTTTATTTCTATCTCGTTGTTTATTGGATTTTTTGCAAGATTTCTGTCCGATATCTGAGTAAGCCTTGCCTCGAATGAGGTATCTATGTAATCAAAGGTTGAATCGAAAGGCCAATATTCCTGAGGCTGATGAAGGTCTCTTTGATCCTCTTTTTCACAAAGAATTCTCAATGTAGGAGACTGAACTCTTCCCGCGGATTTAGCTCTTGAGACATGTCTCCATAGAAGAGGAGAAACTTTGAAGCCAATTAAATGATCTAATATTCTTCTTGCTAAATAAGCATCAACCAAATCTTGATCAATTTTTCTTGGTGAATTTATAGCTTTTTTAATTGCTGAAGAAGTTATTTCATTGAAAGTTACTCTTTTTACTTCAACATCTTCAACTAATTTCTTTTGTCTGAAATCACTTAAAAGATGCCAAGCTATCGCCTCACCTTCTCTGTCTGGGTCAGTGGCTAGATAAAGAATATCGGTATCTTTACAGAACTTTCTAAGCTCCTTTATGACCTTTTTTCCTTTAGTAGAAAATTCCCATTTAAGATTGTTCCAATCATCTGGGTCAACTGCGGTTTCCTTATCAGAAAGATCTCGCACGTGGCCAACACATGCTTCAACTTGCCAATCATTATTGGGAAAATTAGAATCTAGGTAATCTTTTATTTTCTTTGCTTTTGCTCCGGATTCAACAATAACTAGTGATTTCATAAATCTAATAAATTTTATTTCCTTTACAGTATAAAGTTTAAGAGTGGGTCATCTGTCAAGTGTTTCTTTATCTTGAATTCAGATTCACTATGTCGGCAATTAATTTTGGTCCCTTGTATACGAATCCAGTATAAATTTGAACTAGATTGGCACCAGCATCGATTTTTTCCACATAATCGTCGACACTCATTACGCCTCCTGAAGCTATTATTGGAAGTTCATCTCCAACCAGGACTCTTACTTTTAGAAGGGTATCAGTAGCCTTTTTTTTAAGAGGTTGGCCACTAATGCCTCCCAAGCCATTAGGGTCATTATGATCAACAGTTGTATTGCTACATATAATTCCATCTAAATGATTCTTTAAGATTGAGTTACATATCTCTTTTAAATTTTCTAAGGTTTCGTCAGGACTAATTTTTATCAAAATAGGTTTGTAACCGTAATCGACCGATAAATCCTTTTGCTTGGTTTTTATTGCTTCAAGAAGGGAATCCAAATATTCAGCCTTGCTAAGATCTCTCAATTCCTTAGTATTGGGTGAAGATATGTTAATTGCAATATAATCGGAATATTCGTAAATTCTTTCTAAGCAATATAGATAATCCTGGTAAGCCTTTTCATTTGGAGTATCAAAATTTTTCCCTATGCTTGTGCCAATTAATATGTTTGTTTTTTTATTCTTCAGATTTTTGACGAGATAATCTACGCCCTTGTTATTAAAACCAAGTCTGTTCAGGAGGGACTTTTCTTTTAGATTTCTAAAGATACGAGGTTTAGGGTTACCTCTCTGAGGTTTTGGAGTCACAGTTCCTACTTCAATAAAACTGATTCCTAGAGTTGCTAAGGCATCTATATACTCGCCATTTTTGTCTAATCCTGCTGCAATTCCAATTTTTGTAGTTAAGTTATTAAGATTTCTATCAATAAGCTTTGTAGAATGAAATTTCTTCTCTAGTAAGATATTAGTAAGACCTAACATATATAGCAATTTCAAGCCTTTTAATGCTACGTGGTGAGATAACTCTCCAGGAATAAAATGCAAAATTTTGGTGAAGAAAGAGAATAAGTACATACTTAAGTTGTTTTGAAGCTATTCTACAACACCTACCAGTTAAAATGTGGGGAGAAAGTTCACTCAAATATAATAAAAAATAAAGTTGACATCATGGAGTGATTTGAACTTTAATACCCACTGTAGTTCCCAATACCTACCAAAATTGGATAAAAAAAATTAATTAACAGGTTTTAAGATGAAACAATTATCAAAGAATTTTTTAGCAGCGTTGTCTGGACTTGCTTTAGTAATGTTCCCACAATTCGCGGCTTCTGAAGGTGATGAAACTGCTGCAGGATCTTCCGGTGGAACAGCCGCAGGTGATTCTGCCGCTAAATCAGCAATAGGCGGAGTTAGCGCAGGAACGATAGCTGCCGTAGTTGCAATTGCTGCTGCCGCTGCTGCTATTTCTGACAGTGGTTCTGGTGGCGGTGCTGTTACTCCTACACCTACACCTACACCTACACCTACACCTACTCCAACACCTACACCTACACCTACACCTACATTTGTGAGTGAAGTTGCTACTATTGTTGTCGACATTCCTGGAGTTGCTGCTACTCAAACAGATGGAGCAACGGCCACAAGAACTACTGGTGCTACTGCAACAAGAACTACTGGTGCTACTGCAACAAGAACTACCGGTGCTACTGCAACAAGAACTACTGGAGCTACTGCAACAAGGACTACTGGAGCAACAGCTACAAGAACAACTGGAGCTACTGCAACAAGGACTACGAGTGCTACAACTACTAGTTCTGAACTTGGAGCTGCTGGTGCATCTATTGGTACAGATGCAAACGGAGACGTCTTTAACGTTGTCGAAACATTCGATGTAACTGAAGTTTACGACGTAACAGAAGTTTACGACGTAACAGAAGTCTACGATGTCGTTGAAGAATATGAGGTCGTTGAAGAATATGATGTAGTTGAGGAATACAAGACTACAGTAACCGTACCAGCGGTACCTGCTTCAACAACTACTGCCACTACAGCAACAACTCGAGAAGTTAACTAAAACCTGTAAAATAAAAAAACCCTCTCAGGAGGGTTTTTTTGTAACTTCAATCTTTATGACGGGCAATTTTGGAGAAATATGTTGTTCACTTTTCCAAATGAAACCTTCTTCATCAAGCCAATAACGATTAGTTACCTCCCAACCAAGATACTTATTTTCAAGCTTCTCTTCAATCAGATTCAAATCAACTTCTCTATCAAATAAAGATACAGGCTCTGATCCTGAAATTTTATAAACAGCTTCTACCTCTAAAAAGTATAAATCAGGATTTTTATAAGAATAATAATTTTTATATACAAACCCTTCTTCAACATCTGATATTTTCACAACCCTTTTAGAGAGAGTTAAACTAGTTAAGTTATTAATAAGACCCTCCGAAGAAGTTATTCTGCCCTCGGTTATTCCTAACAAAACTTCGTCAGCACTTACCCACAATTCTTGATTCTCTTTTTTTCTCTCAAGTATCATCAACCCTTCAGGACCTTTTCCTATCTTAACGATCATAGAAGCATAAGGAATTTGATATATTAGCTCTTTAGAAAAAGTTTTTTTGTCGTGTCCTAGTAGTACTGTATTTAATGTCTTAAAAGCTTCAACATATCCAGGAGCTATATTATTGCTGAGGCTAATTGACGAACACCCTAGTGCAAAGAGTAAAGGGAAGAAAATAATTTTTAGTCTCATGATCTAATCCAAGATATGGTTCCAATCGCGAGTAACAGATTTTAAATTTGAATCTCCCAAAATCCCCCACAAAGAATTATGATTGTGAAGGATCGCTCCCCCGTCTTTAGTTAGTGGATGAAGTCCGAAGCTTATGTTGCCAGTTCTGAAATCTTGATAGAATAATGATGTTGGGATTGAAAAATAAAAACCTTTGTCAAAACTTCCTTCACCAAACTCTTCTTCTGAAACATTCGTTTTAGTCGCGAATACTCCAAGAGTAAAACCTGTCTTGAATCTTCTCGATAAGTCTAAAGTGAAACCAGTATCGCCTGCTAAGTACTTTCCTACTAAAAGCTTAGCATAGACTTCGTTTATACTAGTATAAAAGCCTAAATGACCAGTAAACGTCTCATAGTCTCTAAAGCTAAAGAGTTGATCATATCCCCTTTGCTTTACTCTATGCATTGTCAATCCAACTGCGCTATCTCTTTTAAATGGCCTGTATAGTATTTCTCCACCAATTCCTCCAAACATTTCTTCCAAATATCCTAAATCAGCCCTGATAAATATATCTTTATATGGAGAAAACATATATTCAAGTTTCATTCTTTGTATATTATTTTTACCTTCTTTTAGGTAATCTTGTATGTCACTCCTTACATGAGGAAGAACGCTACTACTCGGATTATTGAAATCATTAAAAGTATCGTAAATATTGATGCCAAAAGATGTATATAAGCTTAGGTTTCTTTGAAATTTAATAACAGTATTAGTGCCCCAAAATAACTGACCTAAGTAAAAACCTTCTGGACCACCAATTTGATGCTTTACTCCAGGAGACATATTCCAGCTGAATTCAGGAAAATTAACTGTTGGCTGAAAATCTGCCCTTTTAAAAAGTGGATTTTCACTTTCTGAGAAAATTATAGACTTTGACAGAGCTTCATTTGCACTCCCTTCATTGTTATTTGCTTCAAGAAATTCTTTCCGATTAAAAGATATAGTATGAATTTCGAGGTCTCCATTCATATTGTGAATATTTATCCTTTCAACTTCTGATTTTGCCAGAGCAGATGTTATTCTTGCGGTTCTACCAGCTATCCTTGTAAAAGAGTTGAATCTGGGAGAGGCGACAGCAACATCTATTTCATTATCATTATAGTTAGCTGCCTGAATATATATTGACTCGTCTTGAAGGCTTCTATTAAGAGATGAATAAAAAAGATTCTTATTCTTAAATGATTTATCTTTTTGTTCATCAGATAGATCTATAACATTTTTCGGTAATGGCTTGGGTATAGTGTCTTCAAAAAAGTTTCCTTTTATATTGAATGATGCCCTGAATGTATTTCCCCTCTCATAAGCTAATCCAAAATTTAAGTTTTCATTTAATTGAAACAACATTCCATAATTTATTCTACTGTCTACACGTAGAGGGTTATCCTCATTTTCATCTTGGTTTGTAGTATCGTATTCTAGTTTAAAAGTAAGACCATATCTTCTAAAGTGGTACTCAAGCCCTCCGAATAAAGCAGTATCTCCTGAGAACCAGTTTGAATAAGAAAAATCTCCTCCTTCACCCGCAACTGAATCTCTATATTTGAAACTTTCTCTTATTGATTTAAGAGGATTACTTAAATTATCCGCTCTACCAAGTTGGCCCCATCCTAAGCCGACAGTCAGATCAAGGTTATTAAAATTTTTTGTTGCTACCAGATACTCTGAAGAAAATAATCCGGTCCCTGCGATATCTCTTAAACCAACTGCTATCGAAGGAATATAAAAAGATTCTTTGTACAACCTTATTTTGAAGTCGAATCCTTTGTCTTTAAGACTTTGATTTCCGCTATAAGCGGATGGTCCATATAGCTTATTCTTAATCTCAGCGTACCTATAATTAGCTTCCATCCATGAAAAAGGGCTGGCATTGAATGATGTGTATTCGTAGGGGTGAGATGAAGAGAAAGATACTCGCAAGCTACCTTGTTCCATGAATTTAGCATTTGGAATAGCTAGCAAACCTGAATTTCCCTGGTTTGATGACGAAGGAGAAATAGGGTATTTAAAATAATCATTAATATCAGCATTTACTTTAAATGAAAAAGTAATAATCAGTAGTGTAGAAGCTACCAATCTAAGCATAACCTAAAACTTTAATCGCTTATTGCGGCTATTGCTGCTGCCGAAGTAGCAAGATCTGCCAGAACTGGCGTAATCACACCAGTCCAGGCAATAGCATCAAGATATCTTGAATTTCTAGGGACTACGATTGTAGTTCCGGGCAAAATACTAGATTTTCTTGAGAAGAGACCACCTTTGACTACTACGGCGTTACCGTTAGGTTGTATTGCAAAAACACTTCCTTTATCTGCTTCATCTGTAAAACCGCCTGACAAATTGATATATTTTTCTACAGTTAAGTTAGGCTCGAACTTTAGGGTTGTTGCGTTTAAAACTTCACCAGATACTGTAACTGAACCGGGCCTAGTTGGTACAAAAAGAAAATCTCCGTCTCTTACTTTAAAATTAGCAAAAGGATCTGATTTTAGTTTTAAGTAATCAACTTCGACCACTTGCCTGCCAACAGGCTCTTCAGACCTTAATCTCTCTATTAGCCTAGTTAAGGGAGTCAAAGTAAATTCGCCTATTGATGTGAAGGATCCATTTGAAAGCATATTCACAAGATTTCTTTCAAGTGAATCGGCAGTTCTTTCGAAGGCTGCTTTTTGCTGTTCTGCTACTTCTTTTCTTAGAAAGACTGCACCTTCTGTAAAGCTCTCATCAGTATACCCTCCTGCTCTTTCTAGTAAGTCTAGAATGGTGTCACCTTTCATGATTGAATAAACACCAGGGTTTTCGACTTCACCTTTTAGTTCTATTGTTCGAACTTCAAGACCGGAAAATTCAGAAATGTTTATTGAGTCACCATCGTTTAAGGCGTAAGCTTTCAAACTTTCTTCATTTCGTTCAACTAGCATAAGCCTTCTACTTTGTTTTATATTATCCAGGGTTGTGACCTCGACCTCAGAAGAAAGAATTGTGCCTGATTTGAATCCTCCAGCAAGATTTATTGCGTCTTTTAGAGTTTCACCTTTGACAAATTCATATAGATAAGGACGTTTAAAGGCTCCACCAATCTCGACAGTATTCTCGATGAAAGGAATATAGACAACATCACCATCTTGTAATGTTACTTCAGTTTTTGTGCTACCGTTGATTAAGAGATCATAAAAATCGTAAGTGGAGATTATTCTCCCACCTCTTTTAACTTGGATAGTTCTCAAAGAACCACTTTCATTGACGCCGCCGCTTATGAAAAGTGCATTTGAAACGGAACTTAAGCCACTAATCGTGTATGCACCTGGTTTGTAAGCCTCACCAAGAATATAGACAGTTATGGACCTTAGCTCAGAAAGAGTTACAGATGCTGAGGTTCCAATGAACTCAGTTGCAACTTTCTTCTTTATCAAATCTTTCATCTCTAAAAAGGTTAAGCCTGTAACATTTAGAGGTCCTATTTTTGGTAATGAAATCTGACCTTCTCTCGATATGTACATTTCTTCAGTTATTCCTTCATTGCCAAAATATTCAATGAAAACTTTATCTCCAGGTCCAACAATGTAAGTTTCAGGTACTGGCATATTATTGGCTGCAGCGAAAGAAGTTGGTGAATATTTAAAAATTTCATAACCGTAAATACATTCAATACATTTTTCTTCAGAATCTTCATCTTTTTCAGGCCTTGCTATCAAGCTGCCTTCTTCATCAAAAACCTCCTCGAGTTCTTCTGTAAGGTCATTCTGAGCTTGCATTTTAGACATGACTGATTCTCTCTGATCTGGAGGGAGCCTGTCTAAAAGTTCTAACTGTTCTGGCGTTATCTCTGACAGAGCCTTAGAAGATAGAAATATTAGGATAGTTAGAAATATAAATTTTCTGGTTTTCATATTCGTTATTTTATCGTTTTATACTGATTTAACTAGGACTTTGTTGATGAATAAGGGCTTAGGCTCCATCCAAGTTTATTTCTTGAGGCCTCATAAAAATTATGGTCTTCAGGATGAATTAATCTTAACAACGGATCCGCCTTTTTAATAGTTATCTCATCTCCTTGTTTGAGATTAATAGAATTATGGCTATCCATGCTTAGTTTTGTTTTGTTTTTATTGGAACTCTTCACAATAATTTTTATTTCAGATTCTCTATCTACTATGAGAGGGCGTGCATTTAAACTGTGCGGAAACATAGGAAGCAAATTTATCGCTTTTACATCAGGGTGAATAATTGATCCATTTCCTGAAAGAGAATAAGCCGTGCTTCCGGTAGGTGTGCTCACAATAATGCCATCCGCCTTCTGTCTATAAACAAATACATCATCAAGATAAAGTTCGTACTCAAACATCTGAGCTAACTGCCCTGAATGGATTACAACCTCATTGAGTGCCACATGCCTTTTTTTTGTATTATTTACAGATGATTCAAGAAAGAATCTTTGATCTTCAGAAAATTTTCCACTTATAATCTCTATTAAACTTGTAGTTAAATTTTCGGGAGGGATGTCAGTTAAAAATCCCAGATTCCCTAAATTAACCCCTAAAACTGGTATTCCTTTATAACCATACAATCTTGCTGAGCTTATAAGTGTTCCATCTCCACCGATTGCAATTATTAAGTCACATAAATTTATTATCTTTCTCTCAGAAACAGATTTTATATCTTTTTGAAGATTAGTTAATTTTATGTTGTTAGGCACGTAAACGCTTATATCTAGATTGTTTAAGATCTCGTAGATATGATTGGCTATTCTTGAAATGTTCCTATTGCTTAAAGAAGAATAAAGACCAATATTTTGGAAAATTACTTTTTTCTTTACCATTTTTTAACCCAGTATATGAATATTGTATCAATTGCAGCGATCAATACTTTAAAAATGTACTTGGTCATGGCTAACATAAAGGCGGTTGACCAATCCATCCCGGTGGCTATTACCCATGTAAATTGGTAAATTAATGTATCTATCAACTGAGAAGTAATTGTAGATAAATTATTTCGTAACCATAGTTTAGATTCACCTGTTATGCTTTTAATTCTATTGAAAAACCATACATCAAAAGTCTGACTAACGAGATAAGCTGTAAGAGATCCAACGACAAATGCAGGAGAGTAGTAAGCCAAAGTAGTTATAGCGTTATGAACTTCCAGTGCAGAACCGGTAATCTCTGAAGGCTTAAATTGAACGCTTAAAACTAAAGTAATCATCACAGCTATGTTTGCAAAAAAACCTAACATAACAGCCCTATTCGCCTCCGCTCTTCCATATTTTTCGTTTAAAACATCAGTTGCAAAATAAATTCCTGAATAAAGAATCGCACCCATGCTCACTTTATAAGTAGTTCCGAATACCATCAGCTCACTTACTTTTCCACCTTGTAGATTCCCTAAGACGATTCCCAAAACCACTGCAACATAAAGTCCATACTTTCCAAAAAATCTATATAAAAGCAGTGCGAGACCTAAGTCGTACACTACTGTTACGAGCCAGAGCGATTCTTGGCTTAAAGAAAAAATGTCCACTTTTTTATATTTTCTACTATTCTAACTTAAAGAAAAAATAAGATGAGCCTAAAACTTAAAGATTTAATTAAAAAAAGTAAAAAGATAGTTTTTTTTACTGGAGCTGGGATAAGTACAAACTCGGGAATCCCTGATTTCAGAGGGCCAAAAGGGGTCTGGAAGACTTCAACACCGATTTATTTTCAAGACTTTCTAAGCTCTAAAAATAAAAGAATAGAGTCTTGGGAAAGAAAATTTGGAAACGAATTAAGTATTGAGTCAGCTTCACCGAATGACGGACATAAGAAAATAGCTGAGATAATGAATATAAAAGATTCTTTTTTAATTACTCAAAACGTAGACAATTTACATCAAGATTCCGGAGTTGATGAAGTCGATATAAGTGAATTACATGGTAATGCTACATACGCCAGTTGTTTAGAATGTAAGAAAAGGTACGAGTTGGTTGATTTGAAAGCTGCATTTTTTAGAACGAAAGAACCTCCAGTTTGTAGCGAGTGTGATGGAATAATAAAAACAGCGACAATTTCTTTCGGGCAAGCCATGCCTGAAGAGGAAATGCAAATTTCTCAAAGGAAAGCTATAGAATCGGATTTATTTATTTGTGTGGGAACTTCTTTAGCAGTATTTCCTGCAGCAGAAATACCTATCCTAGCTAAAGAAACTGGTGCACATCTGGTAATAGTT
>MDTG01059536.1_pt1 | contig 10088 bp, 8 predicted proteins | sample 811421 | NCBI WGS metagenome assembly MDTG01 (sample SAMN05326645, study PRJNA326480) | marine metagenome | isolation source: seawater | place: Pacific Ocean: South East | collected 2011 | reverse complement strand
CTTCTGCTGTAATCATTCTATTTTGTGAATAATAAACTTGTCCTGCTTTTTCTTTTATAGAATCGTTTGATTCGGAAGCCGCCGAATTATAAACTGATTGTTTAAGACTTACTCCCATTGTCAAAGTCTGTTGTGAACCATTAGCATCAATGTATGGAACACTTAATGAAATTCCTTGCATGTCGGCAGGTTGTATAGCGTACTTGGCGTTGTCTGATACTCTGTAGTATGTTCTAAAAGTACCAAGAGGCAAATTTGAAAAGTTTCCGTCTCCAAACACAAGATCTATTGTGTCATCGGCCTTACTGACAACATTAAAAATATTTCTTTCATCTTTGCTTAAAGAATTATAAATTGCATTGTTTCCAGATAGTGCCGGAACTTTTGTCCATTGTTCAAATATCTGACCAAACTGATCTAACTTGTACAACCATACATCTGTGTCATTAACGTTTGCAGTAGTAAAACTTCTTACAAAATTTGTTATGGCAGTGTCTACAGTAAATTCAGTATTTTCCATTGTCCCTTGCTTGAATAGGAAGAAGAATCCTGTGTTGTTTGAACTGTCGCCTGCTCCGTCGTTTCTGAAAGTGTATGTTAACCCTGTTCCGGGTACAGGTGCTGATTCAAAAATGCTGTCCGAATCATTAATTGAACTAGGAACAACTTCAAAAACTCTGCCTGTGCCTCCGATGTCTTTTGAAAATTGGTATATAGGAAGGTCAGATTGATTTGACGACAAAGTGTAAACTTCTGTGTCAACACCACCTATATCTTTTTTCTCTCTTGGATTACCGAAAAGTTGTCCTGTTTGATTTGCCGCATTTAGTATGGCAGTGAATTGCTGTCTGTAATTTGAATTTGCACTGTCATTCCATATAATAGTCTGGTCTGAAAGATTTACTCCTGTGCTGTCATTTACAGTTTGTGTCGTAGATATAGAATCTATCTTTAACAATCCTGTGGCAGGCTTATTTCTTTTTGCATTGTAATTAATAAGCCTTGCTAATCTTAATATTGAGTTTCTTCTTTCTGCTGTTTCAAGAAAGTTTTCCCTTGCATTTAAATCTGCTCTGAAAGAAAGAGCCTGTGCTATGTAGGCAATTAAATCTATAAGTGCAACATACTCAGAACTTTCTACAAAGTCGTTAAAATCATCTGGATAATTTTCACGTAGGTACGCAACCATTGTTCTACGTAGGGTTTCAAAGTCGTAAGATTTGAAATCAGCCTGTTGGAACGCCTGGTAAATTTTGCGCCAATCCTCGGCAACTAATAATCTGTTTTGTCTATCTGTTGTGGCCATACTGTTTGTATGGATATTTATAACTTAAATTAAGTGCGTACTTTAAGAAAGACGCAATAGTGAATTTTCATCGAAATTGAACCTCAATTTCTCTGTGATATTGAGCGGCACATATGTTATTGTGGCCTGAATTGCTATGCCTTTGTCCGCTTCTGAAACTAATATTTCCTGTGTTGAGATTCTTGGATCAGCATTTAGGTTTGCTGTAACATCATCTATGATTGCATTTTTCAAGTCTTCGGTGAATGGTTCAAATATGGCATCATATATGATGGTGCCAAATTCGGGATTTTCAACCCTCTCGCCCTTACGAACACTCAACCTATTAATTAGATCCTGTTTTGCAACTTCAAAATCATAAAGTTTGAAGTTTTGCTGATTAGCACGTGAGCTAAAACCTTTGAACGTAGTTGCACCACTTCCAGATGCTCCTGCACCGGATCCACCTGATCCTCCCCCTGAACTTCCATATGCCATTAATGCAACCTCCTAAATTCAACATCTACTTTACTATAATCCACAGCGTAATATCCATAATCGGTCATGTGCCTTGCCCATGGAACTTCCTGTGCCATTACACCAATATATCTGCCTGGTATTTGATAGTATTTAAACGAATATATGTTTACTCCACTCGGAGACTTGCCAATGAGTCTTATATCTTCTTTTAGTCTCCTGTCACTGAACTTGAAACCGCTGAAAAAAGTCTTAACAGCACCACCTATCGCTCCTATCTTAGTTCCCAAATTGGCTCCAACATTCTGTAGGAAACTTTGACCCATTATACTGGCCTCCCTGGCATTGAAAAGTCCTGCCTTGCTGGCCAGACTCTTAACTTGGTTCATTCCAACAATTTTTCCGCCAACAACACTTTGGTATGTCTGTGTAATGCTGTTAAGCGAACCTATTGTTGCGGGCACGTTGGATGATAAATCACCCTTTAGGCCTTTGACCACGTTCAAGGCATCATTTGCTACGCTGATGTTTTCTGTTATTCCAGACACTGTGTTTCCTCCTAATGAGAACAACTCCCCTGCTGAGTTCACAAACACATTGTCCTTAAATAATTTTGTGCTCTTGCCTGAAAAATTTTCTAACACCTGTGATGTAAGATTTCCAGTTAACGTTTTTGTGTCAGTTATAAATTTTGAACCTTTTATTTTTTCCGAAATACTGTCTTTTAGATCGAAAGGTAAATTAATTTTTTTAGTGATTCCATAAATGTCGTTGTATGTCGTTCCAAAATCGGTCAGTAATTTTTTGGCTTTTTTACCATCAGTGCTATTTCCCATTTTTTGTTTTACATATTCCAATGCATCTGCTTGATACTGTGCATCTCTAATTGAACTGTTTTCACTGATCCTATTCTGTTGGTTTAAAAACTCCGGAGTACCTGGTGTATTTGCTAATCGGCTCCATTGTTTTTTATCGTCCGATGCAATAGGTATGATACCATCATTTGTGATTACACTGGCCCTAAACATTGGTTCGTGTGTAACAAATCTATGCACAGTTGTTTTTGTTTTTCTTGAAAATTGTTCTAAAGGTTTAATGCCTTTCTGCGTAAGTTCCACATCACCCTCTTCGCGTAATTGCATACCAGCCTTTTCCTGTGTAAGCCATCCTGGTCCCCACTGAGAACTTGCACCGACCGAGTTAAAATGCACCTGAGCACCTGCAAGGTGGATCTGGCCTGAAGCACCATGAAGTTGTGTGCCATTGGTGAATGAACTCAATCCGTCTCTTGCGAAATCTCTGATTGCTCCCCCTTGAGAACTGTTGAATATTCCCTTTTCTCCCAAATTTAACAAAATGTCGGCAGAATGTATCATTTCTCTAGCGGAACTAAATCTCACCTGTCCGTTGGCGTGCATGTTGATGTTAGAATCGGAGTGCAAGTTGAAGTCTCCTTCTGTCCTAAAATTGATACCACCAACACCCGAGTACACATCTATTCTTCCATTGGCTTGCATTTCTATGTACGCATCACCTGATCCGTTAGCAAGATACACCACTCCTTCTGTGTCGTGCATCAACAATTGATGTCCTGATGCTGTTCTTAATCTTGTTAGTTGGTTTGATCCATCTATTGCACCATCGTCCATCACAAAGGTGTGTCCTATTCCCCTTGAAACAAAATCTTGTGCAGTTGCATTTTTTGGTCCAACTGTTTTCTTTTGAGATCCTTTATCTTTTCTACCAGGTGTGCTTATACCAAAAACCTGGCTTGGAGTTTCACGCCTTGCTGAAGACGTAGTAGTCCCACGTACAGTGTCTGCTATCAATCCTTGCTTCAGCAATACATCTGAAAGTGGATGGATAGGCTTTGGCGTTGATTCATAGTTGTTATTCGTAAGTGCCCCAGGCGTGTTCCTGTTTAACTCTCCCGCAGGCACATTGTCTGTGCCGTATGTTTTCTGTTTTTCCAGGCTTGGTTGCGAAGTGCTTGGCGGACCAGACTGTTGTCCTGTCACCGTGTCCCATGTGTTGGAACTTGATGCAATACCGGGCACCATGTGGTTGGTGAAAGGATCCTGCACACAACCTATCCAATAGGCCTGTTCCATTTTGCCTTCAGCAAATATCACAAGTACTTTTGTTTCTAGATCAGGTGGAACTGCCCAAAAACCATAGGCGTGTTGACTGTCTTCGTATTCCCTGCTGGCGCCATTTGCAAATTGTCCACCTTTGGCTCCATAGAACGGTGCGAGATAATCGCAAGTGATCAATTGATCCTCCCTAGGATCGGAAGTTTTTGCAAGGGTGGGTATGAATACTTTAAGTCGTCCCATCCTTGCGGGATCTTTGTTTCCTTTAACTATTCCAAGGTATGGACCGGGCTGTCCTCCTGTCCATGACTTATCATTACCCGGTGCTTTGGGAGTTGAAGCATCACCTTTTAAATAATCAGAAAGCATTAACTAAAAATTCCTTTCAGTAAGTCTTTAAATTTCCTACCAATGTTAATTACGTCTGTGTAGACACCGTTGGCCTGTTTCACGATTTCTTGTATTTCGTTAAATGTTTTGATTTCGCTAGGTTCACCTCTTTTATTAGTTACAAACGCTTTTGGCACAGGATTGGATATTGTGACTCCTTGGTTGTTGAATCTTGTTAAGTGCAAAACATTTGTGTATTTGCCGTCAACAAAATTGTGTTCCACTTGTATCACTCTGTACAATCCTGAGAAATTGGCAGACTGGTCGCTCTGTAATTCGTAGACGCCTGTCGTGTTGTTAAGATCCGTAGGCATCCTAAAGTTTAGAAGTATGATTGGTTCCGCTAAATCTGAGTTGTAACATCTCAACTTTTCGTTCCATACCTTGTCAAAACCAGAGCGGAAATATTCTATCGTCGAGTCTCTGTGTACCCCGTCTCCAAACAGTTCCGGATTAGCGGGTATAAATTGCGACTGTCCTAGCCATGCGGGATCACCAAGTATCTCTAATCTGATATTGACCATGTCCGCCAAAGGGTGTGTGAGTGAATCTAAAAACGCATCGAGCTCGGTCGGCGTTCCTCCGGTGAGTCCAGTTCCTTCTGATTTTGACACACTAACCTCGGATCTGGTAATAAAAGGTGGATCAGTGAAATGATCCTGTGCAGTTGTGCTCTGTGCAGATATTGTGCTTACGTTTTCAATTTTGTTTTTCCGCACATTGTCTGCTTGGAAATCTTTTAATCTACCTTGGAAATATGCCGCACGGTATTGTATATTCAAATCCAATATATCCACATTTTCGCCTGTGAAGATATAGTTGTATGTCTTGTATACGAAAGCCTTAAAATTTTCTCCTGTACTGATTCCGGGAATGGCCAATGAGTAAGCATGTACTTTATAAGGTTCCACCGTGAATGTGATTTCTTTGGCATTTGTTGCCCGTATGGTGTCGAATTGATCTTTCCTTAGTTTCACATTAGATCTAATTCTAAAATAATCAAAATAAAAATCTTCTGGATCAGCGCCGCCGGCATTCTTGTCACCCAAGGTGTTGGCCGCTTTTGTTTTGAATTCCTTAAATTTTGCTTCTCTATAATCGGGGTGACCTTTCATTAGTTCCTCGAGTATCTTAATTACACTAGCGTTTGAATTCAGTTTCATTACATCCGGTGGCACTGCAATTTCGTTTGCCACATAGAATCCAGCGTCTGCCCCTGTGGCACCCTCCTGTGATGCCATACCGATTGTTTCAACTGTGCTTAAAGTTAAAGGCTTTTCTGGTTTGAGATCCTCGTGTACACTCACAATGTATTTGTCAGCAATAGCACAAAGGCCTTGTTTTTGCTCATCTTCTGTTTGCTTGTTCAAAAGGTCTTGCAAAGTTGTTATAGCGGATTTAAGAGACCTTTCCGGCGGATTCAATGTCCCCGCAGTACGCAAGTAATTGTATCTGTTTAAGTAGGCATATTCTGTCTGTGGAATGGCCCTAATGGAATACACAGTGCCTGCCGCGGTGACGTCCATGTCCATTTGTGTGAATTTTATTGGAATTTTTCTTGTCAAATAAGTTTTTGTTTGGGCATCCGCGGGTCTGCCAAATTCATCAAATCCTTGAAACTCCACAGTGAGCAAATAGGTTGCGTCCAAATGGTCTAAAAAATTGTTATTAATGGCCGCGGCCCTGACACGTTCCAACAAAGTGATACCTGCTGGTTCGACCACCTCCATTTGTATTTCAGTGACTGAAGTCAATCTTCTTTTGGCGTTCAATCCAGGTAATGTGTTCATTGTTACGCTTCTGAAATAGAGGTCTCTATTACGTTTTAAAACTTCTTGGCTTTTGTTTATCGCGCCTTTTAATCTTTCGTTTTTTTCCACTATCATTTTATCATTGACACCTAACTGAGATGTGGATTGGTTTTCGGTTGGACCAATGCCGGAACTTTTTATTATGATGTCATGCGGTTTAGAGTTCAGCAAAGTCTTCGTGGAACTTATGTCATTCTCACTTAACCCACTCAAAGTGAACAAAGCATTGTATGACGCAAAGTCATGCAAAGCATTCTGATCAGATAAGTTAAAAACTTTCTGTTCATCTTTTTTTATAGTTTTTTTATATTTGCCTGCAGGTCCTTCTGCTGTATAAACATTGGCAGTACTTCTGGTGTTGTTTGTTTTAATATAGTCTTTGAATCCCATATTAAATTCCTAAATCACGCAATAAATTTTCTTTCTTGGGCAACAATATTGTGACACCTGGTTTGAAATCGTATACTGGATCTTCTATCTGATCCGGATTACGTTGTGCAAACACCCACCACAACCTAGGTGATCCATACAGGTCATATGCAAGTAAGTCGGGTCTGTAAGCGTAGGTTCTTTCTATCTTGTAGGTTTGGTCGTCCTGTTCCGCAGTTATAGTCCTTGGATTCAATATATCCAAATAGTCTCCAATCTCTGCGGTTTCAAAATAAGGTGATGTGTTGGAATACTTTGCCATTAGATAAATCCTACCTCGTTACTGCCTTTTCCGTTTAATTCTCCGTTTACGAATTTTTTCATTGAGAAATTCTTAACACTGTCCCTAGAATATATAGGAGTTATCAAAACAGAAATATTCGAAAGCGTCGGTGCCCATGACTGAGATTCACCTGTACCGTTAAGATAAAATCCTGCGTCAGGTCCTGTCAATTGTCTGTAAGGACTTGACTCTTGTTTAGTCGATATGTAGTCAATGCCCGGTCTAAGTTCAACGTTGAATGAATTAATTACAACCGGCACCCGATTGAACATGTTGTCACCATAACCATACAGGTGCATGATAGGTGGTGGATTTCCCTTAAGGCCTGCACTGCCCTCTTCCGTTCCAAAAAACATCTTTGTTGCGGTCCTTAAAAAATTTACGGTTGCTACCCAGTGTTTTGCGTCCTCATAATTTTGCACAGGGAATTCACCAATGATGTTTATCTGGTCCACTTGGGAATTTTGATATGCTTGATGTGGAAAATTGCTGTGGACCATGTCCATGGCATTGTAGTTTGCTGAATGTTGGATAACCATTGCAGGAGTCAACGGCCAAAAAATACCATTCGAGTCTGCCAATGGCTTCATAAGTTCGTTATTCTGAAAATCAAAAAACTGCCTTAAAGGACCGTTTGGCACCTCCAATCGCACACGCCAATCAGTCTTATCACTTCTTCCAGACCATTTTGCACGTGCCTGCACTAACCTTGAATCCGTGCTTATTCCTGCCCCGGTCAGCCTTGCCAGTGTTCTGTTTATGGCTCCTCCCGCCACTTTCTTTACCGCTTGTCCTATTGCTCTCAATACCATTTCGGTTGCTTTTCCTTTTAAAATTTCGTATACTTTAACTATATTTATAGGCATAATTCTAGGCGCACTTAATAACCCTTACGGCACGATTAAAACAGACCTGTTTGTGGTCACTTTTACAAAACATTATTGGAGAAACATGAAGAGAGTAAAATACCTTAACAACAGAGATCTGTTGGCCCAGATACACGCCAGCAAGAACACCTACTGTTCATACGTGTCGCCCGAGGATGCACAGTTTGATATCATAGTGCCTAACCTTAAAAAAATTAACACAAGAACAATATCAGAAGCACGTAAGTCTAAAGCCAAGCGGCTGACACAGGAAGCATGGGAGCAGGCCAAAGCAGAAGGCAAGAAAAAAATTAAACTGGCTGACTATACTGTGTCGCCAAGGAAAATTGAAAAAACAGATTTAGTGTTTCGTGTCATGACGTTTGATCATGTACCCATGGACGACACCCGTAAAAAGAATCCAAAGCAAGTTTCTGACCACCACACCAAGGTTAACTTCCCTCCATTCCAGCACTATAGGCTAGACAAAAAAGGCAATACCGTGTGCGTTGGCAAATCACACTGGGTAGGCGGAATGAGCAACGGTAACTTCTCAGCAGATCACGGAAAGATGACCAACCAACTAGCACTGATGTACATGAAGTTGTGCGAACGATATGGCACAAGAGCAAACTGGAGAGGTTACACTTACAATGACGAAATGCAATCACAGGCACTAATGCAATTATCACAAATTGGTTTGCAGTTTGATGAAAGCAAGTCTGACAATCCATTTGCATATTACACTGCGGCAATAACAAACAGTTTCACTAGAATACTAAACATAGAAAAGAAAAATCAATCTATAAGAGATGACCTTTTAGAATTTAACGGAATGATGCCAAGTTTCACTAGACAAAATGAAAACGAAATCGCGGGTCCTAGTTACAAAAAGAAAATGAAAACAGCACACGGTGAGGCTCGAATTGTTAACAAAACAGGTATCGCTAAATTAAATAAAAAGTTGAAAAAAACTGGAAAATTAGATTCTGACGATTTCGGAGAAGTCAACTACAAAAAAGTTGACATGACTAATCACAAACCAATAATAAAGAAGAAATGGTAACCTATGGCATTCTTTAAGAAAGTCGCTTGTTTCACGGACATACACTTTGGAATGAAAGGCAACAGTCGTGTACACAACGATGACTGTGAGGCATTCATATACTGGTTCATAGAACAGGCAAAAGCACATGGCTGTGAGACCTGCATATTCCTTGGTGACTGGCACCATCACAGAGCAAGTACAAACGTTTCAACAATGAACTACACAGTTTCCAACATGGAAAGACTTGGCCAAGCGTTTGAAAAAGTGTACGTGATAATGGGAAATCATGATCTATTTTATAGAGAAAAAAGAGAAATAAACTCAATGGAATTCATTAGAAATATTCCTAACATACATCTTGTTAATGACTGGGTAGTAGAAAAAGACGTGGCAATTATTCCTTGGATTGTGGAAGACGAATGGAAACGAATACAAAATCTCACATGTGATTATGTGTTTGGCCATTTTGAACTGCCATATTTTAAAATGAACGCCATGGTAGAAATGCCAGATGTTGGCGGCATACAGACAGACCATTTTGCAAAATGTGGCAAGGTGTTTACGGGACACTTCCACAAAAGGCAATACATGAAGAATGTGACATACATGGGCAACGCTTTCCCGCACAACTACGCAGATGCATGGGACGACGAAAGAGGCATGATGATATTAGAACATGGTGGTGAACCAAAGTACATCAACTGGCCCGATATGCCAAGATACAGGACAATTAAAATTTCAGAACTATTGAGTGATCCAGACAAGCACTTGAAACCAAAAATGTATGTGAGAGTCACCCTGGACATAAAAATTTCATACGAAGAGGCCAATTTTATAAGGGAGACCTTTATAGAAAAATATCAATTAAGAGAACTACAATTGATACCAGAACAGATCGATGCCGCACAACAACCACTTGTGGAAGTGCAGAAGTTTGACAGCGTTGATCAAATAGTAGTAAAACAACTGCAAGGAGTAGATTCAGAGGTGTATGACAAAAATATACTCACAGCAATCTATAATGATTTAGATGTCCAGAATTAGTAAAAAGAAATTGATAAAAGTTTTAAAAGGTGATCTTGAGGAACCTGTAACCAAGCAATCACTTTTGGATCAACTTGCAAAACCTGTTACACAGGAAGAGTGGTTGAAAGGATATAACGAATGGAAGAAGAAACAACTTGCTAACGATTAAAGAACTAACAGTAAAAAACTTCATGAGTGTGGGCAATCAGGCCCAGGCCATAAACTTTGCCAATAAGAATTTAGTATTGGTTATTGGTGAGAACATGGACCTAGGCGGTGATGATGCAGGTGCTAGGAATGGTACAGGTAAGACTACAATCATAAACGCATTGAGTTACGTGTTCTTTGGAGAAGCACTTACAAACATTAGAAGAGATAAT
>MDTG01414853.1_pt1 | contig 10089 bp, 5 predicted proteins | sample 811421 | NCBI WGS metagenome assembly MDTG01 (sample SAMN05326645, study PRJNA326480) | marine metagenome | isolation source: seawater | place: Pacific Ocean: South East | collected 2011 | reverse complement strand
GGTGGTCGCGCTGCAGAACCTTCAGCAGAAGGAATAACCAAGCAGTTAATCGAACTTGGATTTACTCATGGAAGAATGAAAACTGGAACTCCTCCTCGACTAGATGGGAGGACAATAAATTATGATAAAACTGAAGAACAATATGGTGATAAAAATCCTGTAAATTTTTCATATATAAGCGAAAAAAAAATAAAAAACCAATACTCATGTTTTATAACATACACTAACAGGGAAGTACATGAAATTTTAAAGGAAGGGTTTGATGATTCTCCAATGTTTTCTGGTAGAATTATAGGCAAAGGGCCTAGATATTGCCCAACAATAGAAGACAAAATTGAAAGATTTGCAGAAAAAGAAAGACACCAACTGTTTATTGAGCCGGAAGGGAAAAACACTGTAGAAATTTATCTTAATGGTTTTTCAACTTCATTACCGGAAGACATTCAGCTTAAAGCATTGAAAAAAGTACCAGGACTAGAAAATGTTAAAATGTTTAGAGCAGGATACGCTATTGAATATGATTATTTCCCACCAACTCAACTTAAGCACACTCTAGAGACAAAGGTTATCGACGATTTATTTTTCTGTGGTCAAATTAACGGAACTACAGGATATGAAGAAGCTGCCTGTCAAGGGTTAATTGCAGGAATCAATGCTCATCAAAAAACATCAAAAAAAGAAGAATTTATACTGTCTAGATCAGATGCATATATAGGTGTTTTAATTGATGACTTAATAACTAAAGGAACTAAAGAACCCTATAGAATGTTTACTTCAAGAGCAGAATTCAGATTGCTTTTAAGGCAAGATAATGCTGATATCAGATTAACTGAAAAGGGTTATAAACTCGGACTAGCATCAAAAGAAAGATTAGATAATTTATATTTAAAAATTGATGAAACAAATAAATTAATTGCGTTTTTAGAAAAGCAAAGTATAGATCCGAAATTAGCAAATCCTATTTTGGAAAAAAAGGGGTCTGCCATGCTTAAACAAAAGGTAAAACTAAAAACAATTTTATTAAGACCGCATATACAGATCAAGGATTTAAAACAGTTAGATGTACTGACTGATTTTTTAAATAAAGAACGACTAAAATCAGAGTCTGTAGAGCAAGCAGAGATTAAAATAAAATACGGAGGTTATTTAAACAAAGAGCAAGAGTCTGCAAAAAAACTAAAGAAACTTGAGAATATAAAAATACCAAAAGAATTTGAGTTTGAAAAACTCCACTCAATATCCACAGAAGGAAGACAAAAACTTAAAATAATTGGGCCTTCAACAATTGGGCAGGCTTCAAGAATAAGCGGGGTCTCCCCCTCAGATATAAATGTGTTATTAGTTTACCTTGGAAGATGAGTATAACAATTAAATCGTGTCCTGTTTGCGAGGGAAAAACATTTAAATTAAAATTTATCTGCAAAGATCATAGCGTAAGCTCAGAGGAATTTAAAATTGTTTCATGTGAAACATGTGGTTTTGTTTTAACAAGCCCGCGTCCTGACCAGAAGAATATTGGGAGGTATTATAATAGCAAGAATTATATTTCTCACACTAATAATAAAAAGGGCTTATTCAACCTTCTTTACCAAACTATAAGAAAGTACACAATAGAAAGAAAAGTGTCAATGATTAAAAAGTTTGCGGCCAAAAATCTGCTAGATATAGGCTGCGGTACGGGAGAGTTTTTAAATAAAGCCAAAATAAAAGGAATCAATGTTGAAGGGATAGAGCCATCAGAAAAAGCCAGGATACAGTGTAAACAAAACCACAATCTTAACATTAAAGAGTCTGCGGACTTAGGAGCTTATAACGATCATAAATTTGACTGTATAACAATGTGGCATGTACTAGAGCACATGCCGCAATTAAACAGACTTATAGAATCAATTTACGCTAAAACGTCACGAAATGCTAAAATAATTGTAGGTGTGCCAAATCATAATTCCTGGGATGCCAAATACTATAAAAAACACTGGGCTGCCTGGGATGTGCCAGTTCATTTCTGGCACTTCACAAAAGAATCTATTGAAAAACTTTTTAAAAAACACGGGTTTGTTTTATTAAAAACCAAACCTATGATTTTTGATTCATTTTATGTTTCAATATTAAGTGAGGAATATAAAAATGGTAAAAAAAAATTTGTCAAAGGGTTCTTAATAGGCCTGATGTCAAACTTAGTTGGTTTTTTCACAAAAGCAGGTTTTTCCAGTACCATCTATGTTTTTGAAAAAAAACATAGATTTTAAGCCTGTTTTTAGAGTTTCTAAGCCGTTTTCAACTCTTTGCGGTGGTAGATGTTCTATTTTGTTTTTTAAACAAAGAATTTTTTTTTGTTAAATGGTTGTTTTTCAGGCTTTTATAAAAAATTAAGGTTTATTCACAAAATGTAACTAAATTTGTAAAATGATTAGACTTTTTATAGTTATTTTGATTCATAGCTTTTGTATAAATGTTTATGCTCAATGCACAGCTCCAATTTACTTAAACACAACAAACGTATACTATTACAGTGCAGATGCAAATTGGACACCAACAACTTCGAATGTTAGTTATTACAGAATAAGGTATAAAGAGCTTGGGGCACAATCCTGGCAATTTATTAATAATATTGATTCTTCATTAAATACTAAGATTATATCTGGTCTAAACTCCCTAAGTTACTATGTGTGGCAAATAAAAACATATTGTGATACAAACAACACAAATACTTCAAGCTGGTCGGTAGAGGATACTTTTTACACCTCTACATCACTTTGCCCGAATACTGACTCATTATATACAACAAACATTAACTATAACAACGCCCAGGCAAACTGGGATACAGTAGAAAATGCCGACAGGTACAAGATAAGATATAAAATTCTTGGCACTACTAATTGGTCAAATCTTGGACCATTTCACCATCCTTTAAACAGCGCACAAATTCCTATGCTTCAACAAAGCACCGGATATGTCTGGCAAGTTCAAACCTTTCACGACTCCACTGCAATACTTGGTTCACTATGGTCAGAATGTGATACCTTTGTTACTGTCGCTTTTGTTGCGGCGCCATTTAATCCGACAATTATTAACAGCTTAAGTACTCTAGAGTGTAACAGCACTGCAGATCTTTATCTTTCTGTTTCACAGAGTAATAATGAGCCAGATGTTGGAACTAGTATCATAACATCAGACAAAGGGGCCTTTAATATTAGCAGTCTAAACTATGGAGATACCGTAGGTAATGCTGTAACAATAACATCAGTACAAACTATTTCAGCAGTACTAACTGCAGGAATAGTTCTTGGACAAAACTATGCAATAATAAACTCCTTCGACAGTACTGGGTCGCTTATTGGATTCTTTTCTCTAGAGAACGATAATGGCGGGATTAAAGTTAGCTCAAGCTCACCTAACGATGGTAACAACTATACTAGCGGGTATGAAAGCAATATTTTTTTAAACGATATTTTTATCAACCCACCTTTTTCTGGGCCTATGCACTTTTATGTTGATATAAATTCCGAGCTTAACGATCAAGTTAATTTAATTGACACCATGCAGGTTTGGTGCAACACAACAGGTATTGTTGAGGGGATTATAAAAAACAAAAAAATCATAAATGTTGTTGATCTATTAGGAAGAAAAAACAAACACCCAAACCATAAGATTAAGATAGTAAGATATTCAGATGGATCAATTGATAAAAAAATAACTATAAAATGAAAAAAGTGAAATTCACATTAATTCTTGTATTATCAGCAATAGTATCAGTTAATGTAAGCGCTCAAAAATCTAATGAAATTTTTACAATGTTTTACAATGTTGAAAATTTTTTTGACACCATAGATGATCCAAAAACAGATGACAATGAATTTTTACCCGGCTCAAAGAAAGAATGGGACACTGAAAAATACAATCACAAAATAAATCAGTTAACAAAAGTTTTTTCATCAATAAACAATAATGAATTGCCCAATATTATAGGACTATGCGAAATAGAAAACAAAATTGTAATTGACGATCTCCTATCAAATCCTTTTTTTGAAAATCATAATTATTCCATTGTACACAAAAATAGCACAGATAATCGTGGTATTGATTGCGCCTTGTTATATGATAATAATTTTACGTTATTAGACAAAGATTTTATTAAAATTAGAATTCCTGATGCTGAAAGGCCAACAAGAGATATTGTATACACTAAATTTAGTTTTGAGAACGAAATAATACATGTTTATGTAAATCACTGGCCATCAAGATATGGGGGCGAAAAAAAAACCCAACATAAGAGAGATTTTACTGCATCTGTTCTTAGAAAACACATAGAAAAAAAAGTAAAAGAGGATGATTTTTTAATAGTTATGGGTGACTTAAATGATTATCCAAATAACAATAGTGTTCAAAATATATTAGTTAAAGAAAGCCTAACAAACTTATGTGTACTTAAAGAATGGGAAAACAGGGGGTCGTATAATTGGGACGATAAGTGGGGTTTTTTAGACCAAATTATTGTATCAAATAACTTTCTAAATAAGCAATCAAAATTAAAAGCAATTGACTTTGATGTTTTAAGTGAAGAATGGTTGCTTTATGAAAAGAAAAATGGAGTTAGTGTTCCTAGCAGAACATACGGCAGAAACACGTGGTATAAAGGTTTTTCAGACCATCTTCCTGTTTATTTTGTGTTTTCTTTTAATTAGTATTAATAAACTACTTATAAAGACCTAGGGTGTTATTTTTCATATCCAATTGGAAATTGCTAAACTTAACTAAAAAATCCATCCCTATTTAAGTATAGTTGCTTTCTAAATTTACAATAGCCACAACATTTTTTAGTGTATAGTCACCTATTGAGACTTCTTTTAACATCACATTATTGAGCATTGTTCAAAAAAGGTAGTAACAATAAACAGGTTAGTAAGAATTTAAATTTTTTCATGTTAACTTTTTTTGTGACCTAGGAGGGACTCGAACCCCCAACCGTCAGAGCCGAAATCTGATATTCTATCCAGTTGAACTACTAGGCCAAGAGCAGCAAAAATAATATAAGTTTTAACAATACAATTTTTTATTCTTTAATTAGTTATCTCCCATGAATGTATTATTATTGCTTTACAATATGAAAAAGTTAATTCTTCTGTTTTTTCCCTTATATGTGGCTTCTCAAAATGTGAATATTGGAAGCTGGAAAAACTATTTGTCTTATAATTCTGCAACTCATATCTCTGAAGCTAATAATAAAATATATTGCGTAGCTAGCAAAGGTTTGTTTTATATTAACAAAGAAGACTTCTCTATTAATAGGCTGTCTAAAATCAACGGACTATCTGATTTAGAAATAAAATATGTTGCTTTTGCTAATGAAGAAGACATAACAATTGTAGTATATAGAAACTGTAACATTGATTTAATAAAAGACGGAAAAATCGTTAACATTTCAGATATAAAAAGAAAAGAAATAACTGGCGTTAAAGAAATATATAATGTTGCTGTAAAAGAAAAAATTCTTTTTCTCTCATGCTCATTTGGACTTGTTCTTATTGATTTAGAAAGAGAAGAAATTAAAGACACCTACAATATAGGAGATGTTAATGGGATGTTTGAGGTAAATGGATGTACATTTAAAGGAGATAGCATTATAGCGGCAACTTCAAATGGTATTTTTTATGCAGACATTAACTCTATGAATTTATCTGACTTTAATAGCTGGAATATTTTGTCGGAGTTTTCAAATAGTGCAAATTATGAAAATATCATTTGCGCTAATGAAACTATTTATGTTGACACAACTGACGAGATAAAAAGCATAAGTTACAACAATAAATTAATAAAAACATTTGTAGATAAAATAGAGGTTGTCAGCGAAAACAATGTAGCCATCGAAATAACAAGTCCTCTGTTTTCAAATGTTATGTTTGCAATTAATGACAATGAAAACAATCTATGGGTAGCCGACTCTGTAAATGGACTAATGAGGTTTAAGAATAATATTTTTATAGAAAGCTTCGTGCCTCAGGGACCTAAAAGAAATGAGGTATATAGTCTAAATTTCGTAGAGGGTAAGCTGTATCAATGCCACGGAGGTCATGCTAATTTTGGGGCTAACTCTCTTATAAATGATGGAGTCTCTATAAAAGATGAGTATGACTATTGGGAAAACTATGATCGTTATGAGCTAGGTAATGCAAGAGACATACTTGAAGTTGGTGTATGGGGGGGGGTAGAGTACTATGCATCATGGTACCACGGAATAAGTGAGGTGAAAAATGGAGAATTGGTTGTAAAACATGGTTATTCCAATACTGACGGGGCATTAGACACAACCTATTATTCAAACAATAGAATACGAATTTCTGACATTAAGTTTGATAAAAATGGAACTCTTTGGGCGCTTAGCTCTGAAGTAAATCATCCTATTGTCGTAAAAACTATTGATGACCAATGGTTTTCTTATACTATGAATCAAAATCAAGTTGATTTATTTTTTGATGACTTATTAATTGACCGGTTGGGTAATAAATGGGGAATCATTGCAAGAGGCGGTGGATTATTTGTTTATAATGACAACAATACACTATCAAGCAGTGATGATGATCAATATAAAATTCTAAATACAAATATTGGATATGGAAAGCTTCCTTCAATGCAGACATACAGTCTAGCAGAAGATTTAGAGGGGGCTATTTGGGTAGGAACTGACAAAGGAGTTGCTGTTTTCTATAATCCTGGCTTGATTTTTTCTGATTTTAATTACGATGCTCAACAAATTCTTATTACAGAAGGTAACTACGGCCAATACCTTTTAAGTGAAGAGAGAGTGAAGTGCATTACAGTTGATGGGGCTAACAGAAAGTGGATTGGAACAGAAAAGTCTGGTGTTTTTCTGCTTTCAAAAGATGGACAAGAAGAGGTTCTTCATTTTACAAAAAATAACAGCCCTCTATTTTCAAATAATATTGTCGATATTGCAATTGACCCCAATAATGGAGAGGTGTTTATAGCTACTGAAAAAGGTTTAATTTCGTATAGATCAGATGCTACAAAAGGTTCTTCAAAACAAGGTAAAACAAAAGTATTTCCAAATCCAGTAAGAGAAAATTATAATGGGCCCATAGCTATAAGTGGGCTAGTCACTGATGCAAAAGTTAAAATAACCGACATTGCAGGTGAGCTTGTGTTTGAAACAATAGCAAATGGAGGGCAGGCTGTCTGGAGTGGTAAAAACAAATTTAATGAACGAGTCGCAACAGGTGTTTACCTTGTTTTTAGTACAAACTCATTTGGGGAAGAAACGATGGTGAGTAAAATTTTATTTATTAGATGAAATATAAATCTAAAGGTATTGCTCTTACATATATAAAGTATGGTGAGACCTCGATAATAAGCAAGGTTTTTACTCAAGAGCACGGACTACAAAGTTTTATTATTAAAGGAGCGAGAGGAAAATCGTCAAAAAAAAGAGTTGTTTTTTTTGAGCCACTAACATTAATTAATATCACCGCCAATTATAATTTAAAAAAATCTTTACAATTTCTGTCAGAGGTAAATGCTATTGATTCAATTTATTTCACAAAACAAAATATGAATAAGAAATTTATTGCTTTTTTTTTGGCAGAAGTATGCTCAAAAATTTTGCAAGAGGGTGAAAAAAATGAATCCTTATTTAATTTTGTTTGGAATCGAACTAAGGAACTTCAGCTCAACAACAAAACTGAGCCAAATTTTGTTTTGAAATATATGCTTGATTTGTCATCGTACTTGGGCTTTTACCCATCTCGAGAAAGTTTTGATCTACCTTATTTTAGTTTAACAGAAGGGTGTTTTGTAGCTAAAAATATCGTTGGAGAAACCTTAAGTAAAAAGAAAAGCACAACACTAAAATCGTTAATGAATAATAACGAATGTTTTATTACTCAAGGTGAAAGGACAAATTTGCTGCAAGATCTTTTTTTGTATTATAGTGTACACAATCATAATTTAAGCAGTGTAAAATCTCATTTAATAATACAGGGGTTGAGAGTATGATTAGATATCTTTTCATACTATCAATAATTATTTCTCAAAATGTTTTTGGGCAAATAATTACTATTAAAGATAGTTTGTCGGACAAACCTATAGCAAATGCTAATATTAAATCAAATGATTTAGGTTTGACGAGTAACTCTTATGGACAAGCTGATTTTAGTATATTCAAAAAGAGTGACGTTATCACGATATCTCATATTTCATATAAAAGTAAAGTTATAATTAAAAAAAATATTATAAATAATATTATTTATCTTAACAGTATGACAAATATTTTACCTGACATTGTTCTTACTGAAAATAATAAAATCCCTCTTTCAAAAAAATATCCTGTTTTTACTATAAAACCTAAAGGGTTAAGACTTATTGAAACATCAAGCGCTGAATTAGTGGCTAGTACGTCTTCTGTTGTTGTACAAGAAAGTCAAGCGGGGGGAGGCAGTCCTAATTACAGAGGAATGGAGGCAAATAGGTTATTAATTGTTGTTGACGGAATTATGTTAAACAATACAATTTACAGAAGTGGCCATATACAAAGCTCATCGTCTATAAATCCATTTTTTATTAAATCAATAGATCTTCTTTCTGGCCCTTCTTCAGTAGCATATGGAAGTGGTGCAATGGGGGGGGCGCTAATATTTAACACATTGGAACCTTTGGACACAAACCAATTGATAGTTCGGCAAATATTTGAGAGCAGTAGCAAAGCCGTAACTACAAATATACTTGGTCGTTACTATAGAAAAAAAATAAGTCAAATAACTGGTATTTCCATTAAGTCTGCTGACAATCTTAGAATGGGTAGAAATAGGTTACACGGGTATGATAATTGGGGAAATGAAATTGGAGTTGTAGATGGTAATGAACAACTATTTACAAACTACTATAAGGGTGATTTCATTCACAAAATTAAATATCTACACAATAAACATAATCAGTTTTTGTCAAACACGCAATACTCAATATCATCTGATATTGATCGATTTGACAAAATGAATGATCTGACAGAAGTTGGGTTGAAATATTCAAAATGGTATTACGGTCCTCAAATACGATTTATGCAAAAGCTAGTATATTTAGGTGGGTATAAATCTATATTATTTAACTCTTACAAGGTAAGCTTGGCTTTTCAAAATATAAGGGAGTCAAGGCATAAGCAGAAAAAAAATGATTTATATTTAAGTAACAGGATAGAAAATGTTAAAGTTTATGATGCTAACTTAAATTTTAATAAATCAATAGGTTCTAGCTCGCTGGTATATGGAGGGGGATTACGTTTACAAGAGGTGTTTTCTACAGCTTCCTTAACTAATCATAATGAAAGTCTATTTAATACAACAAGATATCCGAGTGGTGGAAGTAATGTAAAAGATTTATTTCTCTACAGCCAAATAAATATTCCAGTTAATAATCTAATAGACTTATTTTTTGGAGCAAGATGGAATAATGCAGAGTTAAATGCCAGGTTTAATGAAAGTGTTATTGTACTTGAAAACCTAAAAAACAAAAATAATTCTTTTGTAAAGTCTATGGTTTTATCTTATCAGCCTAAAGCCTTTATAAGTGTTAACCTAGGATATTATAATGGTTTTAGAAATCCAAATGTAGACGATATTGGAAAAATATTTTCTAAAGACGGTAACAACGTTGTTTTACCAAATAAAAATCTAGAGCCAGAATACAGTAATAATTTTGAGCTTTCTGTGAATTATCGCTCAGCTGAAGTTAGTGCTTCTTTGCAGCTTTACAGAACAGAGGTTGAAAATGCCATTGTTAGGGGATTTGGAACAATCAATGGATATGATAGTATTTTGTATGATGGTGAAATGATGAGAGTTCAATTAAATAAAAATATTGCAAGCGCTAAAATAAATGGTATTAGCGCGAATAGTAATATTAACTTATCACCAAATATATCATTATACTCAAACATAAACTACATTGTAGGGATTGATAATAATAATGATCCACTTGCGCATATTCCTCCGCTAAATGGAAGGGCTTCATTAGAGTATAAAAATAAAAATTATTCTGTTGACTTTTATGTAGTTTATAATGAATGGAAGTGTGCAGAAAATT
>MDTG01012594.1_pt1 | contig 10089 bp, 10 predicted proteins | sample 811421 | NCBI WGS metagenome assembly MDTG01 (sample SAMN05326645, study PRJNA326480) | marine metagenome | isolation source: seawater | place: Pacific Ocean: South East | collected 2011 | reverse complement strand
CGCAGCCTTCCTATCTTCTTGTTTTCCTGCGTTCCTGCTTAAGACGCCGCGTCTACACGCCCTCGCCGAGCGAGGGCTCCACCGCCTGCGTTCCTGCTTGAAACGCCGCGTCTACACGCCCTCGCCGAGCGAGGGCTCCACCGCCTGCGTTCCTGCTTGAAGCGCCGGGTCTACACGCCCTCGCCGAGCGACAGCTAGGCCAGCGGCTCCGGCTCCACCGCCTGCGTTCCTAACTCGAGGGCGCGCTCGATGCGGGCGCGGTCGAGGGCGAAGGCCAGCAGGGGCTGGGGCAGGACGCGCCCCGCGATCAGGGCCTCCTGGACCCGCTCGCGGAGCTGGTCGCGGGCCAGCTCCTCGAGGGGCGAGCCGAGGCCGACGTCCCCGCGGCAGGTCGGCGCGCCGCAGCGGCAGGCGAAGTACTCGTCGGCGAGGAACTCGCCGTAGTCGTCGGTGATCTCCTCGCCGGCCTCGATGTCGCGCAGGGCGACCTCGAAGTGGTCGTCGCCGCCCGAGGCCGTGGTCGGCGCGCAGGAGTGGTTGACGTAGCGCCCGTGGTCCCACGAGATCACTCGCTGACCCTCCTCGTCGAGGTAGCCGTAGCGGCGCAGGATCGGCTCGAAGGCCGGGCCGAGGGCTTCGGCCTCCAGCGCGCTCCAGCGCCGATCGAGGGGGTCGAGGGCCCAGGTGATCGTGCCGCGCGGAATGCGCCGCGTGGCGAAGACGCCGTAGCCGACCTCAGGGGAAACGAATCGCAGTTCGGTGTCGGGGTGAATCACAAGAGCGGCGTCCTTGGGCGCGATCCTGTTAGGTGGAGGGGGGCTCGCCGCGCTCCGGCAGCAAGGTCGTGCCGGTCTCGGCCAGGTGACGCACCATGCGTCCGGTGCGGGGCTGCTTGGGCGGCGCCGGCTCGCCGAGGGAGCCGAGGTGGCAGAAGCGCATGCCGGGGACCGAGAGCGGGTTGCGTGACATGCCGATCACGACCCCGTCGCTGGGCGCCTTGAAGCTCGCCGTCACCTCGCCGAAGGCGTTGTGGATCTCGGCGAGGAGCTGCTTCTTGACGACCTTCTGGCCGAGGGCGAAGTGGGTCTCGAGCAGGCCGCCGCTCCTGGTGCGCAGCCAGCGCGAGCTCTTGCAGATCAAGGGCTCACGGATGTTGCTGTCGGGCAGGCCTGGCTCCTTGATCATGCCGAGGGCGGTCATGACCTTGAGCAGGCCGAACTCGCCCTCGAGCGCCATGCGACCCTGGAACACGCTGGGGTTGCCGGCCTCGACCGTGATCGCGGGCACGTCGTTGGCGCGGGCTGCGTTGCGCAGGGTCCCGTCGCCGCTGCGGCCGTGCAGGATGATCTGCGGGTTCATGAGCAGCGCCATCTCGCGGCAGCTCTGCGAGTGCAGGTCGGCCCGCACGTACATCGTGTTGACCCGCCCCTCGCTGGCCGTGTGGATGTCGATCAGGTAGTCGAGGGGGCCGATGAAGGTCTTGTAGAGGGCCCGCGCGTACTGCTGGCTGGGCGTCCCCTCGGCCTTGCCGGGGAACACGTGGTTGAGGTCGACCCCGTCCTCGGGGAAGCGCCGGATCCCCGCCTCGAAGGCCGGCACGTTGGCGACCGGAGCGCACACCAGCGCGCCGCGCAGGCCGTCGGGGTCGAGGCCCTCGAGCAGGTGGTGAATGATCCGGATGCCGTTCAGCTCGTTGCCGTGGACCGCGGCTGAGATCCCCAGCACCGGCCCCGGCTGGGCCCCGCGGACGACGATGAAGGGGACCTGGACGGGGGTGCCGAGGGCGCGCTGAGAGAGGGGCAGGAGCAGGTTGGTCCGCTGGCCGCGAGGGTAGTCCTCGACCTGGAGCGGACGGATCTGCAGCTTGCGCTTGCTCAATGGGGGATCTCGTTCAAGAGGGCGTCGTCGTCGACGAGGGAGCGGAAGAGGTCGCGGCGGAGCGCGCCGCCTCGCTTGACCAGGCGCTTGGCCATGTCGTCGATGGCGCGGTTGCAGAGCACGGCCTGGACGAAGATCTCGACCAGGTCGTCGATCCCCAGCCCGAGCCGGTTGAAGTCCTTGCGGTCGCACATCAGCAGGCGGCGCGGCTCGGTCTCGAACTGGTCGTCGCCGACCCGCTTGCTGAGGTTGGTCCCGAGCACCTTCCAGGACTCGGCGTCCGCGGGCAGGTCGGCCTCCATGGGCACCGGCGCGCGGCGGGCGTACATCGCGACCGGGCGGTAGTGCTCCCCGGCCCACGAGACCATCATGCGCACGTCGAACACGAAGATGCGCTCCTTCTTGTCGGGCATGGTGCCGATGTTGAACACCTTCCCGTGGGAGCTCGAGGAGGACCAGCGGAAGTTGCCGACCAGCTGCTGGACGATGAAGGCCTCGTAGGGGTGGTCGGCCTCCATGAAGGCGTCGAGCTCGCGCTGGTCGACGATCGTGAAGATCCCCTGACCGGCGTTGAGGTAGGGCACCTTGACCACGGCCTTGCCGCCGAGGCGCTCGAGCAGGAAGGGGACCTCCTGCTTGCGCACGTTGGTGAAGGACTCGGGCGTCATGATCTCGAGGCCCATGTCGCGGTGGGTCGCGTTGAAGCTCTCGTAGGCCTTGGCTGCGACCGTCTTGTTGCGTCCGCCGGCCAGGCAAGCCACGACCGGGTTCAGCAGCGGGGTCTTGAGGTCGAAGGGCAGGCGAGTCCAGGGGCGCTGGGTCACGTAGCGGAAGGCGCAGAGGACGCGCCGCTCCTCGCCATCGACCTGGGCCCACAGCTCGCGGTCCTTGACCTTCACGAAGGCCTCGGGGTTCTTGCGCGGGCAGGGGATCAGGTAGACCGGGCGCTTGGTGGCGCTGGCCAGGACCTGGGCGTAGCCGCTGGCCTCCATGTGGTTCTTGTCGTAGAGGACCGCCACGATCCCCTCGTGCTCGGCCTTCTTCAGCTGCTTCTTCACCAGGGGCAGGAAGGTGTTCTCGATCAGCTGCCGATAGCCGCCCTCCTCGTTGGTCTCGTCGAGCAGGGGGAAGGACTTCTGCCCCGAGGGGCAGGAGTTGGTCTCGAGGACCAGCTTCTGGCGCACGCCGGTCTCGGTCGAGACGTTGAGCACGTCGCTGCCCGACCAGCGCAGATAGCGCGGGGGGAGGGTCATCAGACTGGTCAGCTCGTCGCGGCTGACCGCCGGGTGGAGGTGGCAGTAGCGGCGCACGATTCGACCCAGGGGCATCCGGCAGAAGGCCGCCACCAGGGGGTGCGGCTGGGCGTTGAGCGTGCGGGGATAGAAGTGACGCTCGGACTCGAACTCGTCGGGCTGGAAGACCTCGATCTCGAAGGCGGTCGCGGGGGTCGCGCTGCTCACTGGGGTTCCTTTCTCCTCGGGCGCCGGAGCGGCCTCTTCCGGCGCGCTCACTGACCGGTCCGCACGGTGGGAGCAGCGACTCGCCGCTCTACCGCGTCCAGGATCGGTTGGGTGAAGTCGAGTCCGGCGAAGCGGTTCGCGTCGCGCAGTCCGCCGGTGCTGTAGACGTTGAGCTCGACGGCGCGGGTCCCGATCAGGTCGAGGCCGGCGAGCATGATCCCCTCGGCCAGCAGGCGCGAGCCGAGCAGCTCGGCCACCGCGAGCTGCTCGCGGGTCGGGTCGCCGGGCTGGGCCTTGCCGCCGAGGTGAATGTTGCTCCGCCACTCGCCCTGCTGGGGGACCCGGCGCACGCAGGCCATGTGCTCGCCCATGACGAGGGGCTTGCCCTCGAGGACTACGAGGCGCATGTCGCCGTGCTCGGCGCCCGGGATGTAGTCCTGCACCAGGACCGGCCCGTCCTGCGAGAGGAGCGAGAGGATCGCCTGCACGTTGCTGTCGCCCTGGCTCAGCTTGAACACCCCCTCGCCGCGGGTCCCGACCAGGGGCTTGGCGACGCAGGGGCCGCTGGCCTCCTCCACGAACTGGCTGAGGAGGGTCATGTCGCCCGAGACGATCGTGCGCGGGCGGACCTTGGGGGGGAGGCCGGCCAGGAAGAGCTTGCTCTTGCAGCGCCGCAGGCCGGCGGGGTCGTTGAGCACCACCACGTCGCGCCGCTGGAGCACCTCGGCCAGCCCGAGCGCCTCGTCGTGGTAGACGGCGTGCGCCTGGTCGCGGCCAGGGTTGGTTCGGATCAGGACTGCGTCACAGCTGATCAGGTCGACCTCGACGGGGGGGCGCTGGGCCATGGCCCACAGGCCAGCCTGGTCGAGGGGCGCGTGCGCGCGGCGGGCGCGCGCGACGACTCGGCCGCGCGCGTCGAGGCTGAGGTCGGTCACGCCGCACACCCACACCTCGTGGTCACGCGCGGCAGCGCTCGCGATCATCATCGCGGTCGTCTGCGTGGCCTTGATGTCGGTGACGTCGTTCACCCAGAACGCGAGGCGCACGTCGCTCTCCTCCGGTTGGGGGTGTTGGGACGGGGTGCTAGCGGGAGGGGAGGGTACCAAACGAGACGCGAGCTGCTCTGGGGCGCGGGCACCCCAGAGAAGCTCGCTGCTGGCTCGATCTCTCGCAGAGCAGCCCTGAAGAGGACTGGGACTACTTCTTGTCCTTCTTCTGCTGCTTCTTCTCCTTGGCCTTGCGGATCGCCTCGAGGATCTGCTCGATCTTGGCCTTGGCGGCGTCCTCGCCCTTGAGGCCCTTGGCGACGACCTTGAACACGGGTGCCTTGGGCTTGGGGTCCTCGAACTTCTCCTTGGCCTTGCGGGCGGCCTTCTTGGCCTTGTCCCACTCCTTGACCGCCTCCTTGTACTCCTTGGCGATCTCCTTCTTGCGCTCCTTGAGCTTCTTGACGTCGACCGCCTCGAACTCCTCTTCGCCGCGCTGCACGACGACGAATACGGGAGGCTTCTCCTTCTTGTCCTTGGCGAAGAGCGCGGTGGGCACGAGCAGGAGCGAGCAGGCGATCAGGAAGGAACGACGATTCATGTGAGTCTCTCTCGGGGAGGCCGCGCGCTCGGCGCGGCCTCGCGGGTGGGTGTAGGGATCGGGGGTGGGGGCGCGGCTAGGCCGCGTCGCCCTTGCGGCCTCGCCGACGGGCGAGGCGCGCGCTGAGTTGGGCCACGTAGGGCATTTGGTCCACGTGGCGGGCGCAGTAGGGCTTGCCGCCCGTGGTGGCCTTCGCGCAGACCAGGCAGCCGACGGTGTTGCGGCGGCTGGGAGGGGTCGGCTCGGGGGGGACGACGCGGTGCGACTCGATCATGGCGCTCTCCCGTTCAGGGAACCAAGGAAGCGCCCGAGGTGAGCGCTCTCCGTGAGGACTCCACCGAGACCAGGAGCGCCTCGTCGGCTGCGAGGTCGGAGACGCGCTCCGAGACCCGCATCAGGCGCTCGAGGGGCGGCAGGTCGCGGACGTCGATCCGCTCCAATCCGCTCGTGTCTTCGAGCGAGGCGGGGCCTTCGATGCCCTCGCCCTCGCACTCTGGGCCGACCAGGAGGAGGGGGCAGCTCGCCCCGCGCAGGACGGCTCGCGCGGTCCCGCCGAGGCGCGCGTCGCGCCCCCACCCCATGGCGACCAGGGAGATCCCCAGCTCCTGAGCCGAGGCGACGATCAGCTCGTCGGCCGGGCGCAGGCGGATGACGAGGGTCTCCGAAGCTTTGGCGCCCTGCTCGCCGATTCGGCGGGCGTAGGCGCGACAGGCGGCCTCGGTCCGGGCGAAGTCGTCGGCGGCGCTGCCGCGGCCGAGGGCGTGCAGGACCACGACCTCCGCCTCGGCCGCGCGGGCGAGGGCAGCAGCCGTGCTGCAGAGCGCTTCTGCGCTCGGGCCAAAGTCGGTCGCGAGCAGGAGCCGCTGTCGCTTCTCCACGGAGGACCTCCTGGGCTAGCCAGAACAGCGTTCAGCCTGAGCACTGGCCGTGCCAGAGCGGGCTCGCTGTGGCTGAAGCACTTGCGGCGGCTGCTGCTTAACGCCTGCCGCCCCCGCTTAACGGGCGTTGCCCTCGCGGCGTTGCCAACTCCTCCCTGGGGGATAGATAATCCCAGCGCGGAGGCACCTCGTGCGGCTCGACTTCCAACCCGACAACCCCGACTTGCCCGCGCTCCTCGATCGGCTGCACTGCGTCGTGTTCAGCCTGGACGCGCAGGACCGCTTCGTCGGCTGGAGCGCCGGGGCCTCTCGGATCACCGGCTTCGCCCGCGAGACCGTCCGCGGCCAGCCGCACGGCCTGCTCGACTCCGAGGACCAGCGGGGGCTGGCGGCGCAGGTCCGCCGCCTGCGGGACCCCAAGCACCCCGACTTCGTCAACGGCCTGGTGACCCTGCGCCACGAGCAGGGGCACGACCTGACCCTGATCGGCGACCTGCGCCGGGTCGAGCTGGACGAGGGGACCGGCGTGATCGGCGTGCTGACGGTGCTCGAGCCCCACCTGCTCGAGCAGCGCCTGGCGCGGGTCGTGCCCGCCAAGCAGACCCGCCAGGTGTTCCAGGAGATGGTCGGCGAGAGCGAGCCGATGCGGACCGTGTTCGAGGAGCTCGAGCAGGCGGCCGGCGTCGACGTCACGGTCCTCGTCCGCGGCGAGACCGGCACCGGCAAGGAGCTCGCGGCGCGCGCGATCCACGCCCTGAGCAGGCGCAGCGGCAAGCCGCTGGTGTGCGTCAACTGCTCCGCGATCCCCGACCCCCTGCTCGAGAGCGAGCTCTTCGGGCACGTGCGCGGCGCCTTCACCGGCGCGACCCGCGACAAGGCGGGGGTGTTCGAGGAGGCCGACGGCGGGGTGCTCTTCCTGGACGAGATCGGCGACCTGGGTCCCTCGGTGCAGGTCAAGCTGCTGCGGGCGCTGCAGGAGCGCGAGGTCCGCCGCGTCGGCGACACCAAGACGCGCAAGATCGACGTGCGGATCGTGTCGGCGACCAACCGCGACCTGGCGGCCATGGTCGCGGCGGGCCAGTTCCGCGAGGACCTCTACTACCGGATCCGGGGGTTCGAGCTCCAGCTCCCGCCCCTGCGCGAGCGGCGCGGGGACCTCGCGCTCCTCGTGGAGCACCTCGTCGGCCAGCTGAGCGAGCAGCACGGCAAGGAGGTCAGCGGGCTGACCGAGGAGGCCTCGGCCTGCGTCGAGCGCTACGCCTGGCCCGGCAACGTGCGCGAGCTGCGCAACGCGATCGAGCACGCCTTCGTGACGGTCAAGGGCGAGTGGATCGGGGTGCGCAACCTGCCCTCGGAGATCCGCCGCGCGGGCGAGGCGCCCCAGAAGCTCGGCGCGCCGAGCCATGCGGTCGAGGCTCCGCCGCCCATGACGGACGAGGCGGCCCCGGACCTCTCCCCCAAGGACCTCGCCGAGCGGACCCGGATCGTGGCCGCCCTGCGCGAGGCCGCCGGCCGCAAGACGCTCGCGGCTTCGCTCCTGGGGATCAGCCGGGTGACGCTTTGGAAGAAGATCAAGCGGCTGGGGATCAACCCGGTCTATACGGACTAGCTGTCGCTGGCTGCGACCGCTCCTTCGCCTCGGAGGCTGTCCCGAAAGTTCGCCTGGGATTGACGAGGCGAAAGCGCAAGGACGATCGATTCACCGCAGAGACGCGGAGGACGCGCCCTTTGGCCCCACGTCGACTCATTTTCGTCGACCAAGGACCCGTGGGATTCCTCTGGGCTGACGCGAGAGGGGCTGGAACGCGTCCTCGACTGCGCGGGGATCATTGCGCGGCCGTGCTACCCACACGCCTTCAGTGCCGTCGACTCTATCCGCTCGAGGCGCAGCAGCTCCCGAACATTCACCCGAGCCTAGACAAGCGCCAGCAAGCCCCAGCTGACGCTTACCGTCCCTAAATGACCCGAACACGCCCTAACAGCTACCTGACTCGCAAGCCCTTGCTACGACATCTTTTACGCGCTCATTCGAGTCGGTGCCGCCCAGTAGTATCTCGGGCCTGGGGGGACAGTCCTCCCATCCCACGGTCTCGCCAGCCAGTGGGTACGAAGCAACGCCCCGAGGTGGCACCCCGGGGCGCTGTCCTGCCTGTCGGCAGGGTCTACATGGACCGGCAGGGTAGCAACTCTCCCGTGGGAGGGGAAGCCGCCCCCCGGAGGTCACCGGCAGGCGGGCCAGCTCCGACGAAAGGAGGTGGCTCATGATCATGTTCGCCACCGACGCCAGCGTCTTACTGGCCCTGCTCGGAGTTCTCAGAGACTACGTCCCGCCCTGGATCTTGATCCCGGTCGCGGTGATTGTGGCCTTCCTGGGGCTCCTGGCTCGGCCGCATTGCTGCTGCAAGATCCCACCCACGTAGCGCCATGAGGCGCTGAGCCGAGGAGCGCTCCGGGGGAACGTCCCCCGGGCTTAGCTTTAGCAGGCGGGGCCACGGACCCGCCTCTCGGCTTCCCCTCGAAGCCGCTGTGCAGCGCTCAGGCGCCCCCACCCCAGGTGACAGACGAAAGCGCGCGCGCTTCACACAGCGCTCCTGAGCGCGCCTGAAGACTAGGAGCCTTGAGCCCTCTCGTTCCTCACTCGGATCCCCTCAGCTACACCAGGTGGTCAGGGTGGTGCGCCTGCTATCAACCCGTCCCAGGGTTGGTAAGAACGCCAGCGTCGAACTTGAGGAGCTGCGGAAGAGCTTGGAGGTGTTGAGGCGCTAGCATGGGTCGCACAGGACAGCGCCTCTGACTTCTCACTCGATATCCGACTACGCCAGCCTGTTGCTTGAGGGGAGCCCCAGGCTGACAGTCGAGCAGTGGGCTTGGGGCTTCCCGCGGTTCTTCGGAGAGGCAGGTGGAATAGCATTTCTCATTGGAGTGGCAGGCTGGACGCTCCGCGCGACAGGCTGCGCCGAAACGAGGACAGCCCTCAAGGACGTAATCGCGCTCCTTCTTTGCCCCGCCTCCTCTGACTGGGAGGCCCAACTCTCGCGCATACATAGGTGGCAAGCGACCGTCGAGAGCTTGGAAGAGGTCGGCAGCGACCCTGGGCGATTTGGATGCTCTGTCGTCGGTCTAGCTATCTCTGTCTTTCAGCTTCAGGCTCGTGGAAAAATGGACAACCCACTCGGGGCCACTGCCGCAGAAAGAGAGTGCAGCCACGCGCTTCAGGGTGCCCTTGTCTCGCGTGCGACCTATTCCTCTCCTGTGGGCTATGAGCAGGAAGCGGACCTGATACGCCGTCTCCTCTGCGTTCCAGCACATGAAGCGCTTCGTGGGCCTTTCGCAGACCGGCTCAAAGCGATAGGGGAGGCAGTGTCGGCTAGCCTCAATGCAAGCTGACTAGGTCTGCCGTGCCTCTGGTTCTAAGACTGGCTGCAGGAGTCCTGTCGGGCGCAATCCACTTTGGCACATTTGTGATGGCTGAAGTCTTGCTCGCTCCGGGCCCAAACACTCTCGACAACGCTTTGCGAGGGGTTGGGTGGGCGATAGCAATCGGAGTCCTCTGCTTTGCTCTCGTAGGACAGCGCCTAGGGCCTGGGGAGAGGCTGCACAACCTTCTCCCAAGGGTAGCGCTTGCCTGCCTTGCGGCCGTTGTCGCTCGGCATGTCGGGATCTGGTTGATTAGCGAAGTGCTCACCGTCGTTCACGGCTTCGAATTGTCGTTTTCGAGACTTCTGAACTCCGCTGATTGGAGCGTTAGGAGCTTTACCTGGTTGGTTGGACCGATTCTTGTTGCCCTGACGTGTAGGTGCCTTGGACGCGAAGTCGGTGGGCAGGTGCTCTGGGCCGGAGGCGCGTCGATGGCACTGTCGATATCGTTCACAACCCCGTCGCTCGCTACGATCTGGCGCTTCGATTCTTCCGCCAGCTTTGGAAGGGCCGCACTGCACCTTCCTGCCTGGAGCCTCTTGCCCTCGTTGGCTCTCCCCTGGCTGTGGTTATGGCTGGAGCGCTATGGAGCCAGCCGCGCCACACCAATCAACCCGTCCTAGGGTTGGCTAGAACGCCAGCCCCTGCCAGCCGCGCCAGCCCCGACCCGCGCCCCGCCTCGCCCCGCCGCTGCCCGCGGCGCGTACGCAGCGCCAGCCCCGCGCAACCAAGGTCGCCGAGGGACATGTGTCGAGCTTGTGGGGGAAGGTGCGGAGGAGTGCTCGACCGGCTCAGGCCGCCCGCAGGGGCGGGCCGGTGCCTGGAGCGACGCGGTCAGGGTGGTACGCCACCAATCAACCCGCCGGGGT
>MDTG01290988.1_pt1 | contig 10090 bp, 8 predicted proteins | sample 811421 | NCBI WGS metagenome assembly MDTG01 (sample SAMN05326645, study PRJNA326480) | marine metagenome | isolation source: seawater | place: Pacific Ocean: South East | collected 2011 | reverse complement strand
TTAGAAAAAGAAATTAAAATTTTAGAATAATTTGAAAAAAAAAATATTAGTAATTTCAGGGGGTATATCAAAAGAGAGGGCTATAAGTCTAGATACAGGCAAACAAGTAGCAAAAGAATTAAAAAAAAATAAATATAATGTTTTAATTACTGAGCCTAATTATAAACTATTGGATATAATCAAATCATTTAAACCAAATATTATCTTTAATGCACTACACGGTCAGTTTGGAGAAGATGGATATATTCAAACAATTCTAGAAACAACTAATATTCCATACACTCATTCAGGTGTAATTTCTTCAGCAATAGCTATGGATAAAGAATTGTCTAAGAAAATTTTTATCAAGAATAAGATATTAACACCTAAATATATTACCTATTCGTTTAATAAATCCAAATTTGATTTAATTAAAATTATTGAAAAAAAATTGAAGTTTCCTGTTGTAATAAAACCAATTAACGAGGGTTCTAGTGTAAATGTGTTTATATGTACAAAAAAAAATATTTTTCAAAATATCAAATTTTTGAAAACTTATAAAAAAATAATTATTGAAAAATTTATTCCTGGGCGAGAAATACAAGCAGCAATAATTGGTTCTAAGAAATTAGGTGCAATCGAATTACAACCAAAAAGAAAGTTTTATGACTATCAAGCTAAATATAATTCTAAAGCAAATACTAAACATATTATACCTGTAGATTTAACAAATAATCATTATGATAAAATTATGAATTTGGCACTTAAAGCTCATAGATTAATTGGTTGTAATGGTATCACAAGATCAGATTTCAAATATTTTAATGGAAAATTTTATCTTTTAGAAATTAATACACAACCTGGTATGACAAGACTATCTTTGGTTCCAGAGATAGCCTCTTACCATGGGATCAGTTTTATAAAATTAATTGAATTTATTTTAAAAGATGCATCAACGAATAAATAAAAAAATTTTCATTTATATTTTTTTATTCGCTTTGTTAGGTTCAATAAATAACAAAAATTTAAGTAAAATTGAATTACCTAAAATAAGTCATATTAATGTGACAGGATTAAATAATATTGAAAATCAAGAGATAGTTCAAAGTCTAAATTATTTTAGATCAAAAAATTTATATATTGTTAAAAAATTTGAAATTGAAAAAATTTTGAACGGAAATAATTTAATTCAGAAATATTCGATTTTTAAGCAATATCCATCCACAATAAATATTAAAGTTGATAAAGTAAAATTTTTAGCAAAGGTTATCAAAAACGGAAAAATTTTTTATTTAGGCTCAAATGGTAAATTGATTGATTATAAAAATTTTGAGACAGAATTACCTTTCATATTTGGTGATTTCAGAAATAAAGAATTTTTTAATCTTTTGAAAATACTAAATGATACAAAATTTGATTATAGCAAAATTAAGAAATTATTTTTCTTTAATTCTGGAAGATGGGATATAGAAACTTACTCAGGAGTTTTAATAAAATTACCTGGTGAAAAAATTAAAGAGTCATTTGAATTATCTTTAAGAATTTTAAATGATGATAAATTTGATAAAATAAAAATTATAGATGTTAGGCAAAAAAACCAGGTAGTGATTGATGGATAGAGATACGAATTTTGAGAGTTATTTATTAATTAGTCCAGAAAAATTGATTATTTCAGTTTTAAAAAAAAAAACTCTTGAAAATATATATCAAAAAGAAAAAGTAATAGATATTGAAAATGAAAAAATAAATTATGATATAATCGATAATTTTTTAAGTCAAAATATTTTTTCTATTGAAAAAATTTTAAAAAATTTTATTAAAAAAATAAATCTAATTATAGTTTCAGAAGATTTTTTTCCTATTGAAATATCTTTAAGAAATAATAATCATGGCAAATTGATATCACAAAAAAATTTGACTTATTTATTGAATGAAGCCAAGGATCAATGTAAAAAGACGTTTCAAGATAAGAAGATTATTCATCTGTTAATTAAAAATTATTTAATTGATGATCATAATTACAATTTTTTACCTGATGAAATTAAATGTAATTTTTTTTCTATAGATATAAAGTTTATTTGTTTTCCTAATGATTTGGTAAAAATTTTTGAGGAAGTTTTAAGCAAATACCATATTTCTGTAAATCGATTTTTAAGTGCAGATTATTTAGATGATTATTTTGATAGCAAAGATATAGATATTTTTAACAGGGCGAGCCAAATTATTGATGGTTGTAATTTAAATGAGGTCAAAATTATTGATAAAATCCCAAAGAAAAGTGGATTTTTTGAGAGATTTTTCAATATATTTAGCTAATTGTATTTTCTAGTAACATTTGTTGTTTTTGATTTCCGTTAAGTACACCTTAAAAGCTTGTTGTGTCACTATTAAATCAAAAAACAATCAAAGAAAAAATTACGTTTACTGGTATTGGTCTTCATAACGGTAAAAAGGTAAATCTTTGTATTAAGCCATCTGAGCCAAATACCGGAATAGTTTTTAAAAGAGTTGATTTAAAAAATAATAACCTTATTTATCCAAATTTTGCTAATGTAACAAATACATCTTTAAACACTACAATTTCAAATGAATTTAATGTAAAGGTATCTACCATAGAACATTTAATGGGAGCTTTGTTTGGTTTAGGTCTAGACAATGTTGTAGTTGAAATTGATAATGAGGAAGTTCCAATTTTAGATGGTTCTGCAAAAAATTTTATAGAAAAAATTATAATCTCTGGTTTAAAAGTAAGTAATACACCAATAAAAATTATCAAAATTAATAAAAAAATTTCATATAATGATGGTGAACGATTTATTCAAATTGAACCTTCTAAATTAAGCTTAGATATTGATTTTCAATTAAAATATCAAAATTCTTTAATTGGAAAGCAAAAAAATAAAATTAATGTTTATGAGGATGATTTGACAGATATCTTTAATTCTAGAACATTTTGTCTTTACGAAGATATAGAGAATATAAAGAAAAATGGACTTGCTAAAGGTGGTAGTTTAGATAATGCGGTGGTAGTTAAGGACAATAAAGTTTTAAATGAAGGTGGTTTGAGAAATAAAAAAGAATTTGTGAATCATAAGATTCTTGATTGCATTGGGGACTTATATACTTGTGGATATAGAATGGTTGCTAGTATTAAATGTTCTCAAGGTGGTCATTTTCTTACAAATCAATTATTAAAAAAAGTATTCAGAAACAAAGAAAATTTCTCAATTATTGAAATTCAAGAAAGAAATTTACCACACACAATAATTAATAGAAGTTTATTAAAATCTATTGCTTAATTAATTTGATCTTTATAATTGTCATATAAGACTATATAAAACTTATATGGTTAAATTTAAGATAATATTTTTATTAGTATTAATAATCATTTGTAGTTCTTGTTCAAAAAAATCAATAAAAAAATCAGTTATCAATGAAAAAAGTTTAGAGCTTCAAGTTTTAGAGGCTTATGAGGAAGGTGTTGAAGCTCTTGAAGGTGGAGATGTTTTATTTGCTGCTAAAAAATTTAATGAGGCAGAAATATTATTTCCACAATCACAATGGGCACCTAATTCAGCCCTTATGGCAGCATACTCTTATTATACGCAAGATTATTATGGAGATGCTATTGCAGAGTTAGAAAGATTTATCAGAGTTTACCCATCTCATAAAAATTTATCTTATGCTCATTATTTATTAGGCATTTGTTATTATGAACAAATTGTTGATGAAAAAAAAGATTTAGAATCAATTAATAAGGCAAAAAAAAAATTTGAATTTATAATTAATAATTATCCAAATACCGAATACTCTATAGATGCTGATTTTAAAATTGATTTAATAAATGATATACTTGCTTCTAAGGAAATGTATATAGGAAGATACTATTTTGATAAAAAAAAATGGATACCTGCAATAAGAAGATTTAGAACTGTTATAGATGATTATGATACCACTATATATACCGAGGAAGCGTTGCACAGATTAGTAGAGGTACACTACACCATAGGACTAATCGAAGAGGCAGAAAAATATGCTCAGCTATTAGGTTATAATTATAAATCTTCTGAATGGTATGAAAATACTTATAGTTTATTTAATAAAAATTATGAAATAAAAAAAAGAAACAGATTTGAAACCAGTAAAAAAAAAACAAGAAGTATTATCAAAAGGTTTAAATCTCTTTTTAATTGAGATGAATAAAAAAAAAATTTTAATAGAGTATAATAAGAAAATTGAACAATTAGATAAATATAATAAATTTTACTATAGCGATAGTAGCCCAATTATTGAGGACTTTAAGTATGATATTTTAAAAAATGAAATACTCTCACTTGAAAAAAAATATGATTTCCTAAATAATAAAAATTCACCTTCTAAATTGGTTGGATACAAACCATCGAAAAATTTTAAAAAAGTTTTACATAAAGTTCCAATGCTTTCACTTTCGAATGCATTTGATGAAGAAGATTTGTTAAATTTTGAGAAAAGAATTAAAAATTATCTTGATAAAAATGATGATTTTAAAATTGAATATAGTGCTGAACCAAAAATAGATGGTATCTCAGCCTCTCTAATTTATATGAAAGGAAAATTTATAACAGGTTTGTCTAGAGGCGATGGTAAGGAAGGAGAGGATATTACAAAAAATCTAAGCACTATAAAAAATATTCCAAATCAAATTAATGAAAAAGATTTTCCAGACGAAATAGATATCAGGGGCGAAGTATTTATACAAAATAGTGATTTTAAAAGATTAAAAAATAAATTTGCAAATCCAAGAAATGCTGCATCTGGATCATTAAGACAAAAAAATCCTCAAGAGACAAAGAAAATTCCTTTAAAATTTATAGCATATACATTTGGGTATGAAAAAAATTTGAAAATTTATACTCAGTCAGAATATCTTAAAAGATTAGAGGAGTGGGGTTTTGAAACAAATCCTTTAAATAAGATTATTGTAGGCACTAAAAATTTGATGAAAAATTATTATGAAATAGAAAGAAAAAGAAGAGATTTAGATTTTGATATTGATGGAATAGTTTACAAAGTGAATGATTTTCTATTACAAAAAAGATTAGGAAATGTTGCTAATGCCCCAAGGTGGGCTATTGCTCATAAATTTTCTGCAAATAGTGGAATTTCTAAAATATTAAATATTGAAATTCAAATTGGAAGAACAGGAGCATTAACCCCTGTTGCAAAAATTAAACCAATTAATATTGGAGGTGTGGTTGTCTCAAATGCAACTTTACATAATGAAGAAGAAATTCTAAGAAAAGATATTAGAATTGGTGATACAGTGGTTGTAGAGAGAGCTGGAGATGTAATACCTCATGTTCTATCAGTAGATATTAAAAAAAGAGATAAACATTCATCAAAATTTAAGTTTCCACTTAAATGTCCATCATGTGGATCAAAAACTATAAAAGAACTTAATTTAACCACTAAGAAAGAGGATGCAGTAAGAAGATGTTCAAGTGAAGGTTACGAATGTGAAAAAGTAAGTATCGAAAAAATAAAACATTTTGTTTCTAAAGAAGCTTTTAATATAGAAGGGTTCGGAAAAAAAATTGTAGAAAATTTTTGGAAAATAAATTTAATAAGATTTCCTCAAGATATTTTTAATTTAGATTATAAGGTAATAGAAAATTTAGATGGGTGGGGGAAACAATCTGTTCGTAATCTTAAATTTTCAATAGAACAAAAAAAAAAATTTCTTTAGAAAAATTTATTTTTTCTTTGGGTATAAGACATATAGGATTAGAAAATGCTAAAATAATAGCAAAGAATTTTAAATCATTAAATAATTTTGCCCTATTATCAACTAAAGGAAATTTTAGTGAATTATTGGATATCGATGGTATTGGTGAAACTCAAGTTAATTCAATTAAAAATTTTTTTTCTAATAAAGTTAATTTAAAAATATTAGATGAATTAAAAAAAATTTTAAATGTAAAAGATGCAATTCTATTCAAAAAGGATGGATTATTAAAAGATAAGACATTCATGCTAACAGGAAAACTTGAGGGGATAAGTAGAGCAGAAGCAAAATCTTTAATTGAACAAAATTCTGGAATTATTGTTAGCAGTGTTACAAAAAAGTTAAATTTCCTAATAATTGGCAACAAACCAACCACTAAAAAAGTTACTACTGCTAAAGATCTTAAAATTAAAATTATCGATCAAAACGAATTATTAAAAATGTTAAAAAAGACTAGCTAACCATTTTCTTTCTGGTTTATTTAAATATCCAAAAAGCTCTGAATATATGTTTAGGTGATATTTAAATAAATAGTTTTTTTCTTTATCATTTAAAAGATCAAAATTTATCAAATCTTTTTCTATAGGAGCAAGTGTTAAATTTTTAAAAAAAATTTTATTATCATTTTTTTCTACATAAACTAAATTTTCTATACGAATTCCAAAATTATTTTTTTTATAAAAACCTGGTTCATTACTTAAAATCATTCCAGGTTGTATCTTTATATTATTAAATTTAGAAATTGATTGTGGACCCTCATGCACATTTAAAAAAAAACCTACACCGTGGCCGGTGCCATGTGCATAATCAAGACCGTCTGTTTTTAAAAATTTTCTAGCTCTAATATCTATTTTTTTTCCTGTAAAATCCTTATTTATATTTGTATTAGCAACGGCAATATGACCTTTTAATACTTTTGTAAAAATATTCTGAATACTCCTTTTCGGTTTTCTAAAACAAATAGTCCTAGTTACATCTGTAGTGCCATATTTATATTGACCACCGGAATCGCAAAGAAAGATATCATTTTTATTTATTGTCCTAGCATTGTTTTTTTTAGCCCTATAATGAATTATAGCACCATTTTTTCCTGTTCCAGCAATTGTATTAAAACTTGGGAATAAATATTTCTTATTTTTTTTTCTAAAAGTCTCTAATTTTTTTTGTGCATCAAATTCAGTAATTTTTTTCTTATTTATCTTTTTAATCCAATATAAAAATTTTGTTAAAGCGGCACCATCTAATATATGTGCTTGAATTGTATTCTTAATTTCAGTTTTATTTTTGATAGATTTTAGAAAATAAGTAGGATCATTTTTATTAACTATCTGATTTTTTATTGTGATTAAATCTTCATAAAATATTGAACAAGTTTGATTGTCTATAACAAATTTTTTTTTATTAAAATTTAAAAATATTTTTTCTAACTGATCTGGATTTATTATTTGATTTAAATTTATTTTTTTTTCTTTAATAAGTTTATGCGCTTTATATTTTTCACATACTAAATGTAATTTTTTTCTTTTATCTATTAATAATCTACAGTTTGGGATAGGGCTATTGGGATTATCATTACCTCTAATATTCAATATCCAGGCAACATTTTCAGGTGCTGTTACAAATAAATAATCAGCCTTATTTTTTATTAAATATCTAGAAATATTTTTAATTTTTGACCGAAAAGATTCTCCTACAATATTTGTATTTAAAGAGTAGAAGGGCTTATTTTCTAATTTTTTCTTTTTAACATTATTGATTAAATTTTTTCTAATATTTATAATTTTATTTCTCTTTGAAAAAAATTTTTTTACTTGGTTGTTAGTGAATAGTGTTGGATCTACTCCTAATTTAAGATTATTAAATAAATTACAATTTAAAATTCTTTTAAAATCAATTATTTTAAAATGTTTACCAGACTCAATTTGTCCTTGAAGCGTATATCTTCCATCTAAAAATAAATAATTTTTATCTTTTAAAACTACTGCTATACCGGCAGATCCAGTAAAATTGGATATTTTTTTTAAAAGATCAGTATTTGAGTGTTCTCCAAAAAACTCATCATTTTTCGGTATGATATATCCATCAATACAATATTTTTTAAACTTTTTTTTTAATATTGATAATTCTTTTTTCATTTGATTCTTTTTTGATATCTTAGCCAACCTGGACTTCTCTCACCTTCTTCTATTTCAAAATCTTGATTGAAATCAAAATCCTCAACTTCATTATTATTTTCGTCAAAAAAAGAATTTTTTTCTAAGTTTTTTTCAGGTAATTCATCTATGAACCTTGAGGCCATGCTATCTATCCAATCTCCTTGATAAAATCTATTCATTGAGAATGAAATAATAGCCTTTTTCTTTGCTCTAGTTATTCCAACATAAGCAAGTCTTCGTTCCTCCTCTAAACCACTTTGACCCTTTTCTTCTATTGATTTTTGATGTGGAAATAATCCTTCTTCCCAGCCGGGTAGGAAAACTACATCAAATTCTAATCCTTTAGAAGCATGCATTGTCATCATATTTATTTTTTCACCATCCCATTCTTGATCAATTGAAGTAGCCAAAGATACATGCTCCAAAAAACTTTCAAGATTATCAAACTCTTTCATAGCATTTAATAATTCTTTTATATTTTCTAGCCTATTTTCATTTTCTAAATCTTTTTTGTTTTTTAACATTGCCGAATAACCCGACTCATCCAAAACAAATTGTAATAATTTTATATGACTTATTTTTTTAATTGTAAGCTCATATCGCCACTTACTAATTAAATTTAAAAAATGACCGAGGCCTATCTTGGTTTTTGGCTTGATTAAATTTTGTTCTAGTAATTTGATTGAAGCTTTTTCTAAGCATAAAGAGTTTTTTTTTGAATATTCATGTATGACCTTTAAGGTACTATCACCAATAGCTCTTTTGGGGTTATTTACAATTCTTTCAAATGCCAAATCATCTTTCTCTTGATGAATTAATCTTAAATATGCAACACAATCTTTAATTTCAGAACGTTCATAAAATTTAGTGCCCCCTAAAATTCTATAAGGCATACCAATTTTTAGAAACCTTTCTTCAAACTCTCTCGTTTGAAAAATTGCTCTAACTAAAATTGCCATATTATTTAAAGAATATTTTTTCTTCGATTTTTTTTCTATCTCATCCGATATTCCAATTGCTTCATCTTTTCCATTCTTAAAACAATTTAGTTTTACTAAATCTCCATCATCCATTGTAGTTACTAAAGTTTTACCAACTCTATTTTGATTATTAGAAATTAAGTTAGACGCAACTGATAAGATATTTTGAGATGATCTATAATTTTGTTCAAGTCTAATAATTTTCGTATTTTCATAAACTTGATCAAATTCTAAAAAATTCTTGATTTCAGCTCCTCTCCAGCTATATATTGATTGATCGTCATCTCCAACACAGCATAAATTTTTATTTTTCTCAGATAATAAATTTAACCATTTACTTTGAATAAAATTAGTATCTTGATATTCATCAACCATAATATATTTAAAATTATTATTATAAATTTCCTTTATATCTTTATTATTTTCTAAAATTTTTACAGCATGTAAGATAAGGTCACCAAAATCACAGGAATTTAATTCAGTTAATTTTTTTTGATAAATTTTAAAGAGAGGTAATACAGTTTTTTCATAAATATCCTTATTGTTAATAATAACTTCAGAAGGATAAAATCCCTTGTTTTTCCACTTATCAATTATAGCAAGTATAAATCTTGGGGATAATTGTTTAACATCAATATTTTCAGCCTTACAAATATTTTTAATTAGTCTAGTTTGATCTTCAGTATCTATAATCGTAAAATTTGAGTTAAGATTAACAGCAGATGCATGCTTTCTTAATAGTTTTGCGCAAATAGAATGAAAAGTTCCAAGCCAAGAAAGACCAACAGCATTTGAGCCAAGAATTTTACTAACTCTATTTTGCATTTCTTTAGCTGCTTTATTAGTAAAAGTTACAGCTAAAATCTGATTAGGAAATGCTTTTTTCTCTCTAATTATATGTGCGATTCTTGATGTTAATACTTTAGTTTTACCAGATCCAGCGCCAGCCACAATAAGCAAGGGCCCTTCAGTGTATAATACTGCCTCTTTTTGCTGTTTGTTTAAATTTTTTAAATAATCTAAGTTTAACATTTTTAAAATTTAATTATAAGTGCTCAATAATTATGAACATACAAAATTTTTTGATAAAAAAAATTAAGAAACTATTCTTAACTATTAATAATTTAATAGAAAGCAATTTAAATAAATTAAAATTAATTAAACATAATTATAAAAAAGGTGAATTAATTAAGAATAATCGAGTATTTTTT
>MDTG01268566.1_pt1 | contig 10090 bp, 7 predicted proteins | sample 811421 | NCBI WGS metagenome assembly MDTG01 (sample SAMN05326645, study PRJNA326480) | marine metagenome | isolation source: seawater | place: Pacific Ocean: South East | collected 2011 | reverse complement strand
TTTAATTTAAGAAATATAAAAATTAAAGGGGCATTAAGTAGAGATGAGGTAATTAATTACTATAAAAACACAGATATTCTTTTTATACATCTCAACAATTTGAATTCTTTTAAAAAAGTTTTACCCTCAAAGATTTTTGAATATATTGCAGTGGGAAAACCAATTATAGCAGGTTTTCCAGATGGATATGCTTCAAAATTTATAAGCAATCATATAAGCCATTGTGTGTTTTTTAAAAGCTGTGATCCATATGATTTTTTAATTAAATTAGAAAATTGTTCAAAAATTAAAATAAATAAAAATCAAATAGAAGATTTTAAAATAAAATTTTCAAGAAATAGTATTATGAAAAATATGACTGAAGATATATTTTTAAGATTAGAAAAAATATTATAAACAATGACTAATCATGTAATCTGGCTCGCACCTCTACTATCAATAATATTAACTCTAATTTTTATTATTTTGTTCACTTTTATTGCAGAAAAAAACAATTGGTTAGATAATCCTGATAATAGAAAAAAACATAAGATACCAACACCTTTAATTGGAGGATTATCAATATTTTTTACTTTAGTAATTTTATGTATTTCATTTAATTTTCCTAAAAAATTTGAAATCATAATTTATTCTTCAACTTTATTAGTGCTCATCGGATTCATTGACGATATTTATAACCTAAGAGCTAGAACTAGATTTTTTTTTCAAATTGTTTCAGTGCTTACAATGATCATTTTCTCTAACTTATTTATAACTGATATAGGTCCTTTTTATGTATTAAATGAAATCAAATTATTTTCTTTTAGTATTCCTTTTACAGTTTTTATTGCTGTTGGTTTAATAAACACATTTAATTTTACAGACGGAATTGATGGTTTAGCTGGAGGTCAAGCAATTGTAACAATAATTATTTTAACAATACTTTTAAAATTAAATAATTCTATGGTCCAATTAGAATTTTTAAGTATTTTTGTATCTGTTTTATTTATATATACACTAGTAAATACCTCTATTTTGCCTATTAAAAAAATATTTCTTGGTGACGCTGGCAGTACATTAATTGGTTTTATAATTTCATTCATTTTGATATATTATTCTCAAGATCCAATAAAAATTATAACTCCTTTCGAAGCCATTTGGTGTTTAGTTATCCCAGTATTTGATGCTATTTCCGTTACCATGATAAGAATTAAAAATGGAAAATCGCCATTTTTTCCTGACAGAAATCATTTACATTACTTAATAATAGATAATGGTTTCAGTAAAAATTATGCTTTAATAATAATCTTATTAATATCTTTTATTACTAGTTTATTTGGCATTCTTTTGATTGATCTCGCAGGTGAAGTTACAGCATTTTTTGTATATCTTTTACTTTTCATTATTTATATTTATACTACTCTTAATATAAAATTAATTATTAATTTTGTTAATAAAAACTTTAAAATATAGATTAAATTATAATTTAATTAAAAGAGTACTAATCGAATGTGTGGCATAATTGGAAGTTTGGGAGATATAGATCTTAATCAATTTAAAGATGCTCTATTAACATTAAAACACCGTGGCCCTGATTTTCAAGATATATACAACGTCAAAAATGACTTAATTACATTAGGGCATTCAAGATTGTCCATTATCGATCTTTCAAAAAATGCTAATCAACCAATGAATTTCCAAAATCAATTTATTATTACTTTTAATGGTGAAATTTATAATTATCTTGAATTGCGCTCAATGCTTATTTCTAAAGGAATTTCTTTCAAAAGCAATTCTGATACTGAGGTGCTTGTAGCAATGTTCTCAGTTTATGGAAAAGAAATGTTAAATTATTTAGATGGTATTTACGCATTCGCCATTTGGGATATTAAATCAAAAAAACTGTTCTTAGCTAGAGATTATATGGGAGTAAAACCATTATATTATTCTCACAATAATTCAAATTTTTTGTTTGCTAGTGAAATTAAAGCTATATTAAAAATGACAAACCAAGAATATAAAGCTAATCCTATTTCAATCTTTAAACATTTAAGTTTTATGTGGTCACCAAGCATAGAAACATCTTTTAAGAATATATTTAAATTAGCTCCTGGTGAGGTGATAGAAATTAATTCCAACAATCGTATTAATAAATATTTATGGAATAAAAAATCTTCATTTAATAATAGTAATAACAAATTTAATGAAAATAAAAAAATCGCAGAAGTTTCTTATCTTATTAAAAAATCAGTAAAGAAACAATTAGTATCGGATGTTAACTTAGGTATTTTATTATCTGGTGGTATAGACTCTAGCCTCATTACAGCTTTTGCAAAAAAAGATAACCCAAATATACAATCATTTACAATGTATTTTCCAGATGGAAATGAGGAGGAAATGATTGATGATTATAAATATGCAAAACTTGTTTCAAAAAAATTTTCTTTAAAGTTAAATAAAATAGACTTTAATTATAAAAATATTGAAGATGATATTAAAAATATTATATATTTTTTAGATGAGCCTATAGCCGATCTAGCTACATTAAATCTATATTATATCACAAAATTAGCAAATCAAATGAATCATAAAGTTTTATTATCAGGAGCAGGAGCTGACGACATTTTCACCGGTTACAGAAGACACACAGCACTTTATATAAAAGAGAAATTAGGTTTATTTCACAATTTATTTCTAACCTCACTGTATAGAACAAGACCAATTCTGAAAAATTTTATAAGTAAATCTTCTAATAGACGAATATCAAAATTAATTAATATTTATAATGAAAAAACTGATAATAATTTATCAAATTATTTATTGTGGGACAAATCTAATACAGTAAAAAATTTAATTCATTCTGATTTTAAAGATCAATTTGATAACAATAATATCCATGAAGATTTTGATAACTATTTAAAAGACTTTCCTAATGATATAAGTGAGATAAATAAAATGCTTTTATTAGAACAAAGATTTTTTTTAACAGAACATAATCTTAACTATGTTGACAAAATGTCAATGGCAAATAGTATAGAGGTGAGAGTTCCTTACCTAGATAAGGATTTAGTTGAATATGTTAATTCATTACCTGAGTCTTTTAAAATTAATTTATTTAAAAACAAAAAAATGCTAAAAAAAATATCTAAACAACATTTACCAAAAATAGTTATTAAGAGAAAAAAAGCGGGTTTTGGCTCACCTGTAAAAAAGTTGATTAAAGGTAATTTAAAAGAATTTGTAAACGACACTTTTCACTCTTCTGATTTTTTAAATCGTGGATTATTTAATCGAAAAAATGTACAGAATTTAATTAATAAAAATTTTGATGGTCCAGAAGATCATAGCTATTCTATTTTGTCATTATTATTTATAGAACTTTGGTTTAGAAAATTTAAAGTATCTTTGTAAAATGAAAAAAATATTACAAAAATTAAAAAATGGTAAATTTGAAATAGCAGATATTCCAGTGCCTATAATTAAAGAAAATCATATCTTAGTTGAAACTTCATATTCATTAATTTCTCCTGGAACAGAAAAACTAATAAATGATTTTGCCAAATCAAATTTATTTGTAAAAGCTATATCTCAACCTGATAAAGTGTCAAAAGCGATTAATAAAATCAAAAATGATGGATTCATCCCAACATATGAAACAATTAAAACCAAGTTAGATAAATTTATTGAGGTTGGTTATTGTAATTTTGGAATTGTTAAAGTTAGTAATTCTCAAGAATTCAAGGAGGGTGATAGGGTTATTTCCAATGGCGGACATTCTGAGTTTGTACACGTACCTAAAAATTTATGTGCAAAAGTTCCTGATGAAGTAGATGATCAAACTGCAGTTTTCACAATTATTTCTTCAATTGCTTTACAAGGTGTTAGATTGTCAAAACCTACTTTGGGTGAAAATTATGTTGTATTTGGTATGGGTCTTGTAGGTATTTTAACCTATCAGATACTAAAATCTAATGGGTGTAATGTTATTGGAATTGATATTAATGATAAAAGAACCAATTACTTAGTCAATCAAGGTTATGAAGTAATTAATACTAAAAATATAACAGACTTAAAATCTTTTATAATAAATTTCTTTAATGGAGAAAGTCCTGATTCTGTGATCATTTGTACTGCATCAAATGATAATTCAATTTTAAATACAAGCGCAAATATACTTAGAAAAAGAGGAAGAATTGTACTCGTGGGAACATCTGGATTAAAAATTGATAGAGACGAATTTTATAAAAAAGAGATTTCATTCCAAGTATCTTCATCCTATGGCCCTGGAAGGTATGAATATAATTATGAAAATAAACACTATGACTATCCTTTAAGCTTCGTTCGCTGGACACAAAAAAGAAATTTTAAAGCAGTTCTTGATTTAATGAAAGATAAGAAAATTGAGACTAAAAATTTAATTTCAAAAACTTATGAATTAGAGAATTTTGTTGAGGCTTTTGAAGAGTCAAAAAAAATAGACAATTTAGGAATACTTATAAAGTACAAATCTACAAATAAAAATAAAATTTTTTCTGATACATTTAGTAATTTAAATTATATTGAAAATTATTCTGCAAAACAAAATAATAATAATTTTGGTTTTATTGGTGCTGGTAATTATGCTCAAAAGGTATTAATGCCTATATTTAAGAAAAACAATTGCAATTTTGAAGCAGTTGCATCATCAGAAGGTATTGGAGCATTCGAAGCTTCAAATAAATTTTTATTTAAGGAATATACATCAAATTATAAAAATATTTTAAAAAATAAAAATATTAACAATGTGGTGATTTCAACACCTCATAATTTACATACTGAATTATTAATAGAAAGTTTAAAAAATCAAAAAAACGTTTTTATTGAAAAACCTCTTGCTATAAATGAAAGACAATTAGATGATTTCATAAAATTTTTTAAAAAAAATAATAAAATTCCAAATTTTACAGTTGGATTTAATAGAAGATTTTCAAAAATAGTACAAATTATAAAAAAACATTTAATTGAAGTTGACTCAAAAAATTTAATTTATACTATTAATGCTGGCACTATTGAAGCAGACAACAATTGGCTTTCTGATATAAAAATTTCAGGAAATCGTATTATTGGTGAGATATGCCACTTTATTGACTTGATTTATTACTTAATTGGCTCTGATATAGTTGATTATTCTATTACATCCTCCAATATTCAGAATTATGCTGATGACATTAATAACTCATTTATTATTACTTTAAAATTTTCAAATAAATCTATTGCTACTATTAATTATTTAACTAATGGTTCTAATAGCTTTCCTAAGGAAAAAATTGACATATTTTTTAATAAATCCAATATTGTAATCGATAACTTTAAAAAAATCCAATGCTATAATGTTAGTGGATTGAAAAATCATTCGTATATGAATCAAGATAAAGGTCACAATGAAATGGTAAAAAAATATTTAAAATCATTGCAATCTTTAAAACCAATAATACCTTATGAAGATATAATTAAAGTTTCCAAACTTTCTATAGACATTACAAATAAATTAAAAACAAAGTAAACATGGAAAAAGTTTCAATTGTAATTCCAGTTTACAATGAGCAAGAAAATATTGAAATCTTAATAAATGAAATAATGAACATTTCGGTTATAGATTTTATTAGTGAAATAATAATAGTTAATGATCATAGCTCTGATAATTCAATAAACATAATACTAAAATTACAATCTATTTTTAACAAAATTAAATTAATAAATCATGAACATAATTGTGGTCAAAGTAAATCAATTCATACTGGCATATCACATGCTACAACAAATACTATAATAACTCTTGATGGTGATTTACAAAACAATCCCTCAGATATTCAAGAACTAATGAAAATATATTTTTCTGACATTAATATAAAGCTAGTATCTGGTATAAGAATTAAAAGGAAAGATAGTCTTTCTAAAATTTTATCTTCAAAAATTGCAAATTTTATAAGAAATTTTATTCTTGATGACGATTGTTCTGATACAGGATGTGGTCTTAAATTATTTGATAGAAATTTATTTTTAGAATTACCCTTTTTTGACGGTATTCATAGATTTTTACCTGCATTATTCAAATATAGTGGTTCTAAAAATGTATTTATAGAAGTTGAACATCGAAAACGTGTTTTTGGTAAATCTAACTATGGCAATTTACACAGAGGAATAAATGGATTAATCGATTTAATTAAAGTAAAAAAAATTATTAATAAATTATAAATGATTGAGTATTTTAACAATTTGACTGAAATAGAGGTTATCTTTCTTATAATAGGATTTATTGGCCAGGGGCTTTTTGCTTCCAGATTTATTGTTCAATGGATTTATTCTGAGAAAAAGGGTGAAAGTCAAATACCCCTTGTATTTTGGTACTTAAGTATATTTGGTGGTATTGGATTACTCGTTTATGCAATTTTTAGAAAAGATCCTGTAATTATTGTAGGACAAACATTTGGAATATTTATATACTTAAGAAATTTAATTTTAATTTATAGGAAAATAAATGAAAAAAATTGAAAATTTTGTTGATGGTAAAAAAATTAAGGGAAATTCAAATAAATATTTACCTATTGATGACCCTTCAACTGGTGAAATTATTTCTGAAGTAATTCTCTCAAATAAAAAAGATTTTGATAACGTTTTAGAAAGTTCTTCCAAAGCATATGAGAATTGGTCTCAAGTTACCCCATTAAAAAGATCAAGAATTTTATCGAAATACAAAGAGCTTATTGAAAAAAATTTGGAAAATATTGCTAAACTTGTTTCCATAGAGCATGGCAAAACACTTGATGATGCTAAAGGATCTGTGACAAGAGGGCTTGAAGTGGTTGAATTTGCATCTGGAATTCCTCATTTATTGAAAGGTGAATTTTCACAAAATGTTGGAACAGAGATTGATTCTTGGTCAATTAGGCAACCTCTGGGAGTGACAGCTGGAATAACGCCTTTTAATTTTCCAGCTATGGTTCCTATGTGGATGTATCCTATATCTATAGCATGTGGTAATTCTTTTATTTTAAAACCATCTGAAAAAGATCCCTCATGTAGTATCAAACTAGCAGAATTATTTTCAGAAGCAGGTTTACCAGATGGTGTATTTAATGTTCTTCAAGGCAATAAGAATACTGTTGATATGATTTTAGATGATCAAAGAATACAATCTATAAGCTTTGTTGGATCAACTCCTGTTGCTAAATATATTTATGAAAGATCAGCTCAAAAAGGAAAGAGGGTACAAGCTCTTGGAGGGGCTAAAAATCATTTATTAGTGATGCCTGATGCAAATTTAGAACAGGCAGTAGATGGTATTATGGGTGCAGCTTATGGTTCTGCTGGAGAAAGATGTATGGCGGTTTCTGTTGCTGTAGCAGTAGGTAACGTAGCAGATCAACTCGTTGAAAAAATTTATAACAAAGCAGAAAACTTAGTTGTCGCTCCTTGGACAGATAATACATCTCAAATGGGCCCTGTTATTTCAAAAGAGCATAAAGAAAAGATTGAAGATTATATTTCATCTGGCGTCAATGAAGGAGCTAAACTTTTATTAGATGGAAGAAACTTTAAAATACAAGGTTATGAAAATGGTTATTTTGTAGGGCCAACTTTGTTTGATAACGTTAATAAAGATATGAAAATCTATAAAGATGAAATATTTGGTCCAGTATTATCAGTTATAAGAGCTAAAGATTATGATGAAGCCTTAAGCTTAGTAAATGATCATGCGTTTGGTAATGGAACTAGTATTTATACTTCAAATGGAGAAATTTCTCGACACTTTACAACTAATTGTAAAATTGGAATGGTGGGTGTGAATGTTCCTATCCCAGTTCCAATGGCATTCCATAGTTTTGGGGGGTGGAAACAATCTTTGTTTGGAGATCACTCTATGCATGGCACTGAAGGCATTAGATTCTATACTAAATTAAAAACTGTAACGTCAAGATGGCCTAAAAGTATTCAGAAAGGTCCTGAATTTAAGATGCCTACAAACTAGTAATGACTATTTTAATTACTGGCTCTGCAGGTTTTATTGGTTATCATTTAACAAAGAAAATATTAAATAAAAAAACTGAAGTTATAGGAATAGATAATATTAATAATTATTATGATATTAAATTAAAAAAAAATAGAATAAATGATTTAAAAAAAAATAAAAAATTTTCATTTTTCAAAATTGATTTGAGTGAATACAAAAAAATAAATAATATTGTAAAAAATAAAAAAATTAAAATTATAATTCATCTTGCTGCTCAAGCAGGGGTAAGACACTCAATCAAAAATCCAAGAAGTTATTTTAAAAGTAATTTAGAAGGTTTTTTCAATATTTTAGAAATTTCAAGACATAATAACATAAAACATTTAATTTATGCATCAACAAGTTCTGTTTACGGAGAGTCAAAAAAATTTCCTCTAAGTGAAATTGATGTAACTGATAAACCTATATCATTTTATGCTGCAACAAAAAAATCAAATGAAATAATGGCATATTCTTATTCACATATATATAAGTTACCTAGTACAGGTGTTAGATTTTTTACAGTTTATGGACCATTTGGAAGGCCAGATATGTCTTTATTTAAATTTACAAAAAATATATTAAATAATAAACCAATCGAGTTATTTAATAAAGGTAATCATCTAAGAGATTTCACTTATGTTGATGATGTTGTTGACGGTATTTACTCATTAATCAAAAAACAATCAAAAAAAAATATACCATATGAAATTTTTAATATTGGTAATGGAAAGCCAAGAAAGCTTTTAGATTATTTAAAATATATTGAAAAAAATCTAAATAAAGTATCAAAAGTAAAAAAAAAACCACTGCAAGCTGGTGATATTATAAAAACTCACTCTAATGTAAATAAATTAAAAAAATATACAGGTTATAAACCCAAAACAAATATTAATACTGGAGTAAGTAAATTCATAGAGTGGTACAAAGAATATTATAAAATTATTTAGATATTTTCTAATGCTTCCAATACATTTTGTGTATCCTGAATATTATTGTAATGTGTTAAACTTAGCCTGACCACACCATCATCAGTATTTATGCCTAAACTCTCTAAGCATCTCCATGCATAAAAATTATCATTTCTTGTAGCAATTTTAAATTTCTGAAGTTTATTAGAAATTTTTCTAGAAGATATTTTATTTGAATAAAATGATATTGTTGGTGCGCGATCTTTATTACTAATTTTATTTTTGCCAATAAGATTTAAATCTTTTCTTTTATCTAAATAATTTAAAATTGGATTAGCAATATTTTCTTCATGCATTGAAATGAGATGGTTAATTTTATTAATTTTTTCTAAAGTACTTAAAGTTTCTGTTTTGAAGTGATGACTATATAAGTTTTCAAAATATTCATATATTCCTATTAATGAGACTAGTTCTTCATGATTGGGGCCACCTGGGTTAATTGTATATGGGTATTGTCCATTTAAAAATTCGTGATTCTGATTTGGAAGGTTTTTTAGAATTTCTTCTTTACCATATAACAGCCCTAAGTGTGGTCCATATGTTTTGTATAAACTAAATGTATAAAAATCCACATCTAACTCTTTGACATTTGGAAATCCATGTGGAGCATATGAAACACCATCACCAATTACAATTATGTTATTATCGTGAGCCAAATTAGAAATTTCTTTTAAGTTATTTACGGAACCAACAATATTTGAGCAATGTGTTACAGCTAAAATTTTTGTTTTAGAATTTATTAAATTTTTTAAATCAGAAATCTCCAATTCTTGATTAGTAGGATTAAATTTCCACTCAATTATCTTTGCACCATGATCTTTTAATCTTCTCCACGGACTTATATTTGCTTCATGATCTTGATTTGTAACTATAACTTCATCACCTGGATTAATAATATTTTTTAGAGCATTTGATAAAACATATAAGTTAATAGAAGTAGATCCTCCAATAAGAATTTCATTATCTTTAGCATTTATCATTTTTGCAAATAAGTGTGTTGCCCTATCCATATTTTGACCAGCAATTTTAGACATTGGATATTCAGCATAAGGTTGAACTTTAGTAGATGTCATAAATTCAGTTAATTTATCAATTACATTTTTTGGAACAT
>MDTG01362847.1_pt1 | contig 10091 bp, 9 predicted proteins | sample 811421 | NCBI WGS metagenome assembly MDTG01 (sample SAMN05326645, study PRJNA326480) | marine metagenome | isolation source: seawater | place: Pacific Ocean: South East | collected 2011 | reverse complement strand
TCAGCTTACGCTTTACCTATTGCAGCAGGTGCGAAGATGACACAAATGGAAAACAGAATTGTTTTATGTAGATTTAAAGATGGCTATGGTCCAGTTGGAGCATATTTTTTGCATTTAAAAACATATACTCAAAATGCTAACGGAGAGAATTATGAGAAGAAGTGGTACGACCAGACAAAAGAATTAGTTGGAGAATACATCGATCATCATCCAACTCCTACATGTTTGAGAAATCATGCATTTATTCAAGAAGTCGCTGCAGGTGGTGGACCAATTCACATGGTAACTAAAGAAGCTTTCCAAGATCCTCATTTAGAAACTGTTGGCTGGGAAAATTTTTTAGGAATGACCGTAGGACAAGCTGTAGTTTGGGCTTCTCAAAATATTGATCCAAAACATACCAATCCAGAACTAACTACATCGGAACCATATGTAATGGGTTCTCATGCAACTTGCTCAGGAGCCTGGGTAAGTGGCCCTGAGGACTTATCTCCACCTGAATATTTTTGGGGATATAATAGAATGTTAACAATTGATGGTTTATTTGGTGCAGGAGATACTGTTGGTGGAAGTGCTCATAAATTTTCATCCGGCTCATTTACTGAAGGTAGATTAGCAGCAAAAGCTGCAGTTAAATATATAGAGGATAAAAAGGCAGATGGAATCAATGTTTCTGATAAACAATGTGAAGACTTTAAAACAGCAATTTACAAACCCCTAGACACATTCACAGTTGCTCAAAATGAAATTACAGGAGGAACTGTCTCACCTAGTTATATTTCTCCCATCCAAGGCTTACAAAGACTTCAAAAAATTATGGATGAATACGTTGGTGGCATCACATCAAATTATATGACCAATGGTAATATGTTAAAAAGAGGTTTAGAACTTTTGGATTGGTTACAAGAGGACTTAGAAAAAGTAGGTGCTGAGGATTATCACCAATTAATGAGAGCTTGGGAATTAAAACATAGAGCTTTAACTTCCCAATGTGTAACAGAACACACTTTGTTTAGAGAAGAAACTCGTTGGCCTGGGTACTATTATAGAGGGGATCATATGAAGTTAGATGACGATAATTGGCATTGTTTGACAGTTTCAAGAAGAGATCCAAAAACAGGTAAATTCACTATGGAAAAAGTACCTGTGTATCATATAGTAGATGAGAATGAGAAGAAGAAGGCCTCTTAATAAAATATAAAGAGTAAATCATCTATGGATCTTTTAGCTAAACCTGATGAAGAAATATTTGAAATAGGCAAACCATTTTGGGAAAATTTAGTTAGATCGTCTAATCTTAAAGATTATGGAGGTTTTACAAGAGATTTTTCAACACAAATGTTATTTGGGGCGAATGAAGTCGAGCTTGGAAAGCAGTGGGCTAATAATGAACTTATCACTAATCTCAATGAAACCTACAACCCTTTTGGCACATTAAGAAGAGGAGAGCACATCACTATTCTCATTAAACAAACAAATAAGAAGATACCGGGAGAATTTTTAGGTAGATTAGTTCTTGGGATGGAGGGTGAAGAAGTTAAAATCTTCGGAGCCACCATCTATTAGAAATCTGTTTAAAAAAAATAATTTTTTAATTATTAAATTACTGTTTGACAATTATTAAGTTCGTGTTAGTGAGAATTGTTAATGCCTGAATTATTTAAAAAATTACCTAAAGAAATAAAAAATAATAAGATGAAATCAGGTGTTATTTTAGGATTATCTGCTTATTGGGGAATAATAATTATTGGTACTCTGGTTACATTTAATTAAATTATTTTTTAAAACTATTTAATAAATCTTCTATAATTTTTTTTGTATCATATTTTTGTTTCCAATTTGGATAATGCTTTTTAAATTTTCTCAAATCTGATATGTACCAAATATGGTCACCAATTCTTGGTTTTTTTAAAATTTCTCTCTTAATTTGTATATTTTCAATGTTTTCAACCAAATCTAATGCCTCAATTATTGAACAATTTGAATATCTGCCACCTCCCATATTATAAACTTCACCACTAGTTGGTTTTTTAAAGTATTCCCAAAAAGAGTTTACCAAATCATAGCTATGTAAGTTATCTCTAACTTGTTTTCCTTTGTAACCAATTAAACTATATTTTTTTTTAGCTAATGAAATTTTAACAAGATACGATAAAAAACCGTGCAGTTTTGCTCCACTATGGTTTGGACCTGTAAGACATCCTCCTCTAAAACAAACTGTTTTGAGACCTACATTTTTTCCATATTCTTGAACAATTAAGTCTGCGTATGTTTTTGAAACACCAAAAAAACTATGTGTACAATTATCTATACTAAAATTTTCATCAATTCCCTTAAAATACTTATCATCTTTTTTTAACTCCCATCTTTTACTTTTTTCAATTATCTTTAATTTATTAGGGTTATCACCATAAACTTTATTTGTGGACATAAATATAAAAGGAGCAAATGGACAATAAACTTTTGTTAACTCTAGTAAATTTAAAGTTCCTGTAGCATTAACATTGAAATCTAAAAGAGGAAAATTTTTTCCATAATCGTGAGATGGTTGAGCTGCACAATGAATAATTAAAGAAATATTTTTTTTATATTTTTTAAAAATTTTTTCTAATCCTTTATAGTTTCTTATATCAATATTATGATGTTTAAATTTTTTATTTTTTTTTAAAAGTTCATTTTTTACATGTGTTGTTGAGCCTTCATTTCCAAAAAAAAATTTTCTTAAATTATTATCTATTCCTATTACTTCAAAGCCTTTTTTAGAAAAAAAGTTAACTGACTCTGAACCTACTAATCCACTTGAACCGGTTATTAAAACAATTGACATAATCTTTTATAAAAATTTTTTTATTTGTCCTTTATTTAAAGACATCCATTTATAGATATCTTGAACAATATTGTTAATTTTTTTTTTAGGTTTCCAGCCATATGTTCGAGTAACCTTTTTATTATCTGTGATAAAGTAAGGGATATCATAAATTGATGTTTTAGAAATTTTACTAAAATTAATTTTATTTCCAGTAATAACCTCACATATTTTTGTAAGATTTTTAAGAGATGTAAAACTTTTAGTTGAACCACCAACAGTGAAAGTTTGATTATTTATTTGATTAAATTTCTTTATTTGAATTTTAATGAGATCAATTAAATCTTGTATATGGAGCACATCTCTAACTTGATGACCAAATCCACCATAACCAATATATCTTAATTTTTTTTTATTCATGTGATGCCAAACCCAAAGACTTACAAAGCCTTGATCTTGTTTACCAAATTGTAAAGAACCTGAGAGAACTCCACATCGATTTATTATGTATTTGATTTTAAATGCGTAAGCAAATTCCTCAATAAGCATTTCCGAGGCAAGCTTTGTGAATCCATAAATTGATTTAGGTTTTAAAACCTCAAATTCTTCATTAATTTTTTTGCGTATTGTCATTTTATTCTTAATTTCTTTTTTATTTAATAATTTATTAATTGATGAAATAGAATTTACTCTACTTGATGAAATAAAGATAATTTTAGAGTTATCTTTTTTAATTTTTTTTAAAATATTAAAAGTACCAACTAAGTTTGTGTTAATGACTTTATCTAATTCATTCCTAGAAACTTCTACAGCTGCTTCTGCACAACAATCAATTACTAAATCAAACTTTGGAAGGTTAGATATTTTCTTATAATCAGAGATATCAATTTTAAAATTTTTAATTCCGATTTTTTTTAATAATTTAAGATTATATATAGAACCCTTTCTTGTAAGATTATCTAAAGAATAAACCTTAAAATTTGATTTAGAAAGATTTAAACAAATGTTAGTACCCACAAAACCACAACCACCTGTTATAAGGATTTTTTTCATGAGATATTAAAATTTATTTTAAAAAAAGTCATATATTGGTATCAATAATTGAGATATAAAAATACCTTTTTATACAACATAAATATGAAGAGTAAATTAGTTTTAGCAGAAAAATAATGAGTAATATATTAAAATTTTCTAATAAAGCTAAAACTCTTCAAAAGTTAAATTTTCATTTTAAGAAGAAAATTAATATTCCAAATTTTTTATTTTTTACGAAAAAGGAAATTCTTAAAAATAATGATGTGCTTAAAAAAGTATTAAAAAAATTTAAAAATTCACCAATAATACTGAGATCTTCTGCTTTAGATGAAGATAATTATAACAATTCTAATGCTGGCAAATATGACTCTGTAATTATTAAAAATTCAAATATAGAAAAAATTAATAATGGTCTTAAAAGAATATTTAAAAAATTAAAATCAGAAAAAGATATAGTTATATTCCAAAAATTTTTAATTGAACCACAAATTTCTGGGGTAGTTTTTACTAGAGATATTAATACAAACGCACCTTATTATGTAATTAATTTTGATAGATCAAAAAAAACTAATTTAGTTACCTCTGGTAAGAAAAATGTTTCTCAAGAAACATTAAATATTTTGAAAAAATCTAATTTAATTCCTAGGGAGTTTAAAAAGCTCCTTTCAATTATTCATAAGATAGAAAAAGTTTCAAAAAATGATCGGTTAGATATTGAATTTGCAATAAAGAATAAAAAGGTCTTCATATTTCAAGTGAGACCTTTGAAGAAGTCAAAACAAATAAATGAGAAACTTTTTTATGGGGTTATAATTAATTTAGAAAAAAAAATTAAAAAAATATTGTCTAAAGATCCAATTTTATCTGGCCAAAAAAATACTTTGAGCAATATGTCTGATTGGAATCCAGCAGAAATGATAGGATCAAAACCAACCAAATTAAGTTTTTCATTATATTCAGAACTTATTACCGATAAAATTTGGGCCGAACAAAGAAAATTATATGATTACAAATATGTTACTCCAAACAGACTAATGATAGATTTAGCAGGAAGTCCTTATATTGACTTAAGAACAGATTTTAATTCTTTTTTACCAAAAAACTTAAATAAAAATACTGAGCGAAAAGCTATAGATTTTTTCATAAAAAAATTAAAAAAAAAACCAGAACTTCATGACAAAATTGAATTTGATATTGTACCGACCTGTTTTAATTTTTCTACAAAAAGTTATTTAAAAAAATTTTTAAATTTAAAGGAGCAAAAAACATATATTGAAAGATTAAAGAATATAAACAAAAATATTATAAATAATAGTAATCAAAATGTTTTTTATAATGATATAAAAAAAATAAAAATTTTAGATAAAAGATTAAAAGAATTTGCAAAAGAAAAAATCAGCCCTATACAAAAAGTGTTTTTTTTAATAGATATGTGCAAAAATTACGGAACATTACCGTTTTCTGGAATTGCACGTTCTGCGTTTGTAGCAACATCAATTTTAAGAGATTTACAAAAAAAATTATTGCTTTCTGAGTTAGATTTAGTGAATTTTTATTCAAACATAAACACCATAACTAATGAATTAAATGTAGATTTATCTAGATTAGAGCAAAAAAAAATCAATAAAGCTTATTTCATTAAAAAATATGGTCATTTAAGACCATCAACATATTCTATATCTTCAAAAAATTATAAAGAGGGTTTTAATATTTATTTTTCTAATAAAAAGAATAGCAAAATAAATAAACACAAGAAAAAGCAGATATTTAAAAAAAATTTAATAAAAAAAATAAATATTCTTTTAAATAAAGAAAACCTAAAAATAAATTTTAATCAATTAATAAAGTTTGCTACTGAAGCAATTAAACAAAGAGAATATTCAAAGTATATATTTACAAAAGCTATTAATGAAATATTTTTAAATTTAAAAATACTAGCTAGAGAAGTTAGAATAGATCCAAATGATTTGGAACATATTTCCATAAAAACTATTCTCGAAGCTTATAATAATCTTTCAGTTGAAAAACTTGGACAATATTTAAAAAGAGAAATTAATAAAAATAAAAAATTTTATAAGATATCTTCAACTATTAAATTACCTGATGTTATAATTTCTTCAAAAGATGTTTTTTTTCACAAAGAGACACAAGCTACGGGAAATTTTATAACAAGTCTTAAAGTTAATGGTAAAATAAAAATTTTAAACAAAAAAATTTTACAAAACACTAAAGTAAAACTCGATAACCAAATAATATTTATAGAAAATGCAGATCCTGGATTTGATTTTATTTTTTATCATAATATTAAAGGATTAGTAACTAAGTATGGAGGCTCAAATTCACATATGGGAATTAGATGTATGGAACTTGGAATTCCAGCAGTAATAGGTCTAGGTGAAAAAAAATATGATTTTTTTTCTCAACAGACAAATATTCAAATAGATTGTCAAAATAAGATTGTTCAAAATTTAATAAAATGAAAAATATTATTATAACTCAAGGAATCTATAAAAATAAAAAAAATATTTTTTATACGAAATTAGATTTAGATTGGTATGATTATGCCTCTAAGTTGAAATTTAATTTAATTCCCTTAAGTTATAAAATTAATTTTTCTTTTTTAAAAAAAATAAAAATCGATGGAGTTATATTCTCAGGTGGTAATTCTTTAAACAAATATGAAAATAAAAAAGAAAATTTCTTAAGGGATAAATTTGAATTAAAATTATTTAAATATTTTAGTAAAAAAAATCTACCTATTTTAGCAATTTGTAGAGGCATGCAATTAATTTCAAGTTTTAATAAGACAAAATTATTTATAACAAAAAATCATGTAACAAAAGGTCACGATATAATTTTAAATAATAATAAAATAATAAATGTAAATTCTTATCATACTTACTTAATTAAGAAAATTCCTATTCAATTTAAATTATTAGCACAACATAAAAAAGATAAATCTATAGAAGCAATGACTCATCAAAATAAAAAAATTTTATGTTTAATGTTTCATCCAGAAAGAAAATCTAAAGATCAAATAAAAGTTGATAAATTAGTTAGGGATTTTTTTAAAATTTAAATGAACTTTGTTTTTTTAGCAGCTGGAAAAGGAACAAGAATTTTTAAAAAGATTAAAACGAATAAATGTCTTATAAAACTGAATAAAAAAACTATTATTGAAAAGTTAATAGAAAATATCCCAAAAAAATATAATAAAAAGATTACAATAGTTACTGGTTTTAATCATTCGAAGATTATCAAAGCTACAAAAAAATATGGAGTCAACTATCTACAAAATAAAGATTATAAAAATACTGAAATGTTACATTCACTAAGTTTAGCTTTAAGAGAAATAAATGATGATATTTTTTTTTCTTATTCAGATATAATTTATGATAAGATTATTATCAAAGATATTTTACAAAAAAAAATCAAAAATATTTGTGTCCCAATTAATATGAAATGGAAAAAAGTCTGGGAACATAGAGGCACAGATATCAAATCAGATGCTGAAACTCTGGATTTCAAAAATAATAAACTTTTAGATATTGGAAAAAAAATAAAAGATATTAAGAAAGTAAAAGGTCAATTTATGGGATTATTTTATATCCCACAAAAAAAACGAAATATTATTTTAGATTTACTAAATAAAAAAAGTTTCAAAAAGAAGCATTTAACATTTTTTATAAACTATTTGGTTAATAAAAAAATTAATATATCTATAATCAAATATAACCAAAAATGGTATGAATTTGATAATTATTCTGATTTAATTAACTATAAAACCTTTAAATAATATTTTATGGAAATATTTTTACCAATAGCTCAAGTGTTTGTTAATCCTATAGAAATACTTTTATTAAGTGGAACAGTTGGAATTTTATCAGGTTTATTTGGTGTTGGTGGTGGTTTTTTGATGACACCATTTTTAATTTTTCTTGGTGTTCCTCCTGCTTATGCAGTTGCAAATGAAGCTAATAATATTTTAGCAACATCAGTATCAGGTTCTACTACACATTGGTTAAAAAATACTTTGGATTATAAAATGGGTTTCATGATTGTAATTGGTGGTTCGATAGGAACAGCTTTAGGTATTTATACTTTTAGTTATTTTAAAGGAATTGGCAAAATAGATACCGTTATTTCTTTAGCTTATATGTACATCCTTGCAATTATTGGAACGTTAATGTTAGTAGAGAGTCTTGGTGAAATTGATAAGGCGAAAAAAAATATTGTAGAAAGAAAAAAATTACACGTTCATTATTGGATACATGGTCTTCCTCTAAGAATGAGATTCCCTAAATCCAAGTTATATGAAAGTGTTTTTACACCAATCATAATTGGTTTAGCTGTTGGTTTTATTGCTGCAATAATGGGAATAGGTGGAGCCTTTATACTTGTGCCAGCAATGATTTATATAATCAAAATGCCAACACGATTAGTTCCTGGAACATCTTTATTTGTCACTATTTTTGTAAGTGTCATAGTTACTTTTTTACATTCGTTTAATTATGGATCAATTGACCTCATGTTAGTTGTAATGCTAGTTGTAGGATCTATAATTGGAGTTCAAGTTGGTCAAAAACTTGGAGAGAGAATTGATAGTTCAGGACTTAAAGCTTTATTAGCAATTTTATTATTAGTTGTTGGAATAGCTATTGCTTATGATTCATTTTTTGCAGAGCACATACAAAAAGAAACAACTAAAATAGCAAGTACTGATTTAAATTTTTTCTCTCAATTTATTCAAGAATTTTCTAAAGATATGCCATTTTTTTATGGTTTATTTTCTATTATGTTTGCAGTGCTCTTAGGTATTGGAGCTGCATTTATAAGAAGATTTATCTCTAATTTTAGAAAAAAACATTTTATCAAACCTGCTAAATAAAAAAGTTTAAATAACTTTCAATTGTAATAATACAAACTATACCTACAGTTAACATTGATATAAACCCTACAATAAAAGGTTTATAACCCATACTTTTAATATCTTTTAAATTCGTAGACAATCCAATGGCTGCCATAGCCATTGTTAAAAAAATTTTTGATGAAAATTTGATTACATTAATTATTTCAATCCAATCTTTATTATATTCACTAATAAATATTTGATCACCTATATTTCTCAAAAAAATCATTCCCACAAACCCCAAAACAAAATATGGAAAAATATTTAGTATTGAATAACTTTTCTCTTTTTTTTGACCTCTATTATACAGAAATGCAAAAAGCGGTATCATAATAATTAAAAAAGTATTTCTAATAAGTTTAGTAACAGTTGCTATATTGAGAGTTTCAGGACTATTAAATTGTTGTTCATAAATAAGTCCTGCAGCAGCTACTTGAGAAGTTTCATGGATGGAAGTTCCTAAAAAAAGGCCTATTAATAGAGAATTATCATTAAAATAAAAATTAGAAAAATAAGGATAAATAAGCATGGATAATATTCCAAATAATGTAATATTTGCTATAGCATAGGAAATTTCATTTTTATTAGCTTTTATTACTGGTGCTGTAGCCATAATTGCTGTTGTTCCACAAACAGTACTCCCGATTGATATTAAATAAGCCATCCTTGTTGGTATTTTAAGTTTTATTATTAAAAGTTTAATAACAACTAAAACACTTATTATACAAATTAATATTAATGGTATTGCAATTTTACCAAATTCTAAAAATTCAAATGGTTTTAGTTGAATTCCAAGACAAATAATTCCAAGTTTTAAAATATATTCTCTAGTAAAGTCTAAGCCTTTTTGAAAACTATCTCTGATTTTAAAAATATTACCAAAAAACATTCCAAGTAAAATTGCTATCATTGCAGTTGAAATGGGACTTTTTTTATAACCTAAGAGCTCAATTCCAATGATATTATTAAAACCTTGAGAGAGAGTATAAAGAACAAAAGCAAGAATTATACCTGGTATAAATACCAAGTACTTTTTAGAAATCATTATGCAGTAAATTGATTAAGCACTTCTATAAAGTTTAGTCATAACAAATTCTTTATGACCTAAAGCTTCAGCACAGGTTAGTCTACCATTAGCAACTCTTATAGTTGTCTCTATGAGTTTGTCTCCTGCTTCAGACAGATTCATTTCTCTAGAAAGAATTTTGGAAACATCGCAATCTATATGTTCACCCATTCCTTTAACGGTTAAAGGGTTAGCAGTTAATTTAACAACTGGTTCAATAGGGTTACCAACTATATTTCCTTGTCCTGTAGGAAATAAATGAATATTAAAACCTG
>MDTG01354467.1_pt1 | contig 10091 bp, 10 predicted proteins | sample 811421 | NCBI WGS metagenome assembly MDTG01 (sample SAMN05326645, study PRJNA326480) | marine metagenome | isolation source: seawater | place: Pacific Ocean: South East | collected 2011 | reverse complement strand
TTTTTATTTGCATATTTCACACTTTGTCTTTTATCTAAACAAATGTTCAATTTATGTTTTAAAACTATTCCTTTTAGCCCAACTGATTTACATTGTTTTAATGTATCTAGTCCTATTGTAGGGAGATCAACTCTTAAATCTTGTTTTGGTTTGGGAAGTTTTATAAGGATCCCGCTTGGTAATTTAGTTATTTTTTTTACTTTTTTAATCATTTCTTGTGTCCCTCCTCTTCCTTCGAATCCTATAATCTTATTATTTCTACAAATTGCGCCTTGAGTAAATGAAAAATCTCTGGACTTTCTAAGCGCGTTTTCACCAATCTTGATATCTTTTTTATCAAAGCTGTTTGGTTTAATTATTGTATAATTTCCTTTAGATAAACTAATTTCAGGAGTAAACTTATTTGAGTTTAAAGTCTGAATTTTTTCCTGTCTTAAAATTTTTATAATTTGTTTTAAAATTGCTGCATCGCCTAATTTTGAGCTTTTAATAATTTTTGGCATATAATAGATTCCTTTTAAATCTAATTTTAAAGATTTAAAATTAGGTTTTGAAACTTTTCCAGCAAAAATAACTTTTTTACACTTCCTGGATTTTAGTATTGATATAATCTTACCAAACTGACCTATTGATACTGAGTAAGAATTTTTATCTTTTTTAAAAATCTTTTTTCTTGTTAAGTCTATGATTAAATATTTATATTTTTTTTTTATTTTTTTTAAAATATATTTTGGAAATTTCGTATCTCCAAATATCAAACCGATCATAATTTTTTTAATTTTCTGGTGAACAAATTGGTCTTTTTTTATCTTTCTCTATAAATTTGATAACTTCAGTAACAAGTTCATTGTCCTTATACTCGCCATTAATTTTGCCTAAATTTTCATGTAGATTTTTCGATGCAAATATTTCTTTATATGCTTTATCTAATCCGATAATTTTTTGGTTTTCATACTTTTGTCTTCTTAATCCTATAAGGTTTAGACCCTGTAAATAATTTCTATTTCCTATTGATAGACCGAATGGAATGACATCTTTTAAAACTCCAGTCATCCCCCCAATCATGGCTAGTCTACCTATTCTAGTAAATTGTTGAACAGCTGAATTTCCACCAATTATTACGGAGTCCTCTATTGTGACATGACCGCCTAATGGAACATTGTTAGCTATTATTACATTGTTCCCAATTTTACAATCATGGGCTATGTGAGATGAAATCATAAATAAGCAATTGTTACCAATTATTGTTTTTGAACCTCCGCCTTGAGTGCCTGGATTTATAGTTACATATTCTCTGATTAAATTGTTTTCTCCAATAACTAAATAATTTTTTTCACCTTTGAATTTTAAATCTTGAGGCTGGGTACCAATACTAGCGAATGGGAAGACTCTGGTACCTTTTCCAATTTTTGTATTTCCTTCGAGATGCACATTTGAAACTAATTCTACATTTTCAGCAAGTTCTACATTAGGTCCAACAAAACAAAATGGTCCGATTTTAACATTTTTAGAAATTTTTGCTTTTTTATCAATTACGCTAGTACTGTTTATCATTATTTTCTATCCACTATTGTTGCTGACCATTCCGCATCGGCCATCCTTTTTCCATCTACTTTTGCAGTCCCTTTGTATTTCCAAACTCTTCCATGTGATCTTATGGCCTCTATTTCTAAATGAAGTTCACAATCAGGTATAACTGGATTTCTAAACCTTGCCTTATCAACACTCATTAAAAAAACTAATTTATTTTCGTACTCTTTAGGATCTATGCCATGAGCAGTAAGGGCTGCAGCTGCTTGACCAAAAGCTTCTACAATTAATACGCCTGGCATAACTGGTTGATTAGGAAAATGACCTTGAATATAAAATCCATTTTTTTTAACATGCATTATAGCTGTAGCAGATTTTAAATGAACAATTTTAGTTAACTTATCAATTAATAGCATTGGCTCCCTATGGGGAAGTAAGCTTTCTATTTGTTTTTTATCAATTTCTTTTTCACTCATTTTTTACTTTTTTTTAAAAAATCTCTTAAAGGTATTGCAGGATAGCCCATTACAATTTCATTGTCTTTGATATCTTTTACAACTCCGCTCCCACCTCCAATTTTAACATTATTACCAATTGTTAGATGTCCTGAAATACCAGCCTGACCTCCGATAGAAACATTATTTCCAATCACGGAACTACCAGCAAACCCTACTTGACCGGCTATCATGCAATTAGAACCAATCTTTACATTATGAGCAATGTGCACTTGATTATCTAGATAAGTATTTTTTCCTATTATTGTATTATCTATTGAACCTCTATCCACAGTGCAATTCGATGCTATTTCTACATCATCGTGTATTAATACTTGCCCGATATGTGGAAATTTTATATTTTTATCTTTTAAAGGTATAAAACCGAATCCTTTTTGCCCAATCTTACAACCATCTTGTATCACTACTCTTTCTCCAATTATCGAATTTTTTATTATTATATCGGAACCTATAATACAATTATTACCTATTTCCACTTTGCTTTCTAAAATTGTATTTGATCCAATAATTGTATTTTTGCCGATTTTGACGTTTTCGCCAATAAAAACATTATTACCAAATTTTACAGAGTTATATTTTTTTTTAATAGGTTTTTTTAAAGTTAAATCAGGATAATCAATATCTGCGAATGGATAGATTTTTTTTAAAATTGTAGCTAATTCGAAAAGAACATTTTTTACTATTATTCTCTCAACTTTATCAGGCAAGTATTTTTCTAGTTCTGAAGTTGTAATACAAATATTCGCTTTAGTTTGGGAAGCGATCTTTTGATACTTTATAGAATCAAAAAATGTAAGATCGTTTTTTTCAGCAGTAGATAAAGGTTTGATATCATTTAAAAGAAAGTTATTTTTAATTTTTTTTTTTGGAAAAATTTCTTGGATTTTAACTTTTTTTTTAAAGAAAAACGATGAGCCCATTAAGCTTTTAGTTTATTTTTAAAGATTTTAATTTTTTATTTAATCTTTCAATAATATCTTTTGTAATATCTAGATTTTCGTCTGCAAGGATTAGTTCTTTTTTATCTAATACCATTCTTATTTGTTTTTCTACCATATACTCTTTTATAATAGGATTAAGATTCTTAAGAAGTTCATCTCTTGCTTTTTTTCTCTTTTCAGCTATTGAATTTAAAATCTTGTTTCTCTCTTTTTGTAAATTTGCAACTTTTGACCTTAATTCAGTTACTTTTTTTTTATACTCATCTTGGGAAATAATTTTTTTTTGACTAATTATTTTTTTCTCCTCCTCGAGTAGAGATTTTTCTTTCTGATTAAGAGATTTAATACCTTCATCTAATTGCTTTTTTAAAGCTACCTGCGCTTTTTTTCCTGCCGAGCTTTCATTTAGCACAAATTTAAAATCTAAATAATAAGGTAATTGAGAAAAAGCATTTGTTTGAGAAAAAACAGTAAGAAAAAATAATACTAATATTCTCTTTATCATTTTTTAAAAAGTAGTCCCTAGATTAAAATTAAATCCTTCTGTTTCATCCGTGTCTGCCTTAGATAAATCAGTTGAAAATACAAAAGTCATTGGTCCTAATGGTGAGTTCCAGCTTGCAGAAATTCCTGTGGATGATCGAATTTTATTACTCTCATCAAGTGTGTCATCATAATCTACGCCCCAGACATTCCCAAAATCTAAAAATAAACCAACTTCTGTTCTTGCGGACTCAGGGAGTAAATTAGGCAAATTTGCCTCAAAGTTTAATGCAGCTGCATAATTGCCACCGATATGATCTGTTCCGTCTTTTGGTCCTACTCTTCCCCTTTGAAAACCCCTTAATCTACTACTTGATAAGTTTTTTCTTTTACTTATCCTGACGTCATCATCATTTAGACCATTGATAGTTGTCAAATAAACTTTGCTTGCAACAACAACATCATCACTTAAAGATTTATACATACTTGACGAAAATCTATTTGAAATTGACATTTTATCTGCATATATCGGTAAATCTTGAGCGAAATTTAATACATATCCTTTTGTAGGACTAAACGCTCTATTTCTACCGTCATACTTAAAGCCGTAACTTCCAGTCAATTCAGAAAATTCTCCAGCTTGTTTTTTTAACGATGATGAGGCTGAACCATCGGTTCTTAAATCATCATAACTTGCATTTAAACCTAATGATGCAAATATATCTTTGTACTGCTCAAAAGATGTTGCTATTCCAGCTGAAAAGACACTATTTTCGTATCCTTGGTCAGGTTTGTCATTACTTTCGCTACTTATAAAATAATTTAATGAGTTTCCTAAAAAATTATAATTTGGATTATTAAAGTTCAAAGTTCCCTCTAAACTTTCTTCATCAACTTCAACCTCAAAATTAACTCTTTTTCCTTGACCTAACCAATTATTTTCAGTGACATTAATTGCAAATGTTCCTCCATTTGTACCGACACCGGCTCCAGCACTAACTTCACCAGTGGGTTTTTCCTCAATATCAATATTCACAACCTTTAAAGTTTCTTGTGAGCCATCTTCAATTTTAGAACTAACATCTCTAAAAATATTCCTGGCTTTAAGTTTGGAAACAGATTTATCTACACTTATTTTTGTTAACGGATCGCCTTCGTCTACTAAAAGTTCTCCTCTTATGACGTTTTCATTAGTAACTGAATTTCCTCTTATGTTTATTCTTTCAATGATTTTTTTGTCAGACTCGAATATATTAAATTTTATGAAAATTGTGTTTTTGTCTAATATCTCTTCTACATTGTGTTCAACAAACTGTAAATCTTTCTTTACAATTAGAGAGTCGATGTCTTCTAACATTTCCTTTATATAAAACGGTGAGTAATATTCACCAATATATTTGCTGTAAGTTTTATTGAGTTCAAAAAATATTTCTTGATCAAATACTGGGTCTGCATTTGTTTCAATTTTATTAATTATAAATTTTTCACCAGCGTTAATAGAATAAATTAAATTTACATTTCCCTCTTGATTTAGTTCAGCAGAATTTGAGGTTATTTCTACATTGTAGTATCCATTTGACCTATAGTAATTTGTTAAAAGCCTAATATCTAGTTTTATTAATTCTTCACTAAATTTGGTATTTTTTGAGAGAATTTTATAGAACTTGTCTTCCTCGCTTGCTATTATATCTCTAAGTTTGTTATCTCTAATCTTTTTATCACCAATAAAATTAATTGATGAAATTAAAGTCTGATTACCTTTATCTAATTCGATAATTAAATCAATATTAGTATCATCGATCTTGCGAATTTTGGGTTCAATCTTTACAAAGTTGTAGCCTGTTGAGGAATAAAGTTTTCGTATCATTGCAATATCTTTTGACAAATATGATTTGTTGAACGGACGTTTCTCATTTAATTTTATAATCTTTTTAATTTGATCAGTAATTCTTTTATTTTTTTCGCCAACAAAAATTAATTGATTTAAAATCGGGTATTCCTTTACTTTTATTTTCAAAGTATTATCTATAAGATCAATTGTTACATTTTCAAAAAACTCTGTTGAAAATAAATTGTTAGTAATTTGATTTAAATCGATCTTTTGATAGTCTTTGTTCAATTCAATATCACCGTAAACTTTGATGGTTTCCTCACTTATTCTTTTATTTCCAGAAATTTCGATTTTTTTGACTACTTCTGCGTTCAAAAATGAAAAGTAAAAAAAGAAAATCAACGAGGCTTTAAATATTTTAATCATTTTTTTTTTCAATTTTTTTAAGTATTAGTGTTCTTGTCCAGTTATCAATTTTGTAAATTTGATCAATGTTTTTTGGTTCTCTTATAGCATATTTCCTGAAATTTCTATCTCGAAGTGTGCTCAATATGAATTTATTTATATCCAAAAAGTTAATGTTTTTCTTGAGAAATTGATCAACTAATATTTCATTAGCCGCATTGATAATTATAGCAGACGAGGGGTAATCATTAATTTTGTCTTTTAACCTCGATAAAGGAAATTTTTTTGTATCGATCTTTTTAAACGATAAATTTTTGTAAAGATTTTCATTTTTTTTTGGAATTTTGTAGAATTGATCAATGTTTACTCTGTTGTTAAAAATTGCATTAGCTAGAGGAATAATCATTGTAGTTTCATGATAAATAAATTTACTAAGACCATTTTTGAATTTTATAATTGCATGTACTAGGGACTCAGGGTGTATCAATATTTCAAATTTTTTACTATCAAAACAAAATAACTTCTGCGCCTCAATAATTTCCAAAATTTTATTCATTAAGGTTGCTGAGTCTATACTCACTTTTTTTCCCATTTTCCATTTGGGGTGTTTGATAGCGTCATGCGGTTTAATTTTTTTAAATTTGCCCAGTTCCTGGTTCAAAAATGGCCCACCCGAGGCAGTTATATAAATTTTTTCTATATCATTTCTTCTCTGACTTTTTAACAACTGCATTATTGAAAAGTGCTCAGAGTCAATTGGAATTAATTTTGTATTAAATCTTTTAGCTTTATTTTTTATGAGTCCCCAGCCACAAATTATTGATTCTTTATTAGCTATTAGGATCTTTTTACTTTTTCGAATCATTAAAATAGTTGGTTTGAGCCCTGCTATACCTGGTATAGCTGAGATTGTAATATCTGTTTTTTTAGAACTTCTTAAAATTTCAAAATTATTTATAATTATAATTTTTTTATTCTTAAATTTTTTTTTTACTTTTTTAAAAATTTCATTATTATTTATTACAAATACCTCAGGGTTATATTTACGTATTTGTTTACATATTTCTGAAAAATTCTTATTGGCAGAAAGAAGATTTATTTTAAAAATATTTTTTCTTTTTTTTATTATTTCAAATGCATTAAATCCAATCGAACCGGTTGATCCTAAAATTGAAATAGAAATTTTTTTCATATTTATAGTGTTAATAAATTAAAATCATTGTAACAAAACCAATTGGGAGTCCAAATAAAATTCCGTCGATTCTGTCAAGTACCCCGCCGTGTCCGGGTAAAAAGTTGCCTGTATCTTTCAATTTTGCTTTTCTTTTTAAATATGAAAAAAATAAATCTCCAACTTGACAAGCTAAAGAAGTTATTAATCCAACTATTATTGGTTTAAAAGTAAAATTTTGATTAAAATAGAAAAAAATTCCTGTGACACAAATGCAACTAAATAAAAAACTGCCGAATGCTCCAGCAATAGTTTTATTGGGGCTGATCTTTGTTAACTTTGGACCTTGTAATAACTTTCCAACAACAAAACCTCCTACATCTGAAGATATGCATCCTAATAGAATTATGAAAAGAATAATTTTTATTTGAATGAAATTAATAAAGTAGACTATTAAACTAAATATTGTCAACAATATTGTACTAAAAATAATATAAGAGATTATAACATAAATTTTTTTATTAAAAATTTTTCTACAAATTTGAATGAACTCTAATACTGATAAAGCGCCAGTAATTATGAAAATATAAACAAATAATAGTTTAAAATTAAACATAAAAAATAAATTTATTAAAAGAAATAAAGATGTGTAGGATCTTTTTTTTAAATTCGATGAAATCATATAGCTCCAAAGTTACGAGTCATTTTCTTAAATTTGATAATAATTTTTCTTAGATCAATTTCATTAAAATCAGGCCAAAGCTTATTTAAAAAAAATATCTCAGAATATGCCAATTGCCAAAGCAAAAAGTTACTTAATCTCTTGTGACCTCCAGTTCTTATCAAAATATCTGGATCCGGCATTTTTTTTGTGTAAAGATTTTTTTGAAAGTTTTTTAAACTTCTTGAATTTTTACATTTTTTAATTGCTTGTATAATTTCATTTCTTGAACCATAATTAATTGCTAAATTTACAATTATCTTGTTATTACTCTGAGTATGTTTCATCACTTTTTTCAAAACTCTTTTTGTACTTGATGAAATTTTATTTAGTTCGCCAATTATATTGATTTTGATTCCTTGTGCTATAACGTTTTCTAGTTCTTCTGAAAAATAATTTTGAATTAATTTAAATAAATAAGAAATTTCGGATTTCGGCCTTTTCCAATTTTCCGACGAAAACACAAAAAAAGTAATAATAGGTATCTTGTTTTTAATTGACTCTCCTACTATCTTTTTAACTGTTTCGACACCTTTTAAATGACCGTAATTTCTTCCTTTACCTCTTTTTTTGCCCCATCTCCCATTGCCATCCATTATGAAGGCAATATGGTTTAGATGATTCATATTTGAATTATCTCTTTTTCTTTGTCAGCTGAGATTTTTTCAATTTTAGCTATATTTTCATCCGTAAGTTTTTGAATTTTTTTTTCAAAACTTTTATTTTGGTCCTCTGATATCAATTTTTCTTTAAGTTTTTTTTTTAAATCTTCATTAGCTTCTCTTCTAATATTTCTTATAGAAATTTTTCCTTTTTCAATCATGTTTTTTAATATTTTTATCAAATCTTTCCTTCTTTCTTCTGTAAGATCTGGAATTCTTAATCTGATAATCTGTCCATCAACTTGAGGATTTATGCCTAATTCAGATTTTTGTATAGAGGAGTCAATTAATTGTACATTTGCCTTATCCCAAACCTGAATGGAAATCAGTCTTGCCTCGGGAACACTTACCGTAGCTAATTGTTCTATCGGCATTTGCTGACCATAGATTTCGATCTTTATCGTATCTAACATGTTAGAGTTTGCTCTTCCTGTTCTTAGTGTAGACAAATCTTTCTTCAACGAAAGTATACTTTTTTCCATTTTTGAAGAATAACTATTTTCATTAAAATCGCTCATTTTATACTCCTTCTCCAACTTTATACTTTACAAAATCTAATATTTTTATTGATTTATTTTTTGAGTTTTCTTTCAATATATCAGATACTTTTTTTTTAGGATCCATTATCCAAATTTGATTTAGTAGAGAATTATCATTTAAAAATTTTTCTATTTTCCCCTGAGAAATTTTTTCAACCATTTCCTTAGATTTGCCAGAATTTAAAATTTCAGCTTTTATTATTTCAAGCTCTTTATCTACAATACTCTTTTGGATTTGATTTTTATCAATCGCAAGTGGGTTGGAAGCTGCTATATGCATAGCAAGCTTATTACCTAAATCGTCATTATCGACACCTCCTAATTTCACAACTGAAATAATTTTTCCAATATTTTTATCAATTGCAGAATGAACATAATGGTAATTTTTTCCTGATGAGTTATCAAAAAAAGCTGCTCTCCTTATTGTAATTTTCTCTCCAATTTTTGCAATTAGATTAACAAGATTGTCTTTAACTTGGAGATTATTTTTCATTTTAGCATTTTGTAATTCATCTAATTTTCCTTTTGATAAAAAATTTATATTGGATAATTCTTTGCAAAAATTAATAAAGTCCTTATTTTTGGCCACAAAGTCAGTTTCACTATTAATTTCAATAACTGAAATTTCTTCATTCTCTTTTTTGGCTAGAACTAAACCCTCTGATGCAGTTCTGCTCATTTTCTTTGAGGCTTTTGCAATACCTTTTTTTCTTAGAAATTCTATTGATTTATCTATGTCTCCGTTATTTTCGTCCAGAGCAAGTTTGCAATCTTTAAAACCAACACCAGTAAGTTCTCTCAGTTTTTTAATATTATTAAAAGATTCTTTTTGTGACATGGAAATTTATAAAAAAATTATTTCTTTACTTCAGTTTTTTTTTTTGGCTCTTTTTCTTCGTTGCCTTTTATAAATTTTTCTGCATCTTTTATGGTGCTTTTTAAAAGTTCGCAATAAAGATTTATCGATCTTCTTGCATCATCATTTCCAGGAATTGGGAAATCGATTCCAGTAGGATCTGAGTTGGTATCAAGAACGGCTATAATAGGAATTCCAAGTTTTTTTGCCTCTGCAACAGCTAATGCCTCTACATTTGTATCTATTATGAAGATTAGATCAGGGGTTTTTTTCATTTCAGAAATTCCACCCAAAGACCTTTTTAATTTTTCTCTCTCTTTACCAAATTTTAAAATCTCTTTTTTTGTGAATCCAAGATTCTCTTTTGAGAGTTGGTCATCTAATTTTTTTAATCTTTTAATAGAATTTTGTATAGTGTTCCAATTTGTAAGCATTCC
>MDTG01281349.1_pt1 | contig 10091 bp, 6 predicted proteins | sample 811421 | NCBI WGS metagenome assembly MDTG01 (sample SAMN05326645, study PRJNA326480) | marine metagenome | isolation source: seawater | place: Pacific Ocean: South East | collected 2011 | reverse complement strand
CGCGGAGCGGTCGGGAGGCGGGGCGGCGCGCACGTCCCACCCGAGCGCGTCGTCCGCGGCGGCCGGTTCGCCGGTCCCGCCCATCCGACCCTTCCGCCCGCTCCGCGCGCGCGGCACGGGGAAGGCGGTCGAGCGAAGGCCCGGAGGAGCTCTACCGCTGGCGCGGGGAGACGCTTTGGCAGGTGCAGTCGGGAGCGACCGCGCGCGTCAGAACGCCGAGCGGGCGCCGGTCAGGCCGAAGCCGAGGAGCTCGAGCGTGTGGCCGCCGCCCTGGTCGACGAACTTCACCATGCCGGTGATGGGCACGCTCGGGTGGTACCAGACGTCGGCGGTGACCGAGCGGTCCATGAAGCGGAGGGTCTTCTCGCCCTTGAAGGCCTGCTCGAAGTGGCCGGCGCGCACGGTGATGTCCTCCTGCGGGTCGCTCTCCCAGCTCGGCGGGAAGAGGATGCCGAGCCACTGCTGGAGCATCGGCTGGTAGGTCGCGAGGAGGCGCGCCGGGATGCGCTCGGCCGTGCCGCGGTTGTTGAAGGTGAGGTCGAGGACCTCGTGCTCGCGGCCGCCTTCGCCGGGGCGGACCTGCATGCGCATGTGCTTGGTGCGGCCGCGGCGGACGTCCGTGACCTCGATCCACCAGGTGTCGTTCTGGCGGTCGACGATGCGGTACTCGGTGGTGGAGCGGCCGCCCGAGCGCCAGGTGGTGCCGTAGCGGACCCACTGGCCGATGGCGGGCGCGAGGGGGGTGGCGCTCTCGGGGCGGGCGAAGGTCTCGTCCGAGGCCTCGGCGGCGTCGTCCGCGCCCTCGTCGCCCTCGCCCGGGTCGGCTTCGTCGTCCGGGCCGTTGTCCGCTCCGTCCTCGGCGCGGGCCTCCGCGGGCTCCGGCGTCACGTCCTCGGTCTGCGCGGGCTCGTCGGAGGAGGGCGTCTCGTCCGCGGGCTCGGTGGAGGACGAGCAGGCGAGGGCGAGCGCGAGGAGGAGCGGGAGGGAGCGCATGGAGCAGAGGGCTAACAGGCGCGGCGGGGGTCGCAAGGGGGCGGGCGAGAATCGGCGGGGCCGAGCTCCGGGCGGGGATCGCTTCGGCGGGCCCGGGCGAAGGCGCGAATCGGAGGAGCGGGGAGTGAGGAGGCTCACGATCGGGCCTTGATGATATTGAATACCAATTTCATTAATCGTCCGCGATGAGGTCGACGCCTCCCGATGTCGTTCGCCCCCTCCCGGGGGGAGACCTGCGCTGCCGCTGCCACCGGCTGCTCGCGCGCGTCGTCGACGAGGGCATCGAGATGCGCTGCGCCCGCTGCAAGCAGAGCGCCGTGCTGCGCTGGGACGTTCTCTCCGAGCTCCGACGAGAGCCAGCCCCCCTCGAGCTTCGCCCCGACGAGTAGCTCCCACCGCCGCTCGCGTCCTCGCGCTCGCCGGTCTCGCTGCGCTCACCCTCCCGGCGCGCGCGCAGGAGGCGGAGCCCATCGACGAGCTCTTCATCCTCACGGAGGAGGAGAGCGCCGTGCCGCCGGCGACTCCTGCGGGGGCCGCCGGGGAGCGCGAGACCGAGGCCTCGAGCGACCCGAGCGCGGACGACGAGACGCTCTTCCTCGACGAGGTCGTCGTCACGGGCACCCGCCGCCCCGAGCGCGTCGCCGACCAGCCGGTCGCCACGGAGGTCCTCACCCGCGAGGAGATCGAGCGCTCCGGCACCGAGACCCTCGCCGAGCTCCTCGAGGAGCAGCCGGGCATGGACGTCTTCGACGGGCGCCGCGGCCAGGGCCTCCGCATGCGCGGCCTCGAGCCCGAGCACACGCTCTTCCTCATCGACGGCGAGCGCGTCCCCGGTCGCATGGACGGCGTCCTCGACCTGAGCCGCTGGCAGCTCGACGACATCGAGCGCGTCGAGATCGTCCGCGGCGCCGCCTCGGCCCTCTACGGCAGCGACGCCCTCGGCGGCGTCATCAACATCATCCCCCGCCGCGGCGCCGGCGGCTGGGAGGCCGAGGGGCGCTTCACCTGGGGCGCCCGCGACTCGCGCCGCGACAACCGGCGCGACCGCTTCGAGGGTGGCCCGCGCCCTGACGGCGCCCCCCGGGACGCCTTCGGGGACACGCTGGACACCACGCTCCGCCTCGGCTGGGGCGGCGAGCGCGGCGGCGTCAGCCTCTTCGGCGGCCACCACCGCATCGACGGCTGGGACCTCGACCCCTCGAACGCGGCCACGAACGGCTCCGACACGGAGAGCTGGACCGGCGGCGCCCGCGCCTGGTGGAAGCCCGGCGCCCGCTCGACGCTCCGCCTCCGCGCGGACTGGTCGCGCCTCGACGCCGCCACCCGCGAGACCCGCGGCCGGGTCGTCGTCATGCGCCGCTCGCGCACCGAGCAGAGCGGCGCCTCCTTCGGCGCCGAGCACCGCACGCGCCGCGGCACGCTCACGCTCCGCGCCAGCTACACGCGCTTCCGCGACCAGTTCCTGCGCCAGGTCCAGGGCGGCAGCGCCCTCGCGCCGCAGACCGAGACCCTCGAGCAGCTCGGCCAGCTCCAGGGCCGCTACCTCCACGTCTTCTCCGACGCCCACATCCTCACCGTCGGCTACGACACCTTCCTCGAGTCCCTCGGCAGCGATCGGCTCGAGCGCACGGGCCGCCGCGCCCGCCTCGCCCCCTACGTCCAGCACGAGTGGACCCCCAGCGAGGCCCCCGCGGTCACGCTCGTGCCCGGCGTCCGCGTCGACGCCGACAGCCTCTTCGGCGCGGCGGTCTCCCCGAAGCTCGCCCTCCGCGTCGACCCGACGGACGCGCTCGTGCTCCGCGCTTCCGGCGGCCGCGGCTTCCGCGCGCCCTCCTTCCGCGAGCTCCTGCTCCAGTTCGATGACAACGCGGCCCTCGGCTACGTGGTCGAGGGCAACCCCGACCTCCGCCCCGAGTCGAGCTGGAGCGTCGACGGCGGCTTCGAGTGGCGCGCCCATCGCCGCGCCTGGCTGAACGCGACCGCCTTCTACAGCCGCATCGACGACCTCATCGGCACCGACGTCCTCCGCGAGAACGACGGCGTCGCCACCTTCGGCTACGTGAACGTCGCCGAGGCGCGCACCCGCGGCGTCGAGCTCCAGGCGCGCCTGCGGCCCGTGCACCAGGGGCCGCACCGCGTGCGCGTCGAGCTCGGCTACTCCTTCCTCGACGCCGACGACCTCGGCCAGGGCCGCGCGCTCCCCGGCCGCGCTCGCCACCGCGCGACCTTCCAGGCCCGCTACCGGCAGCGCGAGCTCGGCTTCGACCTCCTCTGGCGCTCCCAGCTCGTCGGCGCGCGCCCCTTCTACGTCGACGGCGAGCGCATCGAGGCGGAGCCCTACCTCTCTCTCGACCTGCGCCTCGAGCAGGCCATCGGCGACCACCTCCGCGCCTTCCTCGGCGCCGACAACGTGCTCAACAACGGCGGCACCTACCTGAACGTGCAGCCGCGGACCTTCTGGTTCGGGCTGGCCGCGCGCCGCTGAGCCCATTCCCGACGGAGACCCCATGCGAATGCGAACGACCCGGCTCTCTCGAACCGCGCTCTCCCTGGGCGCTCTCGTCGCGCTCGGAGGCTGCGGCGACGACCTGGACGAAGGCCTCCTCCCCGAGGACGCCGGCACACCGGTCGTCGACTCGGCGACGCCGCCCGGTGAGGACGCGGCCACCCCGCCGCCCTCGGAGCGGGTGCGCCACACGCCCGTGGAGGGCGGCACCGAGACCTTCGTGGACGCGAGCTCCATGGAGCGCTGGGTGCTCCTCGACCTCGACGCGGCCGGCGCGGAGGTCGACGCGGCGATCGACGAGGACACGACCTGGGACCTGGCGCTCCAGCGCTACCACTTCCGCACCAACGGCGGCGCCGGCGGCCCGGCGGGCGTGCGCGTGGCCGTGCTGGACGGCGTGGGCCTCGACGAGGTGACGCAGGCGCCGTCCGAGGGCTGGCGCCAGGACGCGCCGCCCATGGACTCGGAGATCCCCGGCGAGGTGACGGGCGACGGAGAAGTGCCGAGCACGGTGATCTCGAACGACGAGGACCCCTGGTACGAGTACGACGGCGCGACCCACTCGCTCACGCCGAAGACGCGCGTGTACGTGATCGAGAGCACGGAGCGCGCCTACTTCGCCCTCGAGGTCGTCGACTACTACGACCCGGCGACCGCCGAGGCCGGCTACCCGGCCTTCCGCTGGAAGGAGGTCGACGCGCCCGAGGCGCCGCCGGCGCCGGGCATCGAGGTGGACGCCAGCGACCGGGAGGCCTGGGTCCACCTGACGCTCGCGGGCGAGACCGTCGACGAGGGCGGCGCCTGGGACCTGGCGCTCCGGCGCACGGCCATCCGCACGCGCTCGGGCGCGAGCGCCGAGGGCTTCGGGGGCGCCAAGGAGCTCGTGGACGCGAGCTGGGAGAGCCTCGAGGCGACCAGCACGGTCGGCTTCGCCGTCGACACCCTGCTCCCGCTCCCGGGCCCGCCGGGCTCCGGCGAAGCGCCGGGCAACGAGCCCCTCTCGGGCTGGTACGACTACGATCCGAGCACGCACGCGGTCTCGCCGCGCGACGCCATCTACGCCATCCGCGGCGGGGACGGGAGCTACGCGAAGCTCCGCATCCATGGCTGGGAGGACGGCGTCTACCGGCTCGAGCTCGAGCCCATCGCGGGCGTGGTCGATCGGCGCGAGGACGTCGTCGACGCGAGCGCCAGCGGCGAGTGGGCGCACTTCTCCTTCCGCGCGGGCGCGCTCGTCGAGACCGAGGCCCCCGCCGAGGACGGCGCCTGGGACATCGCCTTCTCGCGCACGCTCGTCCGCACCAACTCGGGCGCGAGCGGCGCCGGGGAGGGCGGGGCGGCCGAGGCGGAGACGAGCGACCTCGACGCCATCGACGCCGCGGCCGAGAGCTACGCGGCCGACGAGGAGGTCGCGCTCCCGGGCCCGCCGGGCAGCGGCACCACGCCGGCGAACCCGGTCCTGAACGGCTGGTACGCCTACGACCCGAGCACGCACACGGTGTCGCCGCGCGACGCGGCCTACCTCGTGCGCACGGCCGACGGCGGCCACGTGAAGCTGCGCGTCCTCGCCTGGGAGGACGGCGTCTACACCCTCGACTGGGCCTACGCCGGCGCCGGTCGCGACTCCTTCGGAGGCGAGTGATGAAGCACGTGCGAAGCGTGGCGCCGACGTGCGCCCTGATCCTGGCCCTGGGCTGCGGAAGCACCCGGCAGGCCACCCCGACCACCGCGTCGAGCGAGCCGACCGTCGGCGTCTCGGAGACGCGCCCGGCGCCCGAGGAGCCCCTCGGCGTCGAGGTCGCCGTCGAGGGGCTGCCCCCCGCGCTGCCGCTCGGCATCACCAGCTTCGGCGCGGCCGAGCACGACGGGGACGTCTACCTGCTCGGCGGCTTCTTCGGCACGCCGCACGAGTACCGGCCCGAGGGCCAGTCGCGCACGCTCTGGGTGCTGCGCGATGGGGCCTCCTCCTGGGAGCGCGCGAGCGCCCTCGAGGCCGGGCTCCAGAGCGTGGCCCTGGTGCGCGTCGGCGAGCAGCTCCACCGCGTCGGCGGCATGCGCGCGGACGCGGAGGGCGAGCTCCACTCCACCGACGAGCACGCCCGCTTCGACCCGGCCACCGGCCGCTGGGAGGCGCTGCCCGCGCTGCCCACGCCGCGCTCGAGCCACGACGCCATCGCCCTCGGCGACGCGCTCTACGTGGTCGGCGGCTGGGCCATGGACGGGGCGCCGGACGACGCGCCCTTCCACGAGGCCATGCTGCGCTTCGCGGACGGCCGCTGGGAGACGCTCCCCGGGCCGACCCCGCGGCGCGCGCTCGCCCTCGCGGCGACGGACGGGCACCTGGTCGCCGTCGGCGGCATGGCACCGGACGGCTCCGTCGTGAGCACCGTCGAGGTCTTCGATCCGGAGGCCGGCACCTGGGCGCCCGGGCCCGATCTGCCGAGCCCGCCCGAGGCCGGCCCCGGCGCCGGCTTCGGCGTCGCCGCCGTGGGCGTGGGCGACGCCGTCTACGCGAGCGGCCGGGACGGCGCGCTGGTGCGCTGGCGCGTCGGCGAGGAGAGCTGGACGCGCGTCGGCGCGCTCCGCTTCCCGCGCTTCTTCCACCGGCTGGTCGCGCGGGGCGAGCAGCTCCTGGCGCTCGGCGGCATCGGCGGCATGCACACGCACGGGCGGACGCGCCTCGTCGAGGCCATCGGCACCGACGGCGAGCGCCCGGGCCGGGTGCTCCTGACGCTCCCCTGGGCCGGCGAGGCGAAGAACCGGCAGGGCATGTTCCTGCTCGGCGATCACCTCTACCTCTTCGGCGGCAACGACAGCCTCGGCCAGCACGACTTCGACGCCGAGCACTTCGTCGCCGAGGGCGTCCGCCTGCACATCCCCTCGATGAACGTCGAGGCGCGGGCCGCCTACCCGGTGCGCCGGCAGACCATGACCACCGTGCCCATCGACGAGGACACGGTCTGGCTCCTCGGCGGCTTCGGCCACGAGGCCGGCGGGGAGAGCGGAGAGAGCGGGGCGCCGAGCGAAGAGGGCGAGACCGTCGCCCGCACGCACCCGGAGATCTACGCCTACGACGCCGAGGCCGACGCCTGGAGCCTCCGCGCGCGCCTGCCCGTGGCCCGGAGCCAGGCCGGGGCCGTGCGCCACGGGGGCACGCTCTTCGCCATCGGCGGCCTCGACTACGACCCGCGCCGCCCCGAGGAGGCGCGCTTCGATCACCTCACGGAGGTCGTCGCCCTCGAGGAGGGCGCCGAGGCCTTCGCGCCGATCGACGCGCCGCTCCCGGGTCCGCGCCGCGCCTTCGGGGGCGCCGCGCTCGGGGATCGCTACGTGATGGTCGGCGGCATGCGCGAGGGCTTCCAGCTCGTGGAGGACTGCGCCGCCTTCGACCTCGAGCAGCGCGCCTTCGAGGACTTCCCCTGCCCGGCGCGGCCGCGGCTCAACCCGCAGCTCCTCACGGTCGGCGAGCGCCTCGTGCTCCTCGGTGGCACCATCCGCCTCGACGATGGCGAGCTCGGCGAGGACCGGTCGATCGAGGTCTTCGAGGACGGCGCCTGGCGCACGCTCGAGGCCGAGCTGCCCTTCACGCCCAAGCACGCGCGCGCCTTCGCCCACCGCGGCGGCGTGCTCGTCGTCTCCACGCACGTGGAGGAGGACGTGATCCGGCTCGCGTTCCTCGACCTCGAGTAGCCCGCGCTCCCGCGGTCATGCGCGCGTGGCCTGCGCTCGTCACCCTCCGCCGCGAGTGGACGGCTGGGTGGGGATGGACCTCGCGAGACCGGCGGTCGGGTCGGGTGGCTCCGCCCGGCCGCCGGTGCTCGCGGTCTTCGGCCGGCGTGATGACGACGATTCGAGCCGAACGAAGAGCGGCGTCGTGTACGCACGTTTTTTAAATTGAAGAAAGTGAAAATCAATTTCATTAACGACGCGTCGGGCCGGACGAGCCCGCGCTCCGGATTCCCAGGAAGGTGAACGTGCTCTCGACCCCGCGCATCTTGTCTCTCGCGCTCCTCGTGGCCCTCGGCTGCGGCGACGACGGCGGCGGCCTCCCGGCCTCGAGCGAGGCCGCGATCTCCAGCTACGGCGAGATCGTCCACGCCAGCTACGCCGACTCCCTCGCCGAGGCTCAGGCCATGGACGCCGCCCTCGACGCCTTCGTCGCCGACCCGAGCGAGACCACCCTCGACGCCGCGAAGCAGGCCTGGCTCGCCGCTCGCGTCCCCTACCTCCAGACGGAGGTCTACCGCTTCTACGACGGCCCCATCGACGGCATGGACGGCGACCCCGAGGGCCTCATCAACGCCTGGCCCATGGACGAGCTCACGGTCGACTACGTCGAGGGCATGCCCGAGGCCGGCCGTATCAACGACCCGTCCTTCGAGATCAGCATGGCGAACCTCGTCTCCGCGAACGGCGCGGGAGGCGAGGCCGACGTGGCCACCGGCTGGCACCCGATCGAGTTCCTCCTCTGGGGTCAGGACCTCACGGACCCGAGCATGGCGATGCCCGGCCAGCGCTCCTTCGAGGACTACACCACCGCGGACAACGCCGACCGGCGCGCCTCCTACCTCACGACCACCAGCGAGCTGCTCCTGAGCCACCTCCAGGAGCTCGTCGACGCCTGGGCCCCGGACACGCCCGGCAACTACCGGGCCGAGATGGACAGCGTCGATCCGGCGATCGCCCTCCAGCGCATCCTCACGGGCATGATCGTCCTGAGCGGTTTCGAGACCGCCGGCGAGCGCCTCCAGGCCGCCCTGGACGCGGGCGATCAGGAGGAGGAGCACAGCTGCTTCTCCGACAACACGCACGACGACATGCTCTACGACGTCCTCGGCGTGCAGAACGTCTGGGAGGGCGCCTACGTCCGCACGGACGGCACGAGCGTCACCGGCACGGGGATCGAGGCCGTCGTCCGCGAGCTCGACGCGAGCCTCGCCGACGAGCTCGAGGCGCGCATTCAGACCAGCGTCGACCTCGCGCGTGCTCTCGAGCCGCCCTTCGACCTCGAGATCCAGCCGGGCAACGCCGAGGGGAACGCGCGCGTGCAGGCGCTCATCGACTCGCTGCGCACGCAGGAGATGCTCCTCACGCAGGTCTTCGTGGAGCTCGGCTTCACGGTCCCCGACCCCGAGTGACGCGCCGTGAGGACGGAAATGCGCCGCATCGCTCCCTTCGCCATCGCGCTCCTCGTCGCGTGCTCCTCGGGCCGCTCGCCCGAGCCGGGCGAGGCGCGCTCGGGGGGCGACGCGACGCACTTCCTCCTCTTCGGCTCCCAGTCCTTCACCTTCCCCGCCCCCAACCTCTCGAGCGAACGCCGCGCCGCCTTCTTCACGGGCAACGCCTTCTTCAACCAGGGCTGGGTCACGGCGCCGGCCTCCACGACGGCCCGCGACGGGCTCGGCCCGACCTTCCACGCGGGGAGCTGCTCGGCCTGTCACTTCCGCGACGGCCGGGGGGCCCCGCCCGACGAGGGAGGCACGGTGACCGAGGGCACGATTCCGCTGGCCATCGGCCGCGGTCCGGACGGCGCGCCGCTCGGCGACCCCAGCTACGGCACGCAGCTCCAGCCCTTCGCCATCATGGGCGTGGAGGGCGAGGCGCGGCCGGTCGTGCGCTGGGAGGAGGTGCTCGGTGAGTACGGCGACGGCGAGCCCTACAGCCTGCGCCGGCCCGTGCTCACGCTCGAGGACCCGGCCTTCGGGCCCTTCCACCCGGACCTCGTCGCCGAGGTGCGCATGGCGCCGGCGATGATCGGCCTCGGGCTCCTCGAGGCGCTCCCCGACGCGACCCTCGAGGCGTTCGCGGACCCGGAGGACGCGGACGGGGACGGCATCTCCGGGCGCGTGCAGCGGGTCGTCGACGCCATCACCGGCGAGCGCGTCATCGGCCGCTTCGGCTGGAAGGCGGGTCAGCCCACCGTGCTCCACCAGAGCGCCGCCGCCTTCTCGGGCGACATGGGGCTCACCTCGCGGGTCTTCCCCGACGAGAATTGCCCGCCCGCGCAGGAGGCTTGCGCCGCCGCGCCCACGGGCGGTGAGCCCGAGGTGCAGGACGACATCCTCGACGACGTGGCCTTCTACTCGCGCACGCTCGCCGTGCCCGCGCGCCGCGCCGTCGACGATCCGGAGGTGCTGCGGGGGCGCGACGCGATGGTCGAGCTCGGATGCACCGGCTGCCACGCGCCGCGCCTCGAGACCGGCACGCTCGAGGGCTTCCCCGAGCTCTCCAACCAGACCATCCGCCCCTACACCGACCTGCTGCTCCACGACATGGGCGAGGACCTCGCCGGCCGGCCCGAGTTCGAGGCGAGCGAGGCCGAGTGGCGCACGCCGCCGCTCTGGGGCGTGGGACTCATCGACACCGTGAACGGCCACACGCACCTGCTCCACGACGGGCGCGCCCGCGGCTTCGCCGAGGCCATCCTCTGGCACGGCGGCGAGGCCGAGGCCGCCCGCGAGGCCTTCCGCACCGCGCCCCGCCGCGTCCGCGAGGCGTTGCTTCGTTTCCTGGAGACGCTCTGATGACCACGCGCTTCCTTCGCCTCTCCGCGCTCTTCGCGCTGCCCGCCCTGCTCGCCGTCTCGTGCGGG
>MDTG01075991.1_pt1 | contig 10091 bp, 7 predicted proteins | sample 811421 | NCBI WGS metagenome assembly MDTG01 (sample SAMN05326645, study PRJNA326480) | marine metagenome | isolation source: seawater | place: Pacific Ocean: South East | collected 2011 | reverse complement strand
GGTTTGTATTAAATGGCACGCGATAAAGCAGAGTTAAGGGATTGAGATATATGAAGCAGTTATGATACGATTGTTAGTCAATGAAAAACTAATTGGTTAGTTCAATTTTGTGTTGAGGCGAAAGTTTCATAAGGTGCTGGATTGGGAACCTCAACAATAAAAATATCCGAGTTAGTAACTGAATTTATAGATAGCCTGGCTTCGTCAACCACTACTGCAAAGTCATTTTTTTTACCAATATGATCATTTACTGATAGTTTACCCTCTAAAAAAAAAATTCCAGATCTGAATCCTGGAGTCATTGGTACTTTGTAGCTACCACATTTGAATTTCAGTCGTCGAATACGTGTTGATGTTTGAAGTCGAATTTGGGATCCCTGCCCAACAAGTGTTTGAATAGTTACTCCTTGACTCTTAGCAATAGGAAATGTTGCCTCAGAATAGTCACTATAGCTTGAATCATAACCAAGGCTCTGTTTTAAGTTTGGGTCAAACCATATTTGAAATATTCGTGACCCAGGGTTAATTTTTTCTGAATGCTGAATGCCACTACCAGATCTAATGACTTGAGCATCTCCTTGTTCGAGAAGAGTCCATTTTCTCGTTTTGTTATCGTAGTGTTCAATGCTTCCCTCGATCACAAAAGTACATATCTCAAATCCACGATGCGGATGTTCGGCGATTAGGCCTCCTTGATTGCTCCAGGCATGAGCCCAATAAAAAAGAGTCGAAAAAGAGGGGGTCACAGGTTTCTCATTTGGAAATGCGATAGGCTTGCGCTCTTCGATACGTCCATTATCAAAAACACCTTGGTTTTGTTCTTGGCTGGCAACAATTCGTATGGACATGTATGCTTGCTTATGGAAAATAGTGAGAGCAAATACAATACTAATAATTTATTTTGATATTAATTGTTTTAATATTTTAGAAATCAAAACAATAGTCAAGTAGAATCGATTTAATCTTTCAAAATAATTTTCTTGAGGATTGAAAAACGTGACGACATCAAATATATGGAATATATGGATAGATACAGGAGGTACGTTTACGGATTGTGTTGCACTTTCTCCCGAAGGAATTTATTTGCGTTCCAAGGTGCTGAGTAATAGTACTCTTCGTGGTAAAGTAATAAATGTCCTAGATGACTTTAGGTTGAAAGTAGCTTATGGATGGCCTATCATAGATGGTCTGGAAATAGGTTTTTGTTTCGCACTTCTAAGTGATAAGGTGACACCAAAAAGACATGTAGTAGAGTGCAATTTATCAGAGGGAATAATAACGTTAGATGGCCCGGTATCGGAGGAAATAGCAGGATTCGAATTTGAATTGAAATCCCCACATCCCGCCGCAATTTTAGCAGCACAGTTAGTTACTAGATGCGCTAACCCTGAGTCTATGCCAAGGATTTCTATGCGTCTGGGTACAACACGGGGGACAAATGCTTTGTTAGAAAAGAAAGGCGTGCCCTTGGCGCTTTTCGTTACGAAAGGTTTTTTAGATCTACTTGAAATTGGTAATCAATCACGTCCAAACCTATTTTCTTTAGAGATTAAGAAAAATCCACCTTTATATACTACTGTGATAGAGATAGATGAACGAATAGATTCTAGTGGAAAAGTTTTAAACATTCTTGATTTACATTCCTTGGATGATAAAGTAGAAAAGTTAGTGGAAAATGGAATTGAATCTGTAGCAATTTCTTTTGTAAATAGTTTCGTCAATCCAATTCACGAACATAAGGTTGCAAATTATTTAATCGAATCTGGAATACGGCGAGTAGTATGTTCATCTGATCGTGTCCCATTCATTAAATACCTTCAGCGTACACAAACGACGGTTGTGGATACGTTTATAGGACCTATTGTTGATGATTACTTACGTGAGATTGAAGAGAAGATTAACAATGGATCGCTACATGTCATGACGAGTTCTGGTGGGTTAGTTCCTTCCCATGAATTTCTTGCTAAAGACAGTCTTTTGAGTGGGCCGGCAGGAGGAGTTGTTGGAGCTGTTCAAGCAGGTCGGGAAGTTGGTTTTAATCGAATTATTAGTTTTGATATGGGTGGCACGAGCACTGATGTAGCTCGTTATGATAATGAATATGAATACGTGTTCGAGCATCATGTTGGGGATGCCTCTGTTGTTGCCCCAGCATTGTCTATAGAGACGGTTGCAGCGGGCGGTGGGTCAATATGTAGCACAAACCTTGGGCGTCTCAAAGTTGGTCCAGAAAGTGCCGGAGCTATCCCCGGCCCGGCTTGTTATGGATCAGGTGGACCATTGACATTGACAGATGTTAATTTGCTTTTGGGGCGCTTGAATGAAAAACGATTCGGGATACCAATAAATCGTTTAGCAGCAGAAAGTAGGTTTAACGAATTATACCAATTGATTTGTGAACAGACAGATACGAACCCGTCGAGACAAGAAATACTCGAGGGGTTTATTAGTATCGCCGAAGAGAGAATAGCCGATGCTGTCCGTCGTGTCTCTTTGAAGCAAGGATATGATCCAAAAGAATATGTCTTAGTGGGATTTGGTGGTGCAGGTGGACAACATGCTTGCGGTGTCGCTCAATTACTCGGAATGAAAACTGTATTAATGCCGGAAGATGCAGGATTACTTAGTGCTCTTGGAATAGGTTATGCTTTAGTAGAGAGGTTTGCTGACCGTCAGGTACTCGAAAATTTCCAATTAGCAATCCTCCAATTACCGGGTATAATTGAGGAATTAATAATAGAAGCGAAGGATGATATTGAAGAAGAGGGTATTTTTGAAAGTAGGGTGAGCAGACAAATTGTACAACTACGATTTATTGGTCAAGATCAACCGTTAAGTATAGAATGGCAATCGGGTTTAGATGTTGCTTTTTTAAATCGTTATGAGCAACTTTACGGGCATCTTCCAGAAATTAAAGAAATAGAAGTTGTCTCTGTACGCGTGATAGTTTCTAGTAGTGTTACTGGAAACTCAAGTTATAAAAGACACGATCAAAAACATATAGGAGTATGTCGTCAGGAACGAAGCCAGATTTGGACACAAAGTAAGTGGATTGATGCAACGATTTATGATCGTTCGAAACTCCAAATCCATGAAGATATTGTTGGACCCGCACTGATTTTCGATTTACACAGTGCCACTTTTGTTCCGGAAGAATGGGATGGCTTAGTTCATGAAACAGGATCGTTAATACTTAATCATAGCAGAAAACAATTGGTCGATCATCCGAAAAAGCATGAATCGGTTCGTCTCGAATTATTTATAAATGGTCTGAAAAATATTGCCGAAGAGATGGGTACGCTTTTGCAACGAACTGCACTTTCAACCAACGTTAAAGAGCGGCTTGATTTTTCATGTGGCATCTTAGATCGGAGAGGTAATCTGATTGTAAATGCTCCTCATATTCCAGTGCATTTAGGAGCATTGGGTACATGTGTTCGTTCTCTTATCGATACGTTGGAGATGAATCCTGGTGATACTGTAATGACGAACCACCCTCGTTTTGGTGGTTCACATCTCCCTGATATTACCCTTGTGTCCCCCGTTTTCTTCAAGTCAGAGCTCATTGGTTTTGTAGCAAGTCGTGCTCATCATGCCGAATTAGGAGGAATAAGTCCTGGCTCAATGCCCCCGAACGCAAAACGTTTATTTGAAGAAGGCGTAGTTATAGATCCAATACATATTGTGGAGTCAGGAGAAGTAAAGTGGAAAGAAATTCGTGTATTGCTTAAAGAGAGCCGCTTTCCTTCGCGGAATATAGAGAATAATATTGCCGACCTTGCGGCCTCTTTAGCTGCGAATTCAAGTGGCAGAAGTGCTTTAGAAGCATTGGCTGACCGTTTTGGAATTGATGATTTATCGGATTACATGAATTTACTTTGGAATGAATCGAATAAAGAAGTTACAAAGGCACTTCGAAGTTTAGGTGACGGTTTCTATTTTGCAAGCGAAAATTTAGATGATGGCACTCCACTTTCTGTTAATATTAAAGTTAAAAATGGACATGCTCTTTTTGACTGGACAGGTACCGGGGGATTACATCCGGGAAACCTAAATACTACGTCGGCGATTGTTAGGAGTGCAGTGCTTTATGTCCTCCGCGTTATGGTAAATAAACCATTGCCTCTTAATGAGGGAATGATGGAAGGTGTGACGATTAAACTCCCTTTCCCTTCTCTCTTATCACCTAACTTTAATTGCTCTTTAGAAGAGGCACCTGCGGTTGTAGGTGGGAATGTTGAGACTAGTCAACGTCTTGTTTCCGTTTTGCTAAAAGCATTTGGGTTATGTGCTGGTAGTCAGCCTACGATGAATAATATTTTATTCGGAACAGAAAATTTTGGTTATTACGAGACTGTCTGTGGGGGAACAGGAGCAGGGCCAGGGTATGATGGTGCTGATGCTGTTCATAGTCATATGACAAATACTCGTATTACGGATATTGAAATTATAGAACGTCGATATCCTATTCGAGTTGAAAGATTTTCAATTCGAAAAAATTCAGGAGGAGCTGGACTTTGGAGAGGTGGCAATGGTGTTGTGCGCGAATTAACGTTTCTGGAACCGATGGAACTTTCTTTGGTTACCCAAGGCAGGATAAAGGGTGCTTATGGTTTGGGAGGTGGTGAATCGGGAGCATTAGGTCGACAGCGGTTGGTAAGACATGATGGATCTATTCGAGAATTAGGTTCATTAGAGTCTGTAATCGTTAGGAATGGAGATAGATTAGTTATGGAGACACCTGGTGGAGGTGGATATGGAAAGATTAACGCGACATGAAAATTATTTTTATTTTAACATTTTTAGTTTGTTTTTCAGGAATAAGTTATTCGGCTGATTTTTATAGCCATTGGGGTGATGGTCGAGCAGAAATTTCGAGTTATAATATTGACATGCGGCGATATAACCAAATGAGAAATGGAAATTCGGTCTTAATATTTGTCACGGAGGATATAAATAAAGAAACATTTATAAAGGTAGAATCACCTGTTCCAAAAGATGATCGGATGTACGTAATGAAACTTAATCAAATCATTAGATTTAATACTGGAATATACGATTACTCTGTAATGTCTTCCATTTTTAGCGAAGTTGATGGGGGTAATTGGCCTTTTTCGCTTAGAAAAGTTACAAATAGTATTCAGGATTGGTGTGGTCATATTTTTGATGAAGTTATGGTAGGCTCAAATTATGTTGAAGGGCGGATAAATAGCTATTTTGAGCGAGATGGCGTGTCATTTTATACTCTTCCGGTCTCGTCAAATTTTGTAAGTGGAGACGGTTTACTTATTCGGATGCGAGAATTAAACGGCGAGTGGCTTAAGCCTGGTCAGCAAATAGCAATTTCTTTTTTTCCAAGTTTATGGGGTATCCAGTTAAGAAGTTTGGAGCGAAAAATTAGTGACGCTATTTTAACGAAGATTATTGGGAAAGATTTGGAAATATCTTCTCAGATTGTTCCTGTGTACGAGTGGCAGTTGGATTTTGAAAATAATTGGGAGAAATATTGGATTGAACAGGAATACCCTCACCGAATCCTTGCTTGGGAATTTAGTGATGGTGGAAGAGGTAGATTAATAGAAACTCTCAGACTTTCTTACTGGGAACTCAATAATAATGAGCATCTAGAATATAGGAAATTTTTAGATCTTAATTCTCGGAAATCAGTCGATTAATTTCCGAGAACAGATCTTATATCTTACTATTTCCGCAATACATAGTCATTTTTGTTTATTATGAATAAACAAAAGAGACTGATTATTTTTCAGTAAAAAAAACAGTAGGCATATTACCAGTCCATTAAGCTACGAAGGTATTTAACTGCTTTTGGAACCGCGGTTGCTTCGGCTTCAACGTCTTGTCCTTCATAGACGATGGAGAGCCAACCATTGAAATTCACGTTTTTTAATATTTTAAAAATACGTGGATAATCGAGCCATTCTTCAATTCCATTTTCTATACGATAAATTTTGCAGCGTACATGCACCGCCAAATCTGCAGTTTCTTCGATGCTTCCATAAAAATTAAGTGCGGGATCTTCTTTGCCACGCTGACCCGATGCCCCCGGTGATCCGACATACTGACCAGTATCAAGGATGTGAGAAAAATAAGGGTTATTTACTTCTTGTATAATTCGGCGAACATCTTTCCCTGTGCGAGTTACGCAGCCATGGTTGTGGTTGTGCAGTCCCACTAATATACCTTTTTCTCTTCCATAATCTGCAACCTCCTGAAGACAAGGTATCATTCTTGCCCAAACGGCTTCCTCGGTGTCTCCCTCTGGTATCCAGGCTGCAAAGACTCTTACTAATGGGATTCCCATGTACGCTGCAACATCGATCCAATGTTTTGCTGAACTTATTTCTTCTGGTAGTTCGTCCTGCGTTTTTCCAAAGTTAGAGCTTACGCCGATGTAGGAAAGTGCGATCCCTTTTTTTAGCGCCAGCATTCGGATTTTTCTGAGGTATTCAGGTTCCGTAGAATCTAGTGCGCGTGTGTGAATGTCTATGCCATCCAAACGCATCTGATATGCGCGTTCAATAAACCCTTCTAAATTTAACGTGCCACTACCAAATTCATCCTTATAGCTTAAAGACATACAGCCAAGTTTGAGCATTTAATTATCTCCTCTGAAAGTTTAGAGCTAATGCGAGCAAGATAAGATGGTAGAGTCAATTTCTCAAGCGAAGATATAAATTTTATCCGAGATAAATTAGTTTCTTTGTTGATCGAAGTATTTGGAAAGAGATTCAAAAACAACCCTGTGTCCATTAGCATTCCAATGTCCATCTACTTCATTAAACAATTTAATTTTTGATATTCGTTTCGCTCTTGCAAAAGATTGTTGGAGATCTATCCAACTTATTCCGAAATCATTTAAGTGGTTTCGGATGTATTTTTCAATCCCATTTTGGGATACGGTGAAGTCTGCGGGCCAATTATACGGGTGTAATGCCTTCCCTAGTACGGCTTCGTCTGGCCAGGAAAAAGGTAATGGAACGAGTGTAACATGAAGTTTTACTCCGATAGAGAGTGAGGCTCTCTGTATGTCTTCTACAACTGCTAATGTTTCCTTCACGTTTTTTTGGATTTGATATGGCCAAAGATTATTTTTTGAACCCAAAATGATTGTTTCGTTCGCAATATCAGAAGAAATATTTGAAGAGCTATTTTTGAGGATTGGTTTGACTTTACGATAAAACCGGCTTGTTAGTCGTATTAATTCTGAATGCTTCAATATCCGTTCGCTCCAAGTTTTTTCGGGTAAGTCATAAGCCACAGGTATGCCGTTCTGGTAGATAGCTTGCCTCCTGTATATTGCGTCAGTTTGGTGAAAAGTATTTGGATCAAAAAAATCATTTACGCATAAAAATAGAACGATGTGATCAGGCTGGAGAGAAAATCCATAGTGATGTAACCACGAAAATTCTGGTGTTGGAGACCAACTCACCATACCATGAGCTATAAATTCTATCTTATTTTTAAAATATTGATTAAGCAATTGTCCGAATGTCTCATGAAAACGGACTTCGTCTGCTTGAACGAACGAGTCGCCGAGTAGAAGAACACGAGTCTCCTGCTTAGTGGGGGGTACAGCCCCTCGTATTCCCATACTATTTATTTCATTTATTGCGGGTGGAAATGTCTCAGCTTCATTTGGGAAAGTCGTGAAAGTAATATTGGGTCGATAGGCGTGATGAAGTTGAGTATCGGGTATTACGTTCGGCACAGTTCTACTTGGATACCATACCCTTAGACTCCATTCAGAGGCTATAAGAATCAGAAGGTAAAATGGTACAAAAATAAGTGCTGTCGGGATTTTACTTAAAGACTTCATATTTTTAATATAGCAATTTTTTCGAGTTGCTTCGGGTTTGCTCCGGCTGTTAAGTTATGTTTAGTTTTTGTATGACTAAAGAAGCCAACAAACTATGTTTTTTATATGCTTATGAGGATGATTTTATGATTGAAATGGGAGGTTACAAAGTAGCTAATCCAGATTCTATAGAAACGCCAGCTATGATAGTTTTTGAAGACAAGGTGGATGAGAATATCCAGATTTTATGTGATTTAGTTGAGGGAAGCAAAAATGTTTTTGCTCACGTAAAAACGCATAAGTCTGAAGAGATAACTCGAAAGCAAGTAGAAGCTGGTTTTGCAGGTTTTAAATGTGCTACGTTAAGTGAAGTGGAAATGACATTGGCAGCCGGTGCTAAAGAAGTCATTTTGGCGTACCCAATGGTTCAACGCTTAAAGATAGAGCGTTTTGTCGATATTGTTGTCTCGAATGCTGATGCTAAAATCTATGCGGTTGTTAGTCAGCCTATTCACGTAGAGCGTTTATCTCAGATTGCAGAAGAGCATGACGTCAATGTTAGAGTTTTACTCGATTTGGATGTGGGTATGCACCGAACAGGTATTGCAGTAGGTGAGGAAGCATTAATGCTCTATCAATTGGTTGACGCTAAAAATAAATTATCTGCTTTGGGTTTACATATTTATGATGGTCACGAACACTTTTCAGATTCTGTGGAACGTGAAAGAGCTGCTGAAGCTCATATAAATGAAGTGAATGTTTTTGTCAGTGAGCTTCGTTCACGTGGATTGCAGGTTGAACGAATTGTTGGGGGTGGTTCATTTTCGTTTTTGTATTATGCAAAAACCGAGGGAATGTATGGATCGCCTGGAACGTGTATTTACTGGGATACCGGATACGGTGATGCTATGCCCGATTTATCTTTTCGGTGGGCTGCTTTAGTGCTAGGTCAAATTGTAGATGTTTATTCTGGTGGTGAAATTCAAACGATCACTACTGATCTCGGACACAAAGCTATTTGCGGTGATGTTCCATTAGCAAAAAGAGCTCGTTTACTTAATCATCAGGAAGCAGAGTTGATCGGGCAAAATGAAGAGCATGGTATATTTCGTTTGTCAGGTTCACTTCCCGAAGTGGGAAGTTATGTTTTGGCTGTTCCAGGGCACGTTTGTCCGACCACTATCCGTTATCCAGGAAGTTATGTTTTGAACTCTGAAGGTGAATTAGTAGATTTTTATCCTCATACAGCAAGAGATAGGCAGTGAGAATTCTTGAGTTTATTTTCCCATAATTGGTTAATTAAAAGAATTGCTACTGATCATATTTCTGATGCAATAAAACGTTGGGGTTATGGGCATACTGTTGATGTTGGATGCGGTACTAAGCCATATGCGCATTTATTTGCGAAATATACAGGTATAGAATTCGATTTCCTACGGTATCAATCAGTGCCTCCACATATTTGGGGTAGTGCGCTTGATCTTCCAATAACCGATGCTAGTGTAGATACTGTTTTTTCGTCTCAGGTATTAGAACATGTCACCGAGCCGTGGCGTATGGTCACTGAGATGGCAAGGATTCTTAAACCCGATGGTTATTTTATTCTAACGGCGCCTCATATCTGGGGTCTTCACGAGGTTCCTCACGACTATTATCGTTTTACTCCTCATGGGTTGCAATTTCTTGTGGAGCGTGCAGGATTAGAAATGATCGAAGTTATACCTATGGCGGGTTATTGGGTTACTGCAGGTGCTCGATTTTGCTATTACATTCGTCGGTTTCAAAAACCTTTTGTAGGTATTTTCTTGAAACTCTTGTATGCTTTTGTTCAGATTTTTTCGCTCATTTTAGATCGATTGCATCGAGTAGAAACAGATGCATGGAATTACATAATTATCGCTAAGAAGCGCAGGTGAGATTATGCCCCGTCCCATAGTTTTTGTACTTGGAATCTCCCTAATTGTTAGAATTATAGCGTTTTATATAGTAGATGATCGGACCTTTTCAAGTGATGAAACACATTGGTTGAAAATGGGTTTCCATATTGCTGAAGGAGGACTATTAAGCGAAAAGGCGGGAACGTTTCGTCCCCCATTGTATCCTTTATTGATTGCATGGTGCTATGGGAATTTTGATGACCCTATTGTTTTTTTGAGGCTCATTCAGATTGTTTTGTCGACTGCTACCTGTTGGTTTTTATACGGAATTGCAAAAGAGTTATACGGACTAACTGCAGGAATATTAGCGGGGATTATTTTTTCTTTTTATCCACTAT
>MDTG01025227.1_pt1 | contig 10091 bp, 10 predicted proteins | sample 811421 | NCBI WGS metagenome assembly MDTG01 (sample SAMN05326645, study PRJNA326480) | marine metagenome | isolation source: seawater | place: Pacific Ocean: South East | collected 2011 | reverse complement strand
TAACAAATATTTTATTTATGGTGGTTCAGATAAAGATGTTAAAAATATTAAGAAATCTGTTAAAAATAGTAATATCTATTTTTCTCCTCATTTACCGTACTCAAAAGTAGAGAAAGAATTAAAAAAAATTGATGTTTGTATTTTGCCTTATACTTCAAAAATCACTGTATCTGGGAATGTTGGAGACATTTCAAAATTTACCTCACCACTAAAGCTATTTGATTTTATGAAAATGGGTAAATTGGTAATTTCATCAAATTTATCTGTTTTAAGAGAAATTCTGATAGATAACAAAAATTGTGTATTAATTAAAAAATTTGAGGATGAAAAACAATGGATGAAAGCAATAATCAATGTCCATAAAAATTTCAATAAATACGATAGAATAAGAAAAAATGCTTTCAATTATGCAAACCAATTTGATTTAAGTTGGAGAGTAAAAAAAATTTTATCTTTTATAAAACTTTCTTATTAAATTCTTAAAAGTATCTTTGCGATTACTGATTTTTTTTGGAGAATTAAGTGGATTTTGATTAAGTTTTTTGATTTTACACATACCTGTCCCATGAAATGAAAATTCAACAAAAATGTTATTTCTGTTGTTAAAATGTATTTCTAGTAATTTTTCAAATGTTTCAAAATTATTGATTTCACTGTAAAAATGGTCTTTCTCTGAATTTTGAACATATGGCATCCAGTTAATATCATCTATAAAAAAACAACAATCTTTTTTCAGCATTTCATAATAATTATAAATTATATTTTCAACATGTTTTGCCTCATGTATGGTATCTAAAAGAATCAATTCAAATTCATTAGGTATCTTATTTTTTACATATTTAAAATTATCATCTCTACTTAAAATGAATTTCCAATTTTCATCATTAAATTTTGATTTATAATCTACAACATCTACAGAAAAAAGTTTGCAACTATATTTCTTTGAATGATTTAAAAATAACTCTGTTGACATAGCATCATTGCTAACCCCAAATTCAAGAATATTTGAATTAGAAATTTTTTTTAATTCTGGAAGAACAAAATTTACTAATTTACTATGATGTCTTGATAACTGAGAAAATCTTTTTTCAAATTCATTTAATTTTTCCATAATTTTATTTAACATCTATATTTTATGAGAATATATAAATTCATAAAATATTTTACTTATAAAGTATATTATTTGATGTAAAGATTTATATTAATGAAAAAAAAAATATTTTATTGGTCTCCTTGCCTAAATCCAGTTGGAACAGTAATTTCAACAATAAATTCGTCTTTATCACTTTCAAAGTATAGTCATGAATTCGACGCTACAATTATAAATTCTTGTGGTGAGTGGGATAAATTTAAATCAGAATTTTCAAAAGAGAATATTAAAGTTGTAGATATTGGTCCAAAGTATTTTAAATTTTTACCAAAAATTGGTTTTTTTCAAAGTAGATTATCATATATCTTAATATTTCTGATTTCATTTATTCCTCTTTTTAAAATTATAAAAAAAAATAATCCAAATTTTATCGTTGCTCATTTGATAACATCTTTACCTATTTTGCTTTTTAGATTTTTTAATTTCGAGACGAAATTAATATTAAGAATTTCTGGAATGCCAAAATTAAATTTTTTAAGAAAAAATTTTTGGAAAATTTGTTCAAAAAAAATTAAGTACATAACATGTCCCTCAATAGAATTGAAAAATAAAATAATGGGCTTAAAAATTTTTGAGGATAATAGGATTTTTTATCTTCCAGATGCTGTAATAAATATTAGTAAATTTAAAAAACAATTAGAAACAGAAAATAGATTCAAAGATATATTTTCAGAAAATAATTTTGTTTTTTTAGCTGTGGGAAGACTGACAAAACAAAAAAACTTCTCATATTTGATTAATGAGTTTAGCAAATTTCACCATAAAAAAAAAAATTGTCATCTTGTTATTTTAGGCGAAGGTGAAGAAATAAAAAAATTAAAAAACTTAATCAAAAAAAAAAATTTACACAATGTCATACACATGTTAGGAAAAGTTGAAAATGTATTTAGATATATGAAAGACTCAAAAGCTTTAATATTAAGTTCAAAATGGGAAGAAATGGGCTTTGTGATAATTGAAGCCGCTTTATCAAATTTGTATGTAATCTCTAGCAACTGCCCTAATGGACCAAGTGAATTTCTCAATTATGGAAGAGATGGAATATTATATGAAAATAATCAAAAAGACGCTTTATACAACAGTTTAAAAAATTTTATTCAAATAGAAGAAAAAACAAGGTTTAAAAATAAAATTAATATTAAAAAAAATTCTAAAAATTTTACTATGTTCAGACATTTTAAAGCTTTAGATAAAATTTTAAAATTAAAGTGAGAACAAAACAAAAAATATTTTTTGCAAAGATAATTTATAATATAATTAGAATTTTCTTTCCTGAAAGGATTTCAATAAAAAGAAATAATATTGAATGGAGCTTAAATTTATCTGAGGCAATTGATTTACACATTTTTATTTTTGGTGGTTTTGAAAAAGAAATCACAAAAATTGCAAAAAAACTTAACTTGCAGAAGCATGACAAAATAATAGATATCGGTGCTAATTTTGGAGTCCAATCTCTGCAATTTGCTCAAAATTTCAATAATTCAAAAATCTTTTCCATTGAGCCTACCAACTATGCTTTTGATAAGCTTAAAAGAAATTTAAAATTAAACCCAAACTTATCAAAAAATATTTTTCCATTTCAAACATTTTTAGGATCTAAGGGTATAGAAAAACCAAAATCAATCTATTCAAGTTGGAACTTAGATTCTGGAGAATTAAAACATATGAAGCACCAAGGTGAAAAAAAAAGTATAGATAAATCAAACCCCTCAACATTAGATGATTTTGTCATTTTAAATAAAATTTTTAAAGTTGATTTTATTAAATTAGATGTTGATGGTTATGAATATGATGTTCTATTGGGAGGGACAAATTTTTTGAAACAAACAAAGCCGCCAATTTTTATGGAATTAGCACCTTATTTGTATAAAGAGCATGGATACACTAAAGAAAAAATTCTTAAATTAATCAAATCTTTTGATTATGAATTTTATGATTTAAAAAAATTCAAAAAAATCACAGATATTGACAAAAAGATATCAAATATAAATGATGGTTCTAGTGAAAATATTTTATTAATGTAAATTTATGGATTTAGTTAGCGTTATCATTCCTTTTTTTAAAAAAAAAAACTATATAAATGAAACTATAAATTCCATATTAGATCAGACTTATACAAATATAGAAATTATAATAGTTTATGATGATATGGAAAAAAATGATCTCCATTACTTAAAGAAGAATTTTTTAAAAAATGAAAAAATAAAAATAATTATCAATGATAAAAACTTAGGCGCCGGATTATCAAGAAATGTAGGTATAGCAAATTCAAATGGAAAATATCTAGCTTTTATAGATGCTGATGATTTATGGGAAAAAGAAAAAATTTCTAAACAACTTCAATTTATGAAAAAAAAAAATTTAAAAATATCTCACACATCTTACAAAATTTTAAGTGAGGAGGGTGAAATATTGAGTTTACGTAGATCAAGGCATTTCCATGATTATAAAGATATCCTAACCTCTTGTGATATTGGGCTATCTTCTGTGTTGATGAGAAGTGATCTGATTTCCAAAAAAATACAATTTGCAAATATAAAAACAAAAGAAGATTTTGTGTTATGGTTGAAAATTTTAAAATCTGGTGTCGAAATCGGTGCCTTAGAAGATACACTTACGTCATGGAGAAAAACTAAAAATTCTCTCTCAAGCTCATCATTACAAAAATTAAAAGATGGTTTTAAAGTTTATAATTATTATATGAATTATAATTTTATCAAATCAATGTATTTGCTTATAATTTTATCTATTAATTATTTAAAAAAATGAATATAGAATTTACTTCAGCTATTTTTTTATTAATCATTATATTAATAATTAATTATTTATTTAAGTCTAAAAATTTTTTATTAAGTTATACCGGTTTAAACCATCAAACTTATATACAACAAAATAAAGTGCCCTTGTCAGGTGGGTTCATAATTTTAATTTATTTTGCACTGAATCATCTCGATCAAAATATTTTTTTAATGTTTTATATTTTTTTGTTTTTTTTGACAGGATTAATTGGTGATCTAAATTTATTAAAATCAGTATTATTTAGATTCTTAATACAAATATTAGTTATAGCATTGTTCGTGATATCTCTAAATATTTCAATTTCAGATTTAAGAATTGATTTTTTAAATACTTTTTTAAGTAATGTTTACTTCAATATTTTTTTTATAAGCTTTTGTTTTTTAGTATTGATTAATGGTTCAAATTTTATTGATGGCAGCAATGGCATTGCGATTGGATATTTTTTGATGATTTATATTTTTCTATTTTATTTAATTAGCAAAGAGCAAATAGAATATGATAAAGGTTTACTTTTATCTTTAATATTATGTCTTTCATTGTTATTAGCTTTTAATCTATTTAATAAACTTTTTTTAGGAGATAATGGAATATATATTTTGTCAGTCTATTCAGGATATATCTTAATCGAAATAGTAAATTTAAATTATTATATTTCACCATATTACATAATGAATTTGTTATGCTACCCTGCTTTTGAAATATTATTTTCCATGTTAAGAAAAATTAAATCTGGTTTTTCACCAATGAAACCCGATACCAACCACATTCATCAGCTGCTTTTTTTTTCTTATAAAAAAAAGTTTGATTTTTCACAAATAATCAATAACTCATTAGTTGGAATTACAATTAATTTTTATAATTTAATTTATATATTTGTAATAAGTCTTTATCCCGAAAATTCAAAATTTCAAATAATTTTAGTTTTTATATATGTAACCAATTACTTGTTTATTTATAAATTACTTAGTAACTTTAAAAAAAAGTTTTAACATAGAAATTAGGATTAAAAAACCGTCTCTAAATGCATTTACTTTTTTTCTTCCACCTATTCTAGCTCTTTCGTTGGATTTACTAGTGTCAAGTTTGTAACCCATCTTATTAGCTTTAATAGGAAGCTCAATACAGAATGAAAAATCTTTATTTTCAATATTTAGATTTTTAAAAGACTTAGTATTGCCAATTACAAATGTATAGAGAATATCAGTAATTTTTAAATTAAAGAAAATGTTACCAATCTTAGTAAATATAAAATTACCAACATAAGTAATTAGAGTATCATCGTCACTACTACAATTTTGCTCGTATCTTGATGCAAAAATAAAATCAATATTATTAACAGTTAATTTTTCATACATTGTATTTAACTCGTTTGGATTGAATGATCCATCTGCGTTAAAAATACAAAAATATTTTGTTATGACATTATTTATACCTAAAATTAAAGCGTCGCCATATCCTTTATTTTTTTGAAAAACTAATTCACAGTTGTGACTTGAAATTGAATTAATAGTTTCAGCATCATCTTTCTCTAAAACTACTAATATTTTTAGATTAAGTGGTTTCAATTCATCAAGAACACTTGGTAAAGACTCTTTTTCATTTTTTGCAGGTATTACTAAAGTTAGATCATGCATTGGTTTCTATCATGTGGTTTGCAAAATGTATCAAATAATAAAGTATGTAAAATGAGTATAAAAATAACATATATCTCTTTTCTTTGAAGAAATCATCTCTTATTTCTAAATTGAGAATTGTGAAGCATAGAATAATTATTAATGGGTCATAATATTTGTGGAAAATATGATATTGTGGAGTCATCATTAATAAAATTAAGATCAAAATTATATTTTTATAATTTTTAAATACGGAAATTTTTACCAAAAAAAACATAAATATTGGAAAAGATAAGTATAATAATAGATTATTATTAAATAAAAAATTTGAGGCGTGCAGGACAATTCCTCCACCTGATAAGTTTAGGTCGTAATCAAAATTTTTAATCATGAATATCGATGATAAAAGAATAATAAATAAAAAAAACAAATCTTTTTTAAAATCAAATTCTAAATTAAGTTTTTTATAAAACAAAATTGGAAACATATGAAAAATAATTATTGATGATATAATAACAATTTTATTAAAATAGTTAGAACTCAAGCCACCTTCTTCAATAAAAAAAACATCAATTATAAAAATATAATAATATGCGGGAAAAGCTAAAAAAAAATTCAATAAAGTAATATAAATTATATTCTTTAAAAAATTTTTGTTTTCTAAAAAAAATTTAAAAAATTCGTAATAAAAAAAAATAGCAAATAAGCAAAATGATGGTCTTATATATGATGCTATCGCTAAAAATATAATATTTAGAAATGAATATTTAATTTTTTTTTTTATCTTAAATTTTAAAAAAAAATAAACAGATATTGTAAAGAATAATAAACCTAACATTGCACTTTCAGGCCAGATTGCGTTTGCTCTAAACGATGGTGAGAAATAAAGTATACAACTTAAGATAAGTAAATATTTTTTGTTTATATCTTTTTTTAAAAAAATTAATTTTAGAGATTTATAAAAAAATAGTTGATTAAGAATAATGATATTCATTAAAAAAAATCTTAATAAATCTACATCAACCAAAATTTTATTTAGTATAAAAATAATTATTAAATAAATTGGAGATATTCTTGTTGCCGCATTAACATCATCAAGTGCTTTGTCAAAATTTAGTAATGTATATTTAAAATTATTTTTAAATTCATATGAACCTGCTAGAGTATGTTCAAAATCAAGTTTAGGTCCAATAGTGATATTTTCATCTAAAAAAAAACCTAAATAAATACTTAATATTGATAAAAAACATATTAAAATGTGGAAATTTTTTTTTAAAAGATTATTTATCATAAAAGCAATTTAATTTAATTAATTAATGTTTCAATATATCAATGATTTTAAAATATTATCAAAAAATTGATGATGCTCTTTCTTATTTATTTTCGTCAGTTTGTGATGAAAAGAAACTTATCAAAAGCATTTTTGGAAACAAAAAAATTATCTACGTAGATGTTGGTACTAATGAGGGGTCTTTTTTAGAATATCTTTTAAAATTCTGTAGTTTTAAAAAGATATTTTGTTATGAACCTATAGCCAGATTATCTGAGGAATTAAAAAAAAAACATAAAAGTCAAAATATAAAAGTATTAAATATTGCTTTGTCAAATAAGAAATCTTTCAAGAAATTTTTTGAATATAAGATTTCATCTCAGTCAAGTCTTTATAAACAGAATGATATATTTAAATCATTGAAAGATTTAAAAAAAATCTCAAAAGTTGAAACAAAAAGTTTTGATCATGAATTTAATAGAGGGGAAAAAATAGATTTTTGTAAAATTGATGTTCAAGGAGAAGAAATTAATGTCTTAAAAGGTATGAAAAAAAACTTAGAAAAAAATAAGATAAAATTATTGAAAATTGAGATCACTTTTATAGAGAGATATATTGGAATAAAATCAAATTTTAATCAAATTATCTCTTTCTTATTAAAGTATAATTATCATTTGACATCAATCTCAAAAGTAAAATTTAAAAATAATAGATTATTATTTATGGATGCTTATTTTTTATCGAAATAATGCCTTTAAACATATTTACATTTTTTATTTTTTATTTTTTAATTATATTTTCGGTCCTAGGTTTTGGTTTATTTTTTTTGAGAGTCTTGTTTAAAAATAAATTTAGTAAAAATTTGGGGTTTGCAGGATTGCTAGGATTATTTTTTTTACTAATATATTCTTATTATTCTCATATCTTCATATCACATAATAACATCCATAATGTTATTATTTTAGTTATCGGCCTATATTTTTTTGTATATTACCTAAGAAAAATAGACTTCCTATCATTTAGAGTATTATTGATTAATTTTTCATTTTTATTTCTTATTTTACTTTTATTTAAAACACATGATGATTTTCATTATTATCATTTTCCTTATAGTTATTATTTAACACAAAATCCTTTGTTGATTGGAGTAGGTCAATTTAATCATGGATTTAGAACACAATCATCTATCTTTTATCTGAATTCTTTATTTTTTTTACCATTTGTAAAATATTATTTGTTTTATGTTCCAACTCTTCTAATAATGGGTTTCTCTAACCAGATTCTGATATTAAAAATTTTAGAATATTTAAAAACAAAAAAAATTGATTTTATCTTTTTTTTATCAGTATCTTTTTTCATATTCATCAATATTTTTTTTTATAGGCTTCAGGAACATGGCACTGATCGCTCAGCACAAATTTTGATACTTATTTTATTTTTACAATTATTAATTTTTTTGAATTTTAGAAAAAATGCAGAAAATGAATTAAACCAAATGATAATAATATTGGGTTTAATAATATCACTTAAAGCATTCTATATTTTGTATTTATCAGTACCAATTCTAATTTTGTGGATTTTACATAGAGAAAAAAAACTGTTTTTTTTTAAAGATCTATTTAAGAACAAAATTATTTATATGTTTTTTGTGCTAATTTTTGCAGTTTTAATGACAAACTTTTTTAACACTGGCTGTCTAATTTATCCTTTAAATTTGACATGTTTCGAGAATTTTCAATGGTCCTTAAATTCTAGTGAAATAAATAAAATGAATCAGCATTATAACTTATGGTCTAAAGCAGGTCATACTCCTAATTTTAAAGTTGATAATCCAGAAATATACTTACAAAATTTCAATTGGGTAAAGAATTGGCTTAATGATTATTTCTTTAATAAAGTTTCTGATTTAATATTCGGGTTATTATTTACTTCAACCTTTTTAATTTTATTTTTTTTTAAAAAAGAAAAAAAAGAAATTAATTATAATAAAAATTATAATTTTTTGATTATTTTGATTTTCTTTTTGTTAATTGAATGGTTTATTAATCATCCTGCCTTAAGATATGGTGGTTATGCCTTGTTTGCTATTTTATTTTTGATGCCAACATCAATTATTGTTGCAAAATTTAAAAATAATTTTAAACAAATATACAGGAAAACTATAATTTTATTTTCTATTGTAATTTTGATCTTCCTAACCAGGAATTATATAAGAATTAATGATGAATTTAATAAATATAATTATTCTCCATTTAAAAACCCTTTTTATAAAGTCGACAAAAGACATTTTCGAATTGAAAATATATTTTTTGAACTTATTGATAATTATGAAAAATGTGAACAATTATTAAAAGAATGTGATTATGAAAAAAATAAAAAAGTTAAAAAAATTTTTAAAAATAGATATATTTTTGTTGTAAAAAATGATTAAGTTTTTTTCCTTAAAAATTTTAAGTATTTTTGATTTCTATTATCAAAAAAAATTATTCTATTTTCTAAAAAAGCGTGGGTACAAAAATTTTGATTTTTTCTTTGATATTGGAGCTCATCACGGTGAGTCAATTAAATTATTTTTAAAAAATTTTGAAATTAAAAATATTTACTCTTTTGAAGCGAGTAGTGAAAATTATAAGATTTTACAAAAAAATAGCAAAAATTTAAAAAAAAAGTTTGCAGATACCAATATAGTTATAGAAAATTATGCTGTTGGGGATGATGAAAAAGTTATCAAAATGAAACAAATGAATGAGAGTTCTTCATCTACAATTAATAGCTATAATGTAAATTCAAAATATTTTAAGAAAAAGTCTTTGTTTCTTTTTAGCTCTAAAGAAAAAAATTTTTTTTCTGAAATTGATGTAAATCAAGTATCGTTATCTAATTATATAATTAAAAAAAATATTAATAAAATTGACTTTATTAAAATAGATACAGAAGGCTATGAGTATCATGTTCTGAAAGGCTTAAAAAATCAATCCAAAAAAATAAAACTTATCTTGTTTGAACATCATTATGATAATATGTTGATTAAAGAATATAAATTCACAGACATTCACAATTTTCTTATTAGAAATAATTTTAAACAAATTTATAAATATAAAATGGCTTTTAGAAAAACTTTTGAATATGTGTATGAACTTCAGGAATAATTATTAACTTTCTTTACTGGATAAAATAAATAGTCTATTAACAAATATGTCAAAAAATAAAGTTGCATTAATTTTTGGTGTTACTGGACAGGATGGTTCATACTTGTCAG
>MDTG01369920.1_pt1 | contig 10092 bp, 3 predicted proteins | sample 811421 | NCBI WGS metagenome assembly MDTG01 (sample SAMN05326645, study PRJNA326480) | marine metagenome | isolation source: seawater | place: Pacific Ocean: South East | collected 2011 | reverse complement strand
GAAGTATTAGTAGTTGTAGTCTGATTATTATTTTGTTGCGTATCAGGACCTACACTCTGAACTCCTAACTTAGCCAAAATATCTTCTTTGGTTTCATCAGATTCTACTGCTCTGTAATGTTGAAAGGGTGATAAGTATTTTGCTATGGATGGAAATGTTTCCGAAGCTTGTGATATGATTTTAGTATTTCTGTTACCCACAATTTCTTTTTTTCCTGTAATATACCATCTTATTTTAATATATTTATAAAGAGGTGAGGAATTTAATTTTTCTTTATCTATTTCAAATATAGGAGACATTGTTTCATTAGCTTTTTTTGCAAAGCATCTCTCCATAAAACCTTTCTCATAATCTTTATCACTTGGAATTTTTAATTGTGCTTCTAAATACAATTTTTTTGGAGTTTTTAATCCACTATAAGTACTAAAATCAGTTTGGTTTTTTATACGATATATTATTCTACTAACTTCCTTTTCATGAGATTGTCCTGTCATATAATACTCTTTAAAATTATCTGTATAGTGGATATGATAATTTGTATCCTTTTTAACAGGGTTTCCATCAGTATAAATAAATTCACCTTCATCTGCAGTTTTTTCTGGCTTAACAACTCTTACAGTAGCATTGTTAATATCTTCTACGGTATTATCTTTGATAATTATTTTACCATTTAGCTCATCTATAAGTTCATTTAGTTTTTTTCTAGACATACCTATACCTCACCTAAAAAATCTTCATCTAAACTAATATTAGTAGGATATGGAACACGATCCTCATTGATATTAGTCCATCCTGTACTAACATAATTACCTAATTTCGGATAAGGATTACCAAATCCACCACCAACTGACATAAAATTATACTTTACCAATTCTGAAATATCTTGTGGCCAATCTCTTGTGGGTAAAGCAAGATCCAATTCTAGTTGAGACCTTTTTGCATCAGTAGAAACATCGAGTTCTGATACTCCATTTGGTTTGTGCATTTCACAATAATTATCCCAAAATAGTTGTCTAACCGGTAATGGTATTTTATCTTCAGGTCTTTCATTGTAAAAAGATGTATTTTTACTACCACCAGCTCCAGTTGGTGTCCATGCAGGAACTAATTTGTAAATCATCATATTTTGACTTGGTAATCCTCTAAATGTAGTAATTCCATTGAATTCTGTTTGTGCTGTCTCTAATCTTTCTTGTGCTATATCTGTTGGTGACATATCAGTAGATGAATCTAATTCGGATGCATCCAAAGAACCTGTCGGATCTTTTGGTATACCAACATCTTCATGTAATTTATCCTTTTCAACTATTCCCGTAACTCTAAGAGATGCATCTTTATTTACAGGAGTCACTTTTCTTTTAAAGGTAAAGTTCATTCCTAATCTTAGATTATTATTAGTAATTTCTGGTATTTGAGCTATACCTTCTTCATCCTCATCCACATCCTTTACCTTATTTTGCACTATTTCAGCAACTACAATCTTAGTCTTATTTTTAGTTACTTTTGGTGATGCAACAGGTAAACCCTCTAAAGCATCATTATTAACTCTCATTTTAGTTTGAATTTCTGTTTCCCAATTATCCACACTTACCTTTTGAACAGTATTAAAAATTTGAAAGAATGTCAAGGGTCCAAGTATCCTATTATCGGCAGATACAACTTGTTGATTATATCTACTTTGTATATAATCTATTTGAGTTATATCTCCAGGAAAAATACCACCTATACCATCTACTGTAAAAGTTAATTCAGCAGGTATTAAAAAATCCTTTTGGTATTCTTTAGCTAAAGTATCTATTGCAAATAACTTATCTCTAACGACAGAATGTGCTGACTTCATAAGTTTAAATAAAAATCCCTCCTCATCGCTTTTATGTGGTTCATAATAAGTTGTTGCTAGTCTTTGTTTAAAATAATCGGAATTTCCCAAAATTGAGTGAAGTTCATCTGATAGCTTTTGATAATCTTCTGTAAATTGGGTAAGGTTGGAACCAGCTCCTCCTGTTTCAGGATCTACCACCGTTGATACCTCACTGGTTGGATCTTTAAATCCAAACATGCTGTTATTTGTAAGTGGGATGGGTACACCAAATATATGTATAAAGTCATAATATTTAGTCGCACCCTGTACCTGAGTACCATCTTCTTGAAATGATACGGTACTTAGTTTTCCTTCTGCTTCATAATTAGCTTTAAGAGTATCCATTCGCTCTATAACATCTTCTAATTTTTCTAAACCCTTTTTTGTGTGGTAAAATTTTAAAGCTGGGTCAACACCACGAGATGATTCAGATGGATCTTGTACCCATTCTTTCCAATTATCACCCAAAATCATTGGTTGACCAATCAATCTACCCAAATCATCTGAAAATTGGTTGGTTAGTCTCTGCATATTGGCTTTAGTGGTTTTTTGGTCATTTTCAAAATCTTCTTTCTGACTTTCCTCTGTTGACCAAAATTTCCAAGATGAACCTCCCGTATAGCTGGTTTCTTGATTTGGAGACCAAACATTCCACCATGCTACTAATTCATCAACAAATATGTTAAAAGCGTTTTTTAGAGTTATTCGATCATTAGCTAAAGTATCACTATTGCTATTTCCTATAGCATGACCTTCTACAGAATCACGTAAATAAGCAGGCTCTATACCACTAAGTTTTTTATCTATATAGCCAGTTTGACTTGCTTTTTCAACAAGACTCATACCAGCCTGACCATTTTGGGTTAAATCATATCGGGTCCCTTCTTTATTTTGACCATACATAATCGTTACAGCCATACTATCAGGAATTTTAAATGAAAGGTCTTGATTCTTAACCATACTGCCTAATTTATAAGATGGAAATTTATATATACCCAACTTCTGTACCTTATGTGTTTTAGGTTTAATAGTATTATCACCCATTGGTTTATCTCCCTCAAACTCCGTATAACCTCTTGTCATATTACTACTAATAGTATCAATATCTATAATTTTAATATTTTTATTAAAAGTATCCTCAACTATTTCAAATTTCCAATATCCATGATAATTATCTGTAAATTGTTGGCATAGGTTTTTCATAGCAGTTTTAACATCAGCAGGGGGATTTACCATATCAGCACCGAATATATCTCCGACATAGGAATAATCAGCCATAGGTTTTTTAATACCAAAAGCCTTTTGAATTTCCTTTACATTAATAAGAACATTTCTTAGCTTACCAAATCTTCCATTACCTACTTTAAATCTATGTGTTCGATTTTGACTTGAGCCTTTATTTATACCCATCAATTTATCGAAAACCATCGCAGCTTCGTCATTTATTGGATTATTTACTAATTTTCCAGATTCATCTTTTACTTTTTGATCAGTCAAAGAAACAATATCAGAAGTAATATTCTGTCCTGGAAGAATAAATTTCATCGGATCCTTTGGTATTAAAAGTTTAGAGTTATTTCTAATTTCAACATCCTTTAATACTAAATTTCCTTCATCAATTATAGGGTTTCCTTGGTCATCAACTCTAGTTTCAACAGACCTAAATATTGCAACTAATTTATCCTTATCTTTATCTTCTACAAAAGAAACATATCTAGATAATACATTATCCTCAAACCAACCCCACCGTACAAACATATCAGTCCTATCACCTGCATTCACAGTAATTTTACCGAATTGACTTATTCCAGTTGTTGCTTCGCCATAGGCTGCATAACCAAGTGTAGGTATAATTGTTGCGGGATTTAGAAGGAATGGCCACGCCGAATAATGAAAGTATGTAGACATTTTAGATATAACTATATTAGAATTATGTTCTTCACGATCTCTTACCACAAAGTTAGAAGCTTTATAATATCCATGTTCTTCGCCCCCTACATAAGACACATTAAAAAAGTTTTGTTCATTTGCTTTATGTTTGGCTAAATGTCCAATAATGTAATATAATGAACTTTTCATGAAATACCCAAGCTTCATATCATTTATAGTTTTTTGATCTACTGGTATGTTTAGATAATTATGTGCAACTATTCTTGGTAAATTTATTATCGCGTTAACTAAATTATCGATGTTAGGTTCATTTGATTCTTCTTTATTAGCAGATTTCTTTATAACAAAAGTATCACCATCCTTATCTATTCTTTTACTATCAAATATATTAACTCCAGTTGAAGTGATTATAGTAGTACAGTCAAATGTACCATCTTCATTTAATGTATAATCAAAATTTGAAACTAATCCACCGATAGCATCATAGTCTCCTTTATTTTTTAATATATTGACAGCACCCTCTTCAAAAATTCTTTGGTCAATGGGATGTTCATCTGTATTAAATCCATTCCAAAATGAGTTCTGCTGAATTAGTTTATTTCTCTCAGCTCCGTAACCACCTTCTCTTTCTGGATAAACCCAACCCCAATCTAACATTACAGTTCTACCTATACTTAAAAAATGTGCAGTGAGTCTATCTAATTCTTGAATAGACCCAGCTGTCCAATTTACAGTAGCTCTTCTTATCGCTTTATACCCACCCTTGTACTCAACCGAAATATCTTTTATACCGGATATAGGCATTATCTGTCCACCACCACTATCTTTGTAAGCTTCAGAGTTATAGAAACCTTTACCACTTACTGACATAGCACCATTCTGTAAAAGTTGGACGTGTGTATGATTTGTCGCATTTGATGCCATTCTAACAAATACTGTTCGTGCAGCCATATCGGTGAAAGTTAAAATTCCATCGATAGGATTGTTAGGATCCTGTTCTTGTCTCTGTAAAGCTCTTTCTTTAGCTTTTAAAGTCTCTTGAATTTCTTTAGCTATATTTTTTATAATCATTTTAAAACCTATATTGAATTTATTATACTATCTATATCTGTGGGTATCCTTATCATTTTTTCAGGATCTAATCCTATTTGTCCTTTGCTAATTTCATTTGCTTTTGCTATAACCCACCAAAGATTACTATCACCATAATACCTTTGTGCGAGTATATCCAACCTATCACCGACAGTTGGTTTTATAAACTTATCACCATCTTTTATTGGTATATTTGGAATAATACTTGGTTTGTAATACCTGACATTGTTTTTGTCTTTTTTTATTATAGCTCTATTATATCTCATTTTTATTGTCCTTAACTTGCATTACCATCACTAGCTAAATCGTTAATATATGTGTAAGCACTTCTATCTGGATTAGCAGTTTCAAAAGGTTCTGCCCTAAAAGTTCCAATTGGTCGACCATTTAATCTATTATTTCCTTTCAACCAACTTAAATCATAAAATTTTCCATGTTTAACTGGAGTATTATCTGTAGTTCCAATATATTTAAAACTACAAGCACAAGATATAAAATGTGGGAACTGTAAACCATCTTCTATTTCCCAAGTTGTGGCATCCTCTACTGTTACAGTTAAGCTATCCAATAAGCCTGGAGTATCTTTAAACATATCACCTAAAGTTAATTCTACAAAAGGTGCAATCATTCTTTCATTTACTGTATAGGATGGATAACACAAACCAACCAAATAATTTAATTTTTCCATTAATATTGGCAATTCCTGCTTTGTAGTTGGGTATATTTTAAAGTTAAATGTAACAGCTCTTTCTGTACCTTGATAGGTATATAATTTATCAGGTCTACCAATAAATTTTATATCATTGTATTCGGGAGTAATCGTATCAGTAATACCATCTACTATCGCTCTGAAAACCAAGTATTTATTAGTAGCTAAATCCTTAAACATAAACTTTATAAAATCTTTATTTTCATCCTTTTCAATCATTTTTTTATCAGATGTTAAAGGAATCATATTAATTCTATCTGTATTATCACCTTTTGCACTTGTTAAATCAGTACTTTTTATTTTATTATTAAGCTTTGAATATTTTTCTGGCTCCCCTTCAGCATAAAGGAATTCAGCTGGATTAGTTTTACGACCACCATAGGTTTCGCCTAAATGTCTTACTATCTTTTTAGCTTTCTGAAAATCCTCTTTTTCTTCATCTGCCCAATAAGCACCACCTGCTCCCTTATCTGTTAAAAGAGTATTCCCACCTACATCATAGAAATTAGGATTTTCTTGATCTATAGTTTGTTTATCTGGTATTTTTTCATAAGACAATGTACCATACGTTGTATTTATTCCATGTTCAGTTGTATCATTAGGTGAATATGCTGTTTGAGGATTAAAATTTCCACCTACTTTATCTAATAATTGCCCGTTCGCAATATTTTCAGAAGTAACTGGCGGCATTGTTACACCAGCTTCTCGATAAGCCTGTGCTCTCGGACTATTACCTAGTGAATCTGTTGATTGTGCTTCGGTAGAAGTAGAAAATACTTTGGGTATCTGTAAAATCAATCCGCTTGCATTTTTAATATCTATACCATTACCACCTGCAGGATTATACTCCTCATCAAAATATTTTGCTGTTTTAATTTGCAAACCATCAAGTAATACACTATCTGTTTCAAAAAAAGCCTTATATGAATTATCCTTATGTAATTTTGAAAATGATTTTCCACCAAACTCTATTGAAGTTTGTTTATTGAAAGTTCCACCCTCTTTATTTGTAGCATTTGCAATATCTTGTAATAGAACATCTGCTTGACCAATAAATGATGGTACTCCATTTCTAATTAATTTAGGAGCACTAGATATAGGGAATGCATATCTATTCGGATTTGATAGTAGAAACATTGTTGAATAAAGAGCAGCATCACCAGCTTCATCTACAACTTGACCTACTCTACTATTTACTCTATCATCAATAAAAGAAACACCAGTATCTAACATTGGAAGATTTATATCTGGCTCAAATGAAAAAGCAGCAGATTGGAAAGCTAACCTACCCTTTGAAGTCGTAGTTAAAAGAACTTCTTCATATCTCTTTCCACCTATATGTCTTTCAGGCTGTCCTATGGGTAGTAAAGCACTAGCAGCTAACTGTGCCATTCCACTTAAAGCTGATCTATAATCTGCGTTTCTAAAACCATCTCCTCTTATACTATCAACTAAACCTGTTACAGCATCAAAAGCTTCTTCACCTCCAGCCAGAGTTAAAGCTGATATCGGATTCCAAATTTTACTCTCTATGGTTGGATTAAGTGCCTGTAAAGCAAATTGTTTTAATGCGAATGCCAAACCATCTGAGGTTAACAACATCCACTTACCAATTCTTATCTTATCATTGATACTCCGACTCATTAAACCTGTTATACCAGGCGCACCTCTAACAAATCCACCGATAGCCTCTGATAAAGGGTTGTCTCCCAATGAATCCATTCCCCAATTATTACCCATATCTCTTATAATTAATGGATGGTTATTTTTACCAGGATCAGCTACTTCCCTAAACGATTTTGTTCCAAATTTATTTAATTCATTCAAACCTGCTGGAACTTCTTTATTATTCCCACCATAGATAGCTTGGTCGTTATCGACTCCCTTTTTCATTACAGGAACTGAAGTAGAGTCAAATAAACTCTTTCTTTTATAAAGTTTTTGTCCAAATAACATTTTTTGCCCACCACCTGCACGTTCTACAAGAGTTAGAGCATTTTCTTCCTTAAATCCTTGACCCCATAAAAATTCTCCTAAATTTAATTCTGAAAGGTAATTACTGCTATTGTAACCTTCATTAAAATTTGATTTAGCTATAGCATTAGATTGTATAGGCAAAATGTTGTGCATCAAAGTTATTCCATTAGAAGTGGTTGGTGCTGATGTATCAATACCCTCTAATTGACTTATTTCTGAATTAATGTTTTGTAATGCTTCATCAACAGCAGCTGCATTATCTAAAATACCAACATTATTAGACCCAAAAGAGTCCATTATAGCTTGTCTTTGTTCGTATAAATCAGATAATTGTGTTGCTGTCAATGCATCAACAAAACCTATCTTTTCTGATATAGGTACTATTTTTATTTGTGAAGCAGTACTTGAATTATCTATAACAGGTATAGGATATAAATTAGGAGTTGTAATATATCCAGAATCAGAAAAAATATCAGTTAAGGCATCAGTGCCTTGGTCATATATTTTAAAGCCACCATCAGAAGAAGCACCATAACCAAATCCAGCTTTAATTTGTCCAAGATTAGATATATGAACTGAATTACCAGGAATTTGACTTTCATTATATAATCCACCAATGTTTATTGGTGTATTAGAAAGAATAGGATCTGGAACAAACCCACTATGTTGACGATGAAGATATTGGTCATAGCCACCACGTTCTTTGTCATAAGATTTTGCTGCTTCCGGCCACTTAACTGTATTTTGAAGTGTAAAAGCATCACTTCTACGCCAAGAGTTATGTACGCCAGTAGCTGCTCCACCAAGCTCATAGGTTTTAGACATATCTGGCATATTACCAGCTGGATCAGGATATCTAGTCAATCTATCCTCTAATGGAACAGTCATAAAATTAGATAAAAATTGTTCTGGTTCAATGGGATCAACAGGACCTAACATTGTACCATCTTCATCCCCCCAAGTAACAGATGGAGTTTGGTTAGGATATTGACTTACATAATTAGCAAGAGGTGTAGTCATAAAATCACTACCATCAGCATCAGGTAAAAGTGGATCATTCCAAGCACTCTGACCTGGTTGATTTGTGATAGTGAAAGTACCACCATCAACTTCAGGGTTCTTAATATTTTTCAGAGTTATCTGATCGTTTACATTAAATGCTGGATAACTTTTAAAATCATCCTGCATTAAATCATTATTTGGTGGATTAGTACCACCCCTTATAAAACGATAAGCACCACTATTAGTCATCCACATTGTAGCAGCTTCTACGGGAAGTAGATTAGCATAATAATTAGGTTGAAAACCACTCAATACTCCAGGACCTAATTGAGTATCTCCATAGTAAGGTCTCATCCATGGTGTACTAGCCAATCCCGAATTACCCTCTTCTGCATACTCACCATTTTGACCAAAAGCTGATCTTGGAAAATTTATCTCATTTGTTCTAGCTGCTTCGGGCCATTTAGTACCAACAGTACCCTCCATAAACTTTTTATATTGAGATTCTAAATCTCCTGCCTTTGGAGTAAATCCTGTAGCACCGCCTTCTTCATCATTAAAAAAATCTACACCATTCTCTATCTGACTGTCTATTCTATCAGGCGAAGATAATCCATATTTGAAGTTCTCTAAATCTGCAGCTAATTTTTTAAGTGCCACTTAATTTCCCCTATACATTTTGTAATTTTACATTACCAGTTTCTCTGATAAGTTTATTCATTAAGAATTCATTCTGTTCTAATAGCCTTTGAGTGTTTTTATTCATCTGTTTACTTTCTTTTACCTGTGCATCCATTTTAGATTCCATAACACCCATATCTATATTAATATTTTGTTGTGATTGACCACCACCAAATAAATTTGTACCAGCAACAATATCATCATCTTTGTCTAAGTTTATACTTCCTTTAGGTGTTAAAACAGTATTACCTTCCGAATCGATAGTACCATCAGCCATACTCTTACCTTTAGAAACAGCACCATATGCGAGTGCTAATAAACCAGCTATTAAAGGTATACCAACTATGGTAGCAGTTAAAGCTGCAGTAGCCGTTCCTAAACTTAAACCAAACTCAGCTGCTTTTTGAGCTAATTTAATTCCCATTTTAGAACCCATAATTTTTTCAGATAGAAGTTGTGCACCTTTTACAGCTAATATTGCCATTTCTATACCATGATGAGTAGCCGCTACTTGCATCAACCTAGTTTGTAAATCCATCTGTTCTTTTTGAGCCTCAATCTTTTCTCTTTCCAATGCAGCAGATGTTTTTTCACCAGCAACCATTTTACCCAAATCAGTAACACTAACACCAAGAGCGTCAGCCATAGATTTTCTAGCTATAACATTCATAGCCTCAAACTCTGCCTGACTTCCCACCTGATTTAATATTTCTTTTTGTAAACCTTCTAAATCACCTGCAAGTGATAATTCTCTAGCCTTATCTAAATTTAAAGCCCTACCTGTTAATAATTGAGCTTCCATTTGTTTTTCAATAGATGATTCAAAATCTAAAAGGTTTTCAGCTATACCAGCAACCGTATCTAAATTCAATCCTAATTT
>MDTG01306150.1_pt1 | contig 10092 bp, 7 predicted proteins | sample 811421 | NCBI WGS metagenome assembly MDTG01 (sample SAMN05326645, study PRJNA326480) | marine metagenome | isolation source: seawater | place: Pacific Ocean: South East | collected 2011 | reverse complement strand
TTTCGTTCTATACCTTCCAGACGCTCAGTTACACCATTGACGTATACCGGGGCGAGACCAGGCCAGCAACTAACCTCCTCGACTTCGGCCTCTACGTCGCCTTCTTCCCCCAGCTCGTGGCCGGTCCCATTGAGCGGTCTCACCGTCTCCTGCCCCAGATCATCAATCCTCGCAAGCGTCGCGGGGACGACTTTGCCAACGGCCTCTACCTGGTCGTCTCGGGTCTATTCGCCAAGATCGTCATTGCCGACAACATGGCCTTTATCTGCAATGGGATCTTCGCTGCCCCTTCTCCCGAGGTTGGCGGGATCGACCGCATCGTGGGCGTCTATGCCTTCGCCTTTCAGATTTATGGCGACTTCTACGGATATTCCGCCATTGCCCGCGGGATCTCCCTGTGGATGGGCATCGATCTCATGGCAAACTTTCGAATGCCCTACTTCGCCCGGTCGCCCAGCGACTTCTGGCAGCGTTGGCATATCAGCCTCTCCAGCTGGCTGCGCGACTACCTCTACATCCCGCTCGGCGGAAACCGCGGTGGCAAGTTGCTGACTTATCGAAACCTCATGCTCACCATGCTCCTCGGCGGCCTCTGGCACGGAGCAGGCTGGACCTTTGTCTGCTGGGGGCTCTACCACGGATTGCTCCTCTGCGCCTACCGGCCCTTCGAGAAACGAATCGATGAGCAGGAACAGGGAATTCTGCAACGGGTCGCAGGTGCCTTCTTCTTCTTCAATCTCATCTGCATCGGGTGGCTTTTCTTCCGGGCTGAGTCACTATCGCAAGTCTGGGTGTTCCTGACCGAGATCTTCTTCACCGATTTCACCTCTACCCACCTGACCAGTTACGGAATTGGTTCGATTCTCTATCTCGTCGGACCCTTCCTTCTCTTCGAGGCTTGGCTCGAACGCCGCAGGGATCTCCTTGCCCTCACCAGGGTAGCCTGGGGCTGGCGGGCGGCCGCCTACAGCTACGCCCTCTTCATGCTCCTTGTTCACCAGCCACACCGCAGCAGTGAATTCATCTACTTCCAGTTTTAATCGCTCCGAGTGGAAAGTCCTGGCTGTTGTAGCCCTTGCCTTTCTCGTCTTCGAAACCATGGCGCGTATCTTCGCGCCCTCCCTCGATTACGACCGCGAGCACATCCACGCGTTTCCGGCAATCGTGGAAGAGATGGGCCAGGACGAGCACCCTCGCATCCTCGTCCTCGGTAACTCTCTGCTCATGCACGGAGTTGATGAAGTTCTATTGGAAAAGGAATTCGTCCAAGCCACCTCCGAGTCGTGCCACGTGACGAAGGTCACACCGGTTGGAACGGCGATTCGCGACTGGACGTATCTCTACGATACCTATTTCACGGAGCGGAAAACGCATCCGGACGTGGTGGTCGTCGGTTTTGTTGCCCACCATGTACCTGATCAGTATGAGCTCAGGATGCGAAGACTCACACGACACTTCTGCTCCCTCGGTAATCTTGGCAGCTGCCTGAGGGAAGAGGGACGGAACTTCGATACGCGGGTCCTCGGGGCCCTCTCACATTTCTCGGCCCTCTACGGGGATCAACCGGAGTGGCAATGGATCGTGAGCCCCACCGTCATTCCTGAGTTTGGCCGCAGTGTCCGCAGGATTAACCGCCTGCTTGATGACGAAGCGGAGCGCAAGACGATCATGAGCAACGCACCGACGCCCCGGAGCTATCTCCGGCTTACCCGCCTCATGGAGACCTTTCGCAGGCACGGCGTAAAGGCCTACTGCGTGCCCATGCCGCAACCAGAAGGCTGGGAGCTCGACCCCGCGGCTGTAGAGGCCATCTCAGCCCAGGGTGCATCCCTCGTCGATGCCCGTGCCATCCCAGGCATGACCCAGTCAGACTTCCTCGACGGCTATCATCTTGGAGCTCCGGGACGCGAGCGCTTCACTCGCTTCCTGGCCCGTGCTCTCGCTGACGATTTCCTGGGATCCAAGCCCTCGCCATGATCAACCATTGACCCCGCAGGACAGACCTGCAGGGTGTCTTATCCTCATGGGAAAAAGTTCCTACGGCCTCCTGCTCCTCGCGCTCTTCTGTCTGCCATCTGTCCCTGCGAGTGCGTTATCCGTCGCAGGCGTCTTCGGAAATCATGCCGTTCTTCAGCAGGGGGTCCGCGTTCCAGTCTGGGGAACTGCAAAGGAAGGATCCCGGGTGCAAGTCTCTTTCGCGAGTCAGCAGCTGACCACGACCGCGGACGCCGAGGGGCAATGGATGACCTGGCTCGGATCGATGGGGGCCAGCTCCAAGGGGCGCAAGCTTACGATTCAGAGTGTGAACCAACGGCTGGAGTTTGAAAACGTGGTAGTGGGAGAAGTCTGGCTAGCCAGCGGACAGTCCAACATGCAGTGGCCGCTCAAATCCTGTGCCAGCCGTCTCAAGGAGGTAAAAATCGCCATGGAGGACAAAACCAACCTCGGCATCCGGATGCTCCGGGTCGGCGCTCCGGACAGCCCGCAGTTCCGACCGCTCGACCGCAACAGGCTTCGCTGGCAGATCGACTCCCCCGCCAGTCGACCCTCCCAGTCGGCGGTAGCTTTCTTTTTTGCCCGGAATCTGGCCCGGGAGCTCAAGGTTCCGATCGGAATCATTGAATCGTCCTGGGGCGGAAAACCCATCGAGGGATTCATTCCCCTCAAGGCCTTTTCCCGCCATGCAGCCCTGCAACCGATCGTAGCCCTCGCTGCCAGCGACAGACTGGAAGAGCTGAAGCGGATAAAGGGAGGCGTCATCATTCGCAACACCGCCGGCATGCCCGGGCGCATCTTCAACAGCCGTCTCGCCCCGGTAGCTCCCTTCGCGGTTGCCGGCGCGATCTGGTATCAGGGGGAATCCAATGCCGGAACCGGAGAAGATCCCCGGAACTATCGCATCAAGATGGAAGCTCTCATCACTGGATGGAGGCAGGCCTTCATGCAACCCGGGATGCCCTTCTACTCCGTTCAGCTTCCGGCCTACCGGGAGGACGCCTTTGGCTGGCCCCGCCTGAGGGAGGAGCAACGACTCAGCCTCACGATCCCTTATTCGGGGATGGCCGTCACCATCGACCTGCAGGACACCGACATCCACCCTGCCAATAAGATTGATGTCGGGGAGCGTCTCGCCCGCTGGCCCCTTGCCAGGCAGTACGGCCAAGAGCTCATCCCCAGTGGTCCGCTTTACAAGGAAGCTCGGATTACCGGTTCAACCGTCCGCGTCAGCTTCCATCACCTCGGCGGCGGGCTCATGATTGCCCGCAAGGACGGCCTCGGCCCTCCCCGGGAAACCCCTGCGACCGATCTTGCCGAATTCGAGCTGGCCGGCTCAGACGGGGTCTGGCACGCCGCTGCTGCCGAAATTGAGAGTGAGGAAGTGGTTGTCACCTCCCCGGCTGTCTCCAGCCCCGTGGCCGTGCGCTACGCCTGCGGAGGTGCCCCGAACCATCCCAATCTCTACAACCGGGCCGGACTCCCTGCTTCTCCCTTCTGCTCCAACCTCGAATTCCTCCCCTGGGCACCACCCGCGGCAGCGAAGTAGAACCCCTCTCTCCAGACTCCTCTGCCCATGAAAATAGGCCTCCTCGATACCATCATCTTCATCGTCTTCATGACGGGAGTCATCGCGGTTTCCGTATATGCCTCCCGTCGGGAACGAACCCACGAAGACTACTTCCTGGCCGGGCGGAACCTGAAGTGGTGGGTGATCGGGATTTCCCTGATTGCCTCCTGCCTCTCCACCGAGCAGCTGATCGGGATGAATGGTCAGGCCTATGGCTCAGTCGGCTTGGCGGTGGCAGCGTGGGCCCTGCTCGCAGCGGTAGCGGTGGTGCTTATCGCCCTCTTCATCATGCCAGTCTTTCTCCGGCTCGGAATCTGTACCATGCCCGAGTTTCTCGAACATCGTTTCGGAGGAGCTACCAGAACCGTGATGGCGATCTACATGATGATCCTTTACGTAGTTGCCATTCTGGCTGTCGTCCTCTTTACGGGCGCAACCGCCCTGCAGGCCCTCTTCGGCCTTGACGTGCTTCCAGGGATCTGGCTCGTCGGGCTCCTCGCCGGAGGATACACCGTTTTTGGCGGCCTGAAGGCGGTAGTCTGGTCCGATTTCATCCAGGGAATCACTCTTTTCGTCTGCGGGGGCATCGCCACCTGGCTCGGCCTCCGGGCAGTCGGCGGATTTGAAAACCTCGTCTCCGAGAACCACGAACAGTTTCACCTCCTTCTGCCGGCCGACCACGCTGGGCTTCCCTGGACCGGGCTCATTGGCGGCATCTGGATTGCCTTCTTTTTCTATTGGGGCTTCAACCAGTTCATCACCCAGCGCACCCTCGCAGCCCGGAGCCTCGCACATGGGCAAAAGGGCATGATGCTCGCCGGCGCCCTCCTGGTGGCCTCCGTCCTGATCATAGTCCTTCCCGGCCTGATGGCACATCAGCTCTACGCCGACGAGGTCAAAAAGGCGGATCAGTCCTACGCCGTCTTCGTGAAAAACATCATGCCGGTCGGGCTACGGGGCATCTTTTTTGCAGCCATTTTCGGGGCCCTCATGAGCAGCCTCGATTCCATTCTCAACTCTGCCTCCACCATTTTCACGTTAGATCTCTACCGGAAATTTCTCCGCCCCGAGGCCTCCGAACAAAAGCTGATCCGGGTAGGCCGGATCGCCACCAGCCTCTTCATGGTGGCGGGCTGCCTCGCAGCACCCTTCCTGGCGAGTTTCACCAGTATATTCGAGTACCTGCAGAGTAGCTGGGGATACATCTCCCCTCCCATCGTGGGCGTTTTCGTAATCGGGATCCTGGTGCGCCGGGCTCCACCCGTGAGCGGACTGGTCGGACTGCTCGTTGGCCCACTCTGCTACGGTCTCCTCATTAATGTGTTTGCTCCGGACCTCCATTTTCTCCACAGCATGCTCATCACCCTGGGAGTGGTCGTGATTCTCATGCTCCTGATCACTGCCATCGCTCCCCTGAGAGAGCCGGTCCGGTTCGAAGCGAAAAGCGAGATCAACCTTACCCCCAGCCCCGGCGCCCGCTGGGCAGGTGGTGCAATCGTGGCGGTGGTCGCTCTGCTGTATCTCGTCTACCGCTAGCTTTCTCGATACTTGCGGAAACAAAAAGGACGGCCGGAGGGCCGTCCCTGGAATTGTCCGCCCTGCAGAGGAGCTTACTGCCCGGTTCCGGGCAGGAACCTGTAGTAGACCTCGAGCATCAGGGTCGCGAGACAGGTCACATAATGGACGTTGCCCAGGCCGTGCCCGGTATTCCCGGGAAGAGGCCAGGAACCGTCCGGGTTCTGGGCGGCGAGGGTTCCGTCCCGGAACAGTTCATTGTAATCCTTCCAGAACTTGCCCCCATAGTTAATCATCGCCTGGGAAGCGTAATAGTGGCCATACAGGTCAGTATCCTTGCCCTTGTAATCAAACTTGATGTTCTTGTTGATCAGCTTGCAGGCCTTGCGGGGAACTGAGTGGGCCTCCTTCCCCCAGAGCTGGAAGCAGAGAGCCCCTGCTGCGGACAGGGTCGTGCCATCACCCTTGGGCTGGGGCCCGGTATAGCCGATTGCTCCACTGGCATGCTGGTTGCTTTCGAAGGCATCAAGACCGTCCCGGGCAGCCTTCGCCATATTACGAAACTCAATTCCGGTATGCTTGCAGGCCTTGAGGGCCTGGAGGGTCCATGCCATCACCGAACTGTCATTCCGACGCTCTTCCGAAAACCGGTATGTCCATCCCCCGGCTGCATTCTGCCCGTCAATAATCGTCTGGCCACCGAGTTGCACCGCTTCCATGAGGCCCGGCAGGTTGACTCCGAGCTGGCTGCAGAAGGTATAGGCTTCCGCGATCGCGTAGGTCGCAATGGCATGCTCATAGACCCACTGGTTGGATTGCAGGTCGCTCCCAAGGCGCCCCTTATTCTTCGCGCTCTGGTTGACAAGGTAGGTGATCGCATTCGTCACGGTCTCCCCGTACTTCTCGGAAAGAGGGGTCTCGCAGTGCCCGAGGTAGGCAAGGAGGGCCAGGCCGGTATATGCCACCTTGTAACCGCCTCCCCAGGATCCATCCCCGGCCTGCGTCTTCTGCAACCAGTCGAGCGCTGCCACCACCGCGGTCTCACACTGCTCCGTCCCACCGTTTTCCTTCAGGCGTTGCATGCGGTCTTCCGGGGAACACCGCTTGCGCATCACCGCCGGGATATTTCCAAAGCCGCCACCACCGCCGTCTCCACCGCTACCCCATCCCTGGCCGAAGTCGTCCCCGCTTCCAAAATCGAGATTAGGTTCCGCTTCGGTTTCAGGAACCGGCACAGCAGTCGGGGAGGGAGTGGTCGAAGCAATCACCTTGGCCATTGACGAGGAGGGAGCGGATGGCTTGCGCTGAATCTGCGGGTTGACCTCCTTTTGATCCATCGTGTCCTCTTCGGGCGCACCCGCCTGGTAGGTCACAATGGTAGGCGACTTCACCATCAGGCTGGGGAGGAGGATGAAAAGGAGGACGAGCACTACGAGGGCGATCATCAGGAGAGCGATCACAATGCTCGTGATAACGGAATTGCGCCGCTGCGCTTCCAAGCGCGCTTCTGCTTCAGGACTGAGTTGGGCGTGAAGGCTCATACTGGGTAGAACTGGACGGTCCTTATGGATTCATTCAAATCGTTCGAAAAGACAATTTCCTGTAAGATTACCCCTCTGGACTAGAAATACCGCTCTAAAATGCGTATTCTGCGAGATTATAGGGCCCTCCCGCCCGCCCCTGGTCCTGAAAAGAGGCCCCCAGCTGCGCCATTCCGCCCGGGAACCCCGAAAGTGCTTTCTCGGATCGTGTTCCGGGGGTGGGCGAGCGGTCGGCGGCCCACTACTTCGCAGGGCGGGACGACAGAGTTCACCGGCACAGCAGAAGCGAAGCCTTTTGAACTACTCCTCCGGAGCAGCGTTTGGGTCGTCGTCAGGATCCCGCGTCCAGATGATGGACGTCCCCGGCTGCTGGTCTTCCGGGACAATGATCTCGCCCGAGGCCTTAATCAGTTCGGTCACCTTGCGCACCTCAGTGTGGCCATCGACGAAGAGAAGCACTCCTTTCTGATTGTGGCGGGTGGCAAAAGCTCTTGGGTTAGCTTTCGGAGAGCCATTAAATTTGCGCTGCGCCTTCGAGTGCTGAATATCCTTGGGAAGGCCCCTCTCCAGGAAAATCACCGTATTAACCGGCTGCTGGATGGAAGCAAGCGTTCCAGGATCCTTGTATCCGTCGAGTCCGCGCCGTTGTAAGCGACTGTTCATTCCCACACTGAAGTAAGGCCGTTTCAGCTTCTTTTCGCCCGCATGATACGGTGCTCCATCAAGGTAGACCGGGTAAGCCTGGTCGTAGAAACGATATGGAGTATTGTCTGCCCCGAGTTCACCCACGGTCGGGAAGCCCATGCGCTCAGGCAAAACGTTGTACCAGGCGTTCTCGGCCTCGGCGCTGGCGGCTACGGTCCAATCCTCGTCGTCAGCCGCAATGTTCGGGACGTCGGCGTTCTCAAGAGGCAGACGCCCTGCGTGGTCGCTGGTGTAGTCGACGAAGGCCTGGCCGAGATCCTTGATCTTCTGGGTCGCGCGGGTCAGGTTTGCGCTTTCCTTCATACTGCCCGTCACCTGGAAGGTAATCCCGGCCAGCACGATCACGATCGCGATAGCCACGAGCAACTCCAGCAGGGTGAAGCCCCCCGCAGGTTTGCCTTTGCACCTTAGGTCCATGGGTTTTTTTCTAGTTGTCAAAGCTCCTCTGAGTCGAGGTCAGGATCACACGATTATTACCGGAAGAAACCTGCAGCTTCTCCATAAAGTCTGAAACTTTTGCCCCGGATTTCAAGAGAATTCCCCATCGCAGCTCGGTCATCATGCCCGCTTGGATGGATTCCACGCTGATAAGTTCGGTGGCGTCGGCAAATTCTTCGAAGATTGGCGCAAAGGCCTGATCGTACTGAATGTCGTTATTCACACGGATTCTGAGCTGGTGCGAGGCACGTTTCGGGGCGAATGCCTCTTTTTTCGAGAGAATATAGATTGCCGCCACCATGACGATCGTGGTGGCCACGGCGGTGGGGTAGAGACGCGCGCCCACCACCATTCCCGTCATCATCGAGAAAAGAATAAACGCAAGGTCCCGGGCCTGGCCCAGGTTCCGCCGGAAGCGAATCATGGCAAAGGCCGCGAACATTCCGAAGCCGATTGCCGAGGCATTCGGATGGCTCCCGACTACCAGGATGAGGATGGTTGTAACCGTTCCCACGATCACAAGGGTGTGCACGTAGTCCTGGGAATACCGCGTTCCCCGATAGGTGGACTTGTAAAGGGCCCCAATAATCAGGTTGAGGCCGAAGCTCACGGCCAGGGCGAAGAATACCTCAGGGACAGAGGGGACCGGGTTGCCGAAACCGAGGGCTTCCTTGACGGTTTCAAAGGTGTCAATGATGGCGAGGGAAGTCATGAATTTGGTGGGGATGGATATCTCTTGGATTCAGTTGAGTCATGCTAACGAGCGCTGCCGTGATTGCGCGTTCTCAAGTTGGGCGCCCAGGACAGGGTCATGTTTTTCGAGAGATGTGCAGTACTTGCTGAAACTCCGGCGGCTCAATCCGGTCTCCCCCGCCCGCTGGCGCAACCAGTAGGGAACGGGTCCGATGGACTTGATCTCCATGACGGATTCCCCCTCCGGGATGATAAACCTGGTGAAGTTCTGATCGTCCGGTAGGAGTTCGGGGAATTCGGGGCGACAACGGAGAAGGTTATCAAATGTAATCCGTAATTTGCCGTCAGGCGAGCTGAAGGCGTTGCGGTCATAGCGGATCTGCATGGAGGGCTGATGCCCGGCTGAGATCATCCCGAGAACCTCATCGATCACGATCCGGCCCGCCCGTCCTACCTCGCCGTACATTTCCCGCAGAACCTCCTTATTACCAAGGCCGAATCGTTGGGCCGCCTCAATAGGCATGGGCAGGCGTCGCTTTACTCCTACTCCCTGCAACTTGTGTTTTACCTCAAGGAAACCTGCTGGAGGAATTTTGGCCGTCTCCGAGCCATAGATCCGCAACCGGATCTTGCGGCGACTCTTGAATCGACGCTGTTTTTCCCAATAACAGTCACGCTCCGCCGTATCGTAATATTGGGAGAGAATGGGATAGTCGCCGGAATTCCCCGGGTTCTGATCCACTGCCAAACGCTGCGAGATCTCATCCTTCCATTGATGATACTGCTCGGCGTTGATCAGGAATTTGTATTCAGTCCGGCTTATACTCACTGTCGCAATGAAAAGGGGGGATAGGTTCGCACAGGATGGTTTTCACCGGCGAAAGCAGCTTTCGCGGACACATGTTGGCCACAGGAAGGCACTTTTTGTCAAGACGGGACAGAAAACCCATCACGCGGTCCCACCGCTTCAAGGCCTGCAAATTCCTTCCATGACGAAGCCGCGAGCAGAAAAGTTCCAGAAGCAGAATTGTCGAAACTCGGCCTTTTAAATCAGGGTCATATTGCTGCCTCCCGCCTCAGGGAGAAACCACCACTCCTTGGCTCTGGATCCTGAAAAGGTCGGTGTAAATGATCTTCCGCCAACCCTGAGTAACTTCCTTCTCCTTCCTCTTGCTCTGGACGCACGACCTCTTCATTCTTCGTCAGTCAGTGGGAAAATGACGCTTTCTCCCACCACGAGGACCTGGAACCAATCACCATCAAGAGTGACATGAACAATGCCGATCTGCTTCTTGTCACTTGGAACCGCTGTCAATCCCTGTGGCGGGCTGTGCCTCTGGCCAGGCGGGCCCCCGGCGCGAGGACAACAGAGTGATAGGATCCGACGGCACGCTTCCCGCAACCGGCTGCACCCTTTCCTTCCGCTTTCCGACATCCGACCTTCCACAGCAGATAACACAACACCGAGACATGAAAACCCACGCCTTCCTCGTAACCGCAGTCACTCTGGCCATAGCCGGTGCAAACCTGCCAGCCCAGGATCTTCTGGTGGACTTCAGTTCGACCAGCCAGGGCGGAGGCCCCAACCTGCAGGTGGGCTACCAGGCCTATGACGCCGGCCACGAGGCCATCGCC
>MDTG01113724.1_pt1 | contig 10092 bp, 10 predicted proteins | sample 811421 | NCBI WGS metagenome assembly MDTG01 (sample SAMN05326645, study PRJNA326480) | marine metagenome | isolation source: seawater | place: Pacific Ocean: South East | collected 2011 | reverse complement strand
TTTATATAAAAGAGCAAAATCAATTTATTAATCTTTTAAAAAAAAACAATTTATCTACCAAAAAAAAAATTGATATCAAAAAAAATAAAGTGTTTATTGAAAGCTTCATAAATCATCCATCATACACTATACCCAATTGTTATATATCTAAGATAGTTAGTGATTATAAAAATTATGAGTGTTACGGAATTTTAAGATCTGGTGATATCAAAGGTCAAAAAATAATGAGTTCATTTGGAATTAAAAAAATTCATTTTATAAACGATGGTAATATTTTTAATAGAGTTTATTATTTAATTTTATCTTTTAAAATTCTTCATAAAATTAAAAATATTAAAGATTTTAATAATCTTAAAATAGATAAAATTCAGTGTGGAATATCAGCTTATGAGCAATATATTAGATTTAAAAAAGATACAGATATTCAAAGTATTAAAGATGACTTTTATATTCTTTTTGCTAAAGCTTTATTGCTTAATAAACAATTTGAAAAAATATATAAGAATAATAGAGGTTCCTTTTTGGTACAAAGCGAAACTCAATTTTTTCCGTTCAGAATTTCTTTTCAAGTTGCTTTAAAAAATAAAATAAAGGTTATAAGTAAAAGAGGTATTTCAAATACGGGGATAAAAATATTCCAAGATTTTAGCGAAAAAAATTATGGTAGATATAAAATATTTCCAAAATTTTTTAACAATTATTACAATAAATATTACTTAAAAAATTCAAAAAAAGTAAACACCTTTTTTTTAAATTATAAAAATAAATCTATTGGTAAAGATGTCTGGAAAAGACCCAAAAAAAAAATTAACAAAACTATAATAATTTCATCAAAAAAAAATATATGTAATCATTTTAATTGGAAATCCAACAAACCTCTTGTGATAATTTTTGCCCATGAACTGACTGATGGAAATTTAGTAAATAAATGGAATATTTTTGAAAATGATTTTTTTTGGCTAAAAGAAACATTGCAAAAAATATCTTTAATAAAAAATGTCAATTGGATAATTAAATCACATCCAAGTGAAGATATTTTTAATGCAAAAATAAAAACATCAAATCTTTTTGAGAAATATTGTGCAAATCAGGATAATATAAAATTACTTCCAAAAAATTTTAAAATTGAATATGTTGATAATATTTGTGATTATGCAATTACATCTCATGGCTCTGCTGGTTTTGAATTTCCTGGTCTTGGTATTCCAACGATAATTTGTGGTGATGCACCATACTCTTCACTTGGTTTTACAGTAGAGCCAAAAACAAAAAAAAAATATTTTGAAATATTAAAAAATATCAAAAAAATTAAAAAGAATTATTCTATAATTAAAAAATCAAGATTTTACGTTTTTTTATTTCATTATTTATGTACAGTAGTTAATCCAATAATGCATGAAGCTGATATTTCAATGAAATATAATAAAAAAGAATTTTGGAAAAAATCCCTAAAAATTTTAAAAAATCGAAAAAAATTTGATAAAAATTTTATTAGTTCAGTAGAACATCAAATTAAATCTGGAAATGAGGTGCTTATTAATCTTGAAAGAAATAACGAATTATAAATATTTTTTTACAATTTTTTTAAGTTCTGTTTTATTTAAATATTCCTCATTATCAAAACTATTGTAAGAATAGTAAGATTTCATTTTTTTTAATTTTTTATATTTTTTTGTAATATTTTTAAATAATTTTTTATTGGAGGTAAAATTCAAAGGGTCAACTATTGCAAATAATTTGTTTAATTCATAAGTCTTTAGAGAATCTATGCTAGAAATCATTTCCTCATGAAGTTTTTCTCCTGGCCTCATGCCAATAAATTTTATTTTACACTTTTCATCTATTGCCTTAGCTAAATCGATTATTTTATAACTTTTCAGTTTAGGAACAAATAACTCGCCCCCCAGCATATTTTGAAGACACAAAATTGATAGATTAATAGCCTCATTCAATTCTATATTAAATCTTGTCATTCTTTTATCTGTAATTTGAAAGCTCTGTTTTTTTTTGTGCCACTCAATAAGTAAAGGTAAAATAGAGCCTCTGCTAAACATTACATTTCCGTATCTTAAAACAGAAAAACTTTTATCTTTTTTTCCAACAATATTATTTGCAGATATAAACAATTTATCAGCACATAATTTCGTAGCTCCATATAAATTTATAGGTGAAGAAGCTTTATCAGTAGATAGTGCTAGTACTTTTTTCACTGAGCTATCTAAAGTTGCTTCAATTAAATTTTGAGATCCAATTATATTTGTTTTTATATACTCAAAAGGATTATATTCAGCAGTGTCAACTTGTTTGAGTGCAGCTGCATGGAATACATAATCTATATCCTCTAAAGCTCTTGTAAGCCTCTGCTTGTCCCTTACATCTCCAATAAAATATCTTAAACATGTAAATTTATTTGGATCGAGTGTTTTTTTTAATTCGTATTGTTTTAATTCGTCTCTAGAAAAAATTACTAATCTTTTAATTTTTTTATATTTTTTTAATAAATAACTAGATAAATTTTTACCAAATGAACCTGTGCCACCTGTGATTAATACATTTTTGTTATTAAACATTTATTATGATATCGTATATTTGATAAGAATATTATAAATGAAAAACTTAACTAAGTAAATTTTTTTTTAAAATTTTCTTAATCTCCTTGATGATATAATTTAATTTTCTCTCGTTAATTAAAAGATGAATTGGTAATGATATGCAATTTTTATAATACAATTCTGTATTTTTAAGTCTTTTTTTGGATTTATAAAAGCTAAAATGATATTGTGGAATGTAATGATACTGACAAATTATACCTTTTTTTTTTAATTGTTTATAAAAATGCGATTTATTTATTTTAAGCTTAGAAAAATTTATTTTTGCAATAACTAAATGACAAGAGGAATTTTTATATTTATCATTTATTATTTCAATTACATCTTTATATCCATTTAAATTATCCAAATAAAATTTAAAGATTTTTCTTCTTAAATTAACAATTTTTTTAATCTTTTTAAGCTGTGAAATTCCTAAAGCACAATTGATATCACTTAATCTAAAATTGTATCCTGATAGTTTTACATCGTAATTTAAATCTTTTTTATTAGTTATGCCATGAGACCTCAATAAAAATATCTCATTCGCAAAATTTTTATTATTTGTAGCTATTGCTCCTCCTTCTCCAGTTGTAATTGTTTTTAAGGGATGAAATGAAAAAGTAGTTATATCTGTGTGTTTTGCATTTCCAACTAAAAATTTTTTTTTGCCAATAAGGTAACTTGCTCCAAGAGAATGACATGCATCCTCTATTAAAAAACATTTAAGTTTTTTTTTTAATTTATAAAATTCTAATACATTTTCAGGATTCCCCCCCAAGTGCATTGTAAATATTAAATCTACTTTTTTTATTTTATTTTGGTTAATACATTTATCTACATAGTAGGGTGTTATTTGACCAGTTGATGGATCAATATCACTGAAAAAAATATTATAACCAAAGTTTTTACATAGATTTGCAGCAGCAATAAAATTTACAGAAGGTATTATTACATTTGAATTTTTTCTCAAATTCAAAGCCAATAAAGACATTAAAATAGCACTTGTTCCACTATTGCAGGAAATTACATATTTTGATTGAAAAAAATTAACTAATTTTTTTTCAAATTTTTTTACATTTTCACCAGTTGTTATTAGTTCATTACTTAAAGCTTGTGATACCGCTTTTATATCAGCTTTGTCTATATATTGCCTTCCATAATTTATTTTCATTATATAATTATATTTTTAAAATAAACCTACTTAAGTTTTCTTAATAAATTAGAAATCTTTTTATCGTCTAAATTAATTTTATTCATTATTTTACTTGCCTCTTTAGGTGCATATTTAAATGCTAACCTTAGAATGTCCATCCAATTTACATTGTTTTTACTTCTAATTTTTTCTATCTGATTAATGTATTTTTGAAATTTTTTTTGTTTATTCGCCATAAAATTAATATATTTTGTTTTTAATATAAATTACCATGAAAATTCAAATATTAATAAGTAAAAATTCTTGGGCAGAAAAATATAAAGATATTATAAAAAAAAAACTAAGTAGATTTAGCAGTAATATATACATCTTTGGAAATCATAGAAATCTTAAAGCTAATTTTGATATCAATATAATATTCAGCTATTACAAAATTATTAATGAGAAATTTTTAAAAAGATCAAAATTTAACTTAATTCCCCACGAGTCTAAACTTCCTGCTGGACGAGGTATGTCCCCTCTTTCTTGGCAAATTTTGCAAGGGAGAAAAAAAATTATCTTTTCTCTTATCGAAGCAGCAAAAAAGATAGATGCTGGTAATATTTACTATCAAAAAGAAATTAGTTTTAATGATGCGCTTATTTTTTCTGAAATTAAAGATTTGCAATTTAATTCGAACTTAAAATTAATTATTAAATTTTTAAAATATTATAAAATCAAAAATAAATCTCCAAGAAATATTCAACAAAAAGGAAAGGCATCTTATTTTAAACTTAGAACACCCAAAGATAGTGAATTAAATATCAATAAATCACTTAAATCACAATTTAATTTAATGAGGTTGTGTGATTATAATCATTATCCTGCTTATTTTTATATTAAAAAAAAAAAATATATAATCAAATTAGATAAACATAAAAAATGAATTATTTACTTTTGTCAAAAAGGAAGTGGAATAATAAAAACTATTTAAAATTAAATAAAAAAGTTAAATATTCAAGTAAGTTGAATTCACACACTTTAAAAAAACACAAACCAAAAATAATTTTTTTTCTATATTGGTCAAAAAAAATTCCCAAAAAAGTTTTTAATAACTTTACTTGTATTCAGTTTCATTCTTCGAATTTACCAAAATTTAGAGGTGGGAGTCCTATTCAAAATCAAATTTATAGAGGAGTAAAAAAGACCAAAATTAGTGCATTTAGAGTCAATTCAAAAATAGATGCTGGGGAAATTTGTTTAAAAAAAGATTTATCACTTAATGATAACGCTAATAAGATATATGAGAGAATCGAGAAGATTGCTATTATGATGATTAATACTATTATAAATAAAAAAAAATTGATATTCATTAAACAAAATGGAAAGATCAGTTATTTTAAGAGAAGAAAGCCAAAAGATAGTAATTTGAAATTTACTAAAGAAAAAAATTTAAAAAATATTTATGATTTTATTAGAATGCTAGATGCTAAAGACTATCCAAAAGCTTTTATAAATTTAAAGAAATTTAGAATATTTTTTAAAAACGCTAAATTAAAAAAAAAAGAAATTAAAGGTGAATTTGAAATTATTAGAAAATAAAAGAATTTTGATAATAGCAGCGCATCCAGATGACGAAATTCTTGGGTGTGGAGGAACGATTATTAAATTGAAAAAAAGTCATAAAATTCAAGTCGTTTTTTTGACAAATGGAATTTCAGCACGAACAAAAAATAAAAAAAGTTTGATAAAAAGAAAGAGCGAATGTTTAAAATTATTTAAATACTTAAAAATAGAAAAACCAATATTTCTAAATTTTGCAGATAACCAATTGGATAAAATTCCTCTTTTAAAGATAGTTAAGAAAATAGAAAAAATAATAAAAAAATTTAACCCAATGACAGTATTTACTCACTATGAAAATTGTTTAAACATAGATCATCAAATTGCTTATAAGGCAACTATAACTGCATGTAGGCCTCTTGAAAAAATGCCAGTTAAGAAAATTTTATCTTTTGAAATTTCATCTAGTACAGATTGGGCTATTTTTCAAAAGAAAAATTTTCAACCAAATTATTTTGTTGATATATCAAATGAAGTTAAAAAAAAGTTAAATTCACTTAAATATTATAAAAGTGAGATGAGAAAATATCCACACAGTAGATCCTTAAAAGCTGTTGAGTCTCTTTCTAGAATGAGAGGGGCTTCTTCAGGATGTAAATTTGCTGAGGCATTTATTTTAATCAGACATATAGATAAATGACTATAAAAATAAATAAAAATTTAAAAATAGATAATAATAGCAGAACTTTAATAATTGCTGAAATATCTGCTAACCATTGTGGTTCAAAAAAAAACTTTTTAAAACATATTCTAAAAGCTAAACAAAATGGTGCTGATTTAGTAAAAATTCAAACTTATGAGCCTAAAGACATGGTTGTCGATAAAAAATTTAAAATAAAAAGTGGTTTGTGGAAAAATAAGAATTTATGGAAATTATACGAAAGCGCCCAAACGAAATTCGAGTGGCATTACGATGCTTTTAAATTGGCAAAAAAGAATAAGATAGAATTATTCAGTACTCCTTTTAGTTTAAGAGGAATAAAATTTCTAAAAAAATTCAAACCTAAATTATATAAAGTATCATCATTTGAAATTACTGACCATAACTTGATAAATGAAATCGCAAAAACAAAAAAACCTATCTTATTATCTACGGGATTATCAAATGTGAAAGAGATTTTATCAGCTATAAAGATTATAAAAAAACATCACAATAAGATTGTAGTTTTATATTGTGTTTCAGGTTATCCAACACCAATAAACGAAATCGATTTTGATAAAATTAAAAGATTAAAAAAAAAACTAGGTGTTAATATTGTTGGATTTTCAGATCACACTCAAGGTATAGATGCTTCTTTAATATCTCTTAATTATGGTGTCAAGATAATTGAAAGACATTTTACAATAAATAAAAAATCGTCCAGTCCAGATGTCAAATTTTCAATAGGTACAGAGGAATTAAAAAACCTTAAAAAATTTACTGAGTCTTTTCAAGTGATACAAAATAAAAAAAAGGTTAAAACAAAATCAGAAAAACCAAGTCAAATATTTAGAAGATCAATTTATGCAATTAATGATATTAAGAAAAATGAAATATTTACACGAAATAATATAGCCTGTTTTAGGCCTAAAATTGGAATTAGTTCCGATCAATATCTCAAGATAATTGGAAAAAAATCAAAATTTAATTTCAAGAAAAATCAAGTTTTAAAGAAAATTTAATAACTTATTTTATTTAAGTTTGTTAATTATACCTTTTAAAATCAGTTAAAGTTTTAAATTTCACCATCTTGCCATTTTTTATCTTAAAGAATATTTTATCCAACAACTTTAAAAAATTTTTAATAACCTTATCTGAATGTGCGGTAGACAAATAAACTGTATTTTTAAATAAATATCTATTTTTCAACATTTCATAACATATAAAATTAGAGTAATCTTCATTAACATCTTTATTAAATTCTATTCTTGGTAAAGCATCTAAGCCTGATATTGAAAGTTTAAGATTATGTTTTTTTGATAATTTTAATATTTCTTTTTTTATATATATCCCTTTTTGCTTAATTACTTTCCAAGATTTTTTTTTCTCCATTAATTCTAATGTTTTTATTGCGGCAGCTATTCCACTATTTTCGGTCCAAAAAGTACTACTAATAAATGTTTTTTTGCTTGCATCCATTATTTTTTTTTTTCCTAAAATTACTGAGATAGGAAAACCATTTCCAATCGATTTTCCATACATTACTATATCTGGTGTAACACCATATTTCTTATATATGCCGCCATAAGTCTCTCTAAAACCCGAGGTACATTCATCGAAAATAAGTACTATTTTTTTTCTACTACAAATACTTCTTACTTGTCTTAAAAAACTTTGTTTTGGTTTAATGTTTCTTTCCACTTCCATTATTACAGTACCAACTTTATTTTTCGTAACTACTTTTTCAAAATCATCAATATTGTTCCATTCAAATGGAAAACTTGTATTAGTTAAATTATTGGGAATTCCTTTTGAGGAAAGATTTGACATTAAATTTTTATCTAAATTTTTTTTATTCTGCAAATTGCTGCTTAAATACCAATCATGCCATCCATGATAACCACAAAAAGCAATATTATCCTTATTGCTGTGGGCTCTAGATATTCTCACCGCAATAGCTAAAATCTCTCCACCTGTTTTTGCAAATCTTACTTTATCCGCCCACTGATCAATTTTTAACAATTTTTTTGCTAGAATTACCTCTAAGTAAGAATTTAATGTTGAAATATTACTTTTTTTAATTTGCTGAATAACAAAATCATTGACTTGTTTATTTGCATATCCCAAAATATTAGTGCCGACACTCATAATACTAAAATCAACATATTTTTTTTTATCAAGGTCCCAAATGAAGCATTCTTTTGCTTTTGAATAATACGTTGGCCAGAATTTTGGTAAAAATCTATCAGGGTTTTTACTAAACAACATTGTACCACCATCAATTATATTTAGTGATTTTTTCCAAATACTATAACCTTTATGAATTTTCATAATTTAATATTTTTTTCCATGAATAAGATGTTTTTAATTTAAATTTTTCAAACATATTGTTTAATTTATTATAATCTTCCATTGTATCAAGTGTCCATCTCAGCTTTGAATAATTTTTGTCATTTTGAAAATTGCTTACTTTCAAATTTTTTTGCATGTAAGGAGTAACATGCTCTAAATCATATTTTTTTTTGGCTTTTTTATATGTTATTTTTAAAGCATTTTTTGTGAAAATCTCAATATCTAGTCCATCAGGAAATGATCTTTTAATTGTATTTGAAAAGTAATCAATATTTTTAAATTTGAGGAACTTATTAATCATTTTATCTAATAATCTATAATCAACCAAAGGACAATCAGATGTGATTCTTACAATAACATCAGGATTAAACATTTTTAGAGCATCGTGATATCTTTTTAAAACATTATGTTCATCACCACAAAAAAATTTATACTTTTTGGATTTTAAATAATTTTTTAATTTTGTATTATTTGAATTTTTTGGAATTAGATAGACTATATTATTTAAAAATTTGGATTTTTTTAATCTTAAATAAATATTTTTTAGAATTGTATGCTTATTTAATTTTAAAAAAATTTTATTTGGTAGTCTTTTAGATGTTTGTCTTGCTTGTATAAAAGCGTAAATATTTATTTTTTTTTTCATCAATTGAATTTGAGACCAATTATAATTTTTTCCATAAATTTGGAGATTTTAACAATAATGGAATTTTTTCAAATTCATTATAATTGATCCTTTTTTTTGTTATTTTTAAATTCAATATTTCTAAAAATTCGTTTCTACTTTTAAATCCAATAACAAATTTATATTTAAAATTTTGTTTAGATAAAAAGTTTATACACCCTTCGATTTTATTGACACCTAATTTTTTACAAAAATTTTCCCATTTTAAAAGATATTTTTTATAAAATTTGAGTTTTTTAGGTACGTGTCTGAATTCATTTACAAGGAGTCCTTGAAGAAAGATCGATCTTATATGAATTTCAATTTTTTTTTGTTTAACAAATCTTTTAAACTCAGTGTTTAAAAATTCTCTGTTAAACACATTAATTGGAACTTGAATAAGGTTAAATTGATATTTGTTCTTTAAATAATTAAACTCTTTAAAATTATACAACGAAAATCCAAACTTAATTTTTTTTTTTTTACAAAAATTCTTTAAATAATTATAATGATTTTCAAAATCTTTAGTGTAGTTTAGATTAAAATCATGAATTAAAATTCCATAAATTTTATTTTTTTTTATTTCAGATATAACTTTTGATATTTTTTTTTTGAAATTTTTTAAAGTTATGAGCTTATTATTTTTTTGTATTGAAACCTTTATAATTAAATTTAAATTTTTTTGATTTTTTTCAATTAATTTATAAGATGCACCATACAAATCCGAGGTGTCAAAATATTTACAACCATTTTCGCAGGCTGTTTCCAATAATTTTAAACCACTTTCGTTATTTTTATTTATAATACCATAATTTTTAAAAAATTGGGCTGTTCCAAAAACTAATTTATTTTTAGGTATTAGTTTAATTTTATTTTCCATTGCGAATATTATTTAAACAGTTTTATTAAAAAATAACATTCAGATTTAAATAATAACTTATTATAAGTAAATTTATAATTTAGTAATCAATGATTAGATATCAAATCTAAATTATCAAAAAATTTTTTTCAGTGCATAAATCAAGCCAATTGAGCTATTAGTACTGGTCAGCTGCACGCATTACTGCGCTTCCACATCCAGCCTATCAAC
>MDTG01402149.1_pt1 | contig 10093 bp, 10 predicted proteins | sample 811421 | NCBI WGS metagenome assembly MDTG01 (sample SAMN05326645, study PRJNA326480) | marine metagenome | isolation source: seawater | place: Pacific Ocean: South East | collected 2011 | reverse complement strand
TCGCTTATAAAAGTGTCGGTAGAGACGAAGATCCTCCTATTTTAATGATAATGGGCCTTCTGGCATCTCATAAAGTTTGGGGAGAACAGATAGTAAATGGGCTTGTTGATTCAGGGTATAGGGTTATCCTTTTTGATAATAGAGACACAGGAGATTCAGAGAAGTTAGACAAACTAGGAAAACCTAATCTTTATTGGAAGTATTTTCTTTACTCTTTGGGCATTTCTTTTAGTACACCTTATACGCTTGAAGATATGGCTTATGATGGTGTTGCATTATTAAACCATCTAGAAATTGATGAAGCACATTTAGTTGGAGCCTCGATGGGAGGAATGATAGCTCAAATAATAGCCTCTAAATATCCAGATAAGACTACCAGCTTAGTGTCTTTGATGTCTTCAGCAAGCATTCCAGGGGCATCTGAGATATCAGATAGAAATCAAGAAAATTTGAGAAATATGGAAAATGTTGATTCGAAGAGCGCAAAAGAATACGGCTTTTACCCCAGAGCAATGCCAAGACAATTGACGGCAATTTTTAAGGCCGGCGATAGATCAGACATCTTAAGAGATATTACTGCACCTACTCTCGTGTTGCATGGAGAAGATGATGCTCTATTGCCTGTAAATTATGGAAGACTTACTGCAGAACTCATTGAAAACTCTAAATTCAAAATGTACAAAAATATGGGCCATAATTTACCTAAAGATGTAATTCCTATTTTGATTGAAGATATTGTTGATTTTTATAAGGATGTAGATGAAATTCTTTAAAAAAGAAAATAAGTTATATCCACCAATCGAGCCTTATGATTCCGGCTTTATCAATAAAGGAATTCATGAAATCTATTATGAACAATGCGGCAATCCTAAAGGCAAACCAGCGATCTTCTTACATGGTGGACCCGGTGGAGGTGCCGGGAGCTTTTCTAGAAGATTTTTCGATCCTAAGAAATATCGAATCATTCTTTTCGATCAGAGAGGATGCGGGAAAAGTAAACCGCATACTTGCCTTGAAGATAATACAACTTGGCATCTCGTAGAAGATATAGAATCGATAAGAAAAAAATTAGAGATTGAAAAATGGCTAGTATTTGGTGGCTCTTGGGGCAGCACTCTTGCTTTAGCTTATGCGCAAAGTCATCCGCAAAAAGTGACAGAGCTGGTATTGAGAGGCATCTTTATGTTGAGGCATAAAGAAATCCAATGGTTCTATCAGTATGGAGCGAGTGAAGTTTATCCAGAGGCCTGGCAGGGATTTTTAAATGGAATTCCGGAGGAAAAGAGAGATGATCTCGTTGAAGCATATAGAGAAATCTTTAATGGAGACGAAGAAGAAGAAAAATTATCTGCTGCAAAAGCTTGGTCTAAATGGGAAGCTTCCACCAGCTTCATTAATCATAATCCTGAAGCGGTAAAAGATTCTGTAGATGGCAAATTTGCTTTAGCTTTTGCACTCATTGAAAACCATTATTTTGTGAATAAGGGTTTTTTAGAAAATGAAAATCAACTTTTGGATAATATTGACAAAATAAGACATATTCCTGCAGTAATAATCCAAGGAAGGTATGACGTAGTATGTCCTCCTACAACTGCATATGAGTTACATTCGAGATGGCCTGAAGCAGAATTAAAGATAGCTCCTTTTTCTGGCCATTCAGCTTTTGAGAAGGAAATTACCCACCTATTAATAGAAGCCACTAATAAATACGCACAAACTTAACCCCACTAAACTAATCAATTATGAAAAAATTATTACAACTCAAATGCCTTACAATCGTCTTAAGTTTTTCAACTTTCTTATATTCTGAAGGCAATCACAAAATTTTTGATTTGGGTGATTATCAACTTGAAAACGGAGTCACATTGCCAAATGCAAAGATTTCATATGTAACTCATGGAAAATTAAATCAAAAGAAGGATAACTTGATAGTTGTGCCTTCGGCTTACCTTGGAGACCATCATGGATTTGATTTTCTGATCGATTCAGATAAGGCCCTAGATCCAAAAAAATATTTCATAGTTGCTACAGATATGTTTCAGAATGGTTTATCTAGCTCACCAAGTAATACAGAAGCACCATTTAATGGGCCCAACTTCCCACTAATTTCTATACGAGATAATGTAAAGGCGGGTTATAGACTGGTTACAGAAACCTTTGGAGTAAAAAAAATATATGGAGTTGTTGGGTTTTCTATGGGGGCACAGCAAGCCTTCCAATGGGGTGTCAGCTATCCAGACTTTGTGGAAAAGATTGTAGGTATAGCTGGTTCAGCTGTTGAATACCCACACGGAAAAGTAAGATTAGAAGGGTTTATGTCGGCTATAAAGGCAGATAGTTCATTCCAGAAAGGTAACTATACTTCTCCTCCAATAACTGGTCTAAAGGCAGGTGGTGCTCATTGGGCAAGTTGGGGATGGTCGCAAGAGTGGTTTAGATTAGGTTTGTACGAAGAAATGGGTTTGAACAATACTGATGAAGTGATCATATGGTGGGAAGATTTTGTTATGACTTGGGATGCAAATAATCTTATTGCTTTAGCCAAAACTTGGCAAAATAATAACATCGGTAATACGCCTGGGTTTAATGGTAATTTTTCAGATGCATTAGGGTCTATAAAGGCAGAGGTTCTGTATATGCCTAGCGAAACAGATATGTACTTTCACATAGATGCTCTAACTCTTGAAGCCAATATGATTCCTAATGTAAGACTAAAAGTAATACCATCCCTTTGGGGGCATATAGCCGGAGCAGGATTTTCTTTAGAAGATGCCGAATTCATTAATAAAGAGATCAAGGAATTCTATAAGTAGTTTTAAGGCAACTCCATAAATTACATAATAATTTTTTTTAGTTTAAACTAAATTTATGGGGAAAGTTAAACACGTATCAGTTGATACACCTATAGAAAATATCCTAAGTATTTTAGATCAAGATGCTGGCGTTGTTATTGACAACTTTCTTAGCTCTGATGACTTAGATCATATTAAAGAAGATCTTAAGCCTTACTTAAATGCCACTAACAATGGTCAAGATAATTTTACTGGATTCGAAACTAAAAGAGTTGGTGGTCTCTTGGCCAGATCAAAGACTTGTCAAGAATTAGCACTCAATCCATTAATAAATAAAATGGCTGAAACTTTCTTAGGCCCTCATTGCCAAAATTATCAATTACATTTCTCTTCAGCCATACAAATCGGTCCTGGTGAATCGAGTCAAATTCTTCACAGAGATAGAGGGGTATGGGGAGGTTATGTGCCAAGGAAGGTTGAAACTCAATTTAGTACTGTCTGGGCTATTAATGATTTCAACGAAGAAAATGGTGCGACTCAAGTGGTTCCTGGTTCACATAAATGGGATAAAAATAGAGAGCCTCTTCCTGATGAGATTGCCTTTGCTGAGATGAAAGCTGGGTCTGTTTTTATCTATACGGGATCAGTTCTTCATGGCGGAGGAACCAACACTACAGATGAATCGAGACTGGGAGTTTTCTTACACTATGCTCCTAGCTGGTTGAGACAACAAGAAAATCAGTATTTATCCTATCCTCCAGAAGTTGCTAAAGATTTTAGCCCTGAGCTTAGATCGTTAATTGGCTATTCTAAAGGGGGCTACGTTCTAGGGTTCTTTACAGATCCTAATGACAAGGAAGGTAAATTTGAGTCGGTATCTCCTGAGAAGCTATTTGGCGATTCCGGAGATAAATATGGGACTTTAGCTACACCTGAAAACTTAGTAAAAGAATCTTCAAAACAATAAGCTAAAGGATTAGTGGATAACAGAACTCAAGAGTTTCTAACTCACCCTATAATGCCTTTGCTGATAAGGATGTCAGCACCAAATACAGTCGCTTTTTTTATTCAAGCAATAGTGGTTTTAACAGAAGTCTGGTTCATCAGTAAATTAGGTACAAACTCGCTCGCGGCTGTGGCTCTCGCCTTTCCATTATTGATGTTAACGCAAACAATGTCTGGTGGTGCGCTTGGAGGAGCCATTAGTTCAGCGATAGCTCGCAGCATGGGAGCGAATAATATCGATAAAGCAGAGAAATTGATTTGGCACTCAATCGCTATATCTCTTTGTGGGGCAATTACCTTTTTAATTCTATTTCTTCTATTCGGAAAAGATCTTCTCTATCTTTTAGGGGGTAGAGGCGAAATTCTCCAAGAATCCTATGAGTATTGTTCAGTACTCTTTTTCGGAGGATTGCTAATTTGGTTATCAGGAAGCTTAAGTGCAGCTTTGAGAGGAATGGGAAATATGCGCTTTCCAGCCACGCTCATGGTGATTGCCTCTTTAATACAAGTTGTACTTTCAGGTGGTTTTATCTTGGGTTGGTATGGGTTTCCTAAACTAGGAGTTGCTGGTGCTGCAGTTGCTACTCTTATAAGTAGTACTTTAATGGTGACAGTAATAATCTTAAAACTTTCAAGCAAGACTGTTCCAGCAAGACTTAAGAGAAAACAGTTCATTTTAAGCAGAGATCTTTTCTCTAATATCTTTGAAGTAGCAATTCCGGCGTCCGCCTCTCCTCTCTTAACCGTTGGCACAATATTAGTACTAACTGGCTTAGTGGGTACATTTGGGACAGAAGCTTTGGCGGGTTATGGTATTGGTTCAAGAGTAGAATTTCTTATGATTCCTCTAATCTTTGGTATCGGAACGGCAATGACCTCTATTGTAGGAGCCAATATTGGGGCCAGCAATATTGAGAGGGCTGAGAGGGTTGGAATTTATGGTGGGTCAACTGCTGGGGTAGTTTCAATTCTTATAGGCCTCACTTTGGCTTTATTTCCCGATCTTTGGATTCACTATTTTACTGATGACCCAAAAGCTTATGAGATCACGAAAAAATATATTCAAATTGTTGGGCCTTTCTATGCCTTTCAAGGTATAGGTCTTTCTTTGTATTTTGCTTCTCAAGGAGCAAATGCAATGCTTTGGCCAACAATAGCTACTATCGCTAGATTTATAATAGCGAGTGTTGGGGGAAGTATTTCGATTTATGTATTAGGGTTTGGAATAGAATCCATTTTCTTATCATCTGCAATAGCTATGATGATTTTTGGGATAATGATATTTATCTCATTAAAAAGAGGAGCCTGGAGAAAGGATTCTTACTCTTAAATATTTTTTACTTCTCCAGATTTGAGCATTGCTCTATTCTCGGGTTGATAGGTAACTATATAAGCCCTCCTCTCATGGCTAGATTGATTAGGCTTAGAGCCATGAACAATATGTTGATTAAAAAAGATTAGGGATCCAGCCGGAGCTATAAGGTCAACCGAATCATTGATATTGAATGATCTCTTGTCAGTATAAAACCCTCCTAGCTGTGAGCTATCAAATGTTCCGGGTAAGCACCCTTTTTTGTGACTACCTTTGATTACACTAAAGCATCCATTTGATTCATTTGCAGCATCTAGGCAAATATAAACATTCGGAAGAGAATCAACATCTTCACTATCATGAATCCAGTATGGGGAATCTTGATGCCAGCCAAACCCTGAACCTATTTTTGGTCTCTTAAGGTTGAGTTTATCTGTCCAAAGACTTACTTTATCTTTAGATAAGATCGATTTTATCGGATCAGTTAATCTTGGGTCTGCAATAATGTTTTCGAGATCGGGGTTGAGGGAATGAGCAGGCTCAATTACCTTCAAAAATTTATCATGAGGCTCGGGTTCATATTGAAGTGTCAGATGATCAATATCAACAAATCGCTTTTGATCTAAAAAGTACTCTTTACCTTCTTTGGATACTGAATGAGCTTTGGATACTGTTCGCTCAAAGGTTTGCCTAAAATTATCTATTTCAGCTGAGGAAAATTGTCTTTCCCTTAGAATATAACCCTCTTCTTGATAATGTAACTTTTCTAAGTCCGAAAAAAAATAGTTCACTTATACTCAGATAAATGAAACTGCCATCCTAATTAAACAGACAATTGAGACTCCCCAAACGATTGTTCTTAGATACAAAATACCAAACATATAAGAGAAGTAATAAAGTACTCTTGAGCCTAGCCAGAACATCGCCAAATTATAGTTATCAACTTCCAGAACTATCGAAAGTACTGCTAACGCCAAAAAAGCAGGAAGACTTTCCAAAATATTGGAACCAGCTCTTCTAGTTCGACCAACAATAGCTGCTTCCTCTACTGGGCCTTCCCTATTGGATATAAGAAAGTTTAAGTTCTTACTATTTAAAAATGTGGGAGTAACGAGTTGTATCAGTGTAAATAATAGAGCGAGAAGAATTAATGTAATCATTATAAATTTCCTATGTTAATCTCCTATAGAGGTTAAACCAGATTCATCCCAATTCAAACTACAATTTATAAGTTAAATGAGATTTCTAACTAAGATCTTCACTATCAAAAAGGTGCCTTCTGTCAGTTGGAGTTCAGACTTTCCGCTCAATACTAAACCAAAATTTAACACTCTGATTATGCTAGTAATTGGTCTTTTCTTATTTGGACTGGGTGAAGCTATTATTATAGGCAGTGGATCAGGTGTTAGTCCTTGGACAGTGCTTGCACAAGGCATATCATCTAGAACTGACCTTTCTATCGGTATTGCAACTTTTTATATCAGTGTCGCGATCCTCATTTTTTGGGTACCTTTGAAGCAAATCCCAGGAATAGGAACAATACTGAATGCCATAATAATAGCATCAGCCATAGATCTTACACTGCCCTATTTACCTCACCCAGATACCACTGTATTTAAAATATTACAGGCGTGTTTTGGTATTTTAATTGTTGGTTTAGGTAGCGGAATATATCTATCATGTAATCTGGGTCCAGGGCCAAGAGATGGTTTGATGATAGGACTTCAAAAGCAAACAAATGCTTCGATACCAGCAATAAGAACAATAATTGAGCTATCAGCAGTTATTTCAGGGTGGCTTCTTGGAGGTATTGTTGGAGTTGGAACCATATTATTTGTTTTTGGTATAGGACCTAGTGTAGGTATTGGCCTGACAATAGTTGAAAGAATATCTAAGAAGACTTGAGCTAAAAAAACTTGAAAAGTAAGTTATTGTCTCTTCTAATGGACGGATAACAAAATTAAATCATTATGAAAAGAACAGTAACTATACCAACAACAATCATCTGTATTGTTTTGGGAGTCCTGATTGCCCTGGCGGGCAGCGAAGGGTCAGAAAATTATAATGGAATGGCAATTTTTGCTATCTGTGCGTCCGTAAGTTATTTCTTGCACTGGTTAATCTTCATTCCTTCTTATTTCTACCAGACAGAACATTATTTTGATCTGACAGGGTCAGTATCCTATCTCAGCGCAATTGCACTAGGATTTTATCTAAACCCATCTATGGACCCTAGAGACTTATTGATAGGAGTCTTAATAACTGTGTGGGCACTTAGACTGGGCACATTCTTATTTTCTCGAGTCAAGCAAGATGGAAAAGACAATAGATTTACCGTTATGAAAACTCAATTTCACTGGTACATAATGACATGGACTATGGGAGGGCTATGGGTATTCCTTACCATGGCTGCAGGTCTAGCTGCCATTACATCAAATGTAAATGTTCCTCTTGGCATCATGGCCTATCTGGGTTTAGGTCTTTGGATAATAGGGTTTTCTATTGAGGTGATTGCAGATAAGCAGAAAAGAAACTTTAAGAAGAGGGAAAATAAAGAAAAAGAGTTCATTACTGATGGGCTCTGGGCATGGTCCAGACACCCAAACTATTTTGGGGAAATAACTTTATGGGTTGGACTAACGCTTATCGCTTTACCTGTTTTAAGCGGTTGGCAACTGGTGACACTGATATCACCTATCTTTGTTTATATACTTCTTACAAGAATCAGTGGTATTCCAATGCTTGAAAATAGAGGTCAAAAAAAATGGGGATCAGACCCTGAATATGTTGACTATATACAAAGAACACCTTCTTTGGTTCTAAGGAAACCTAGAAAATAATTTAACTTGGAATTAAAACCCTCAGACTTATATTCCAAACTAGTTGAAGAAGGCCAGTTAAATTTTGATAAAGAGCAAAGTAATCTTCTAGTTGAGCTAGATAATATAAGCAAGGCCTTATATCAGCGATCCAAATCTTGGTTTAAAAGAAAACCCGTAAAAGGGCTATACATCAGAGGTGAAGTAGGTAGAGGAAAAACGCAAATGATGGATATCTTTTTTGAAACTTTAGATGTTGAAAGAAAGAAAAGAGTCCACTTTCATAGATTTATGAAAATTCTGCATGATGATCTAGATAAAATTTCAGGCCAAAAAGATCCTCTGAAGATCGCTGCAAAAAATATATCAAAGGAAACCTCAGTTCTCTGTTTTGATGAGTTTTACGTGGAGGATATAGGAGATGCCATGCTCCTAGGTAGGTTCATAAAAGAGCTGTTTGATAATCAAGTGACTCTGATAACAACTTCCAATACTCATCCAGATAACCTATATAAAGATGGCCTGCACAGAAGTAGGTTCCTTCCGGCAATAGAATCAATAAAAGAAAACTGTAAAGTTTACGAACTTGATTCGGCTCAGGATTATCGCTTAAGAACCCTTGAGCAATTGGAAATATTTATCATCTGTAAAGAAGGAAAAGAATTAGAAGTGCTTGAATCCAATTTCTCTGAGCTGACTAATGATGAATATACTCAAGATAGGAATATTCAGATTTTAGGAAGAAAAATAAAAACTATAAAATTGTCTAAAGGCTCTGTTTGGCTTTCTTTCCAAGAAATATGTGAAGGTCCAAGAAGTGCCAAAGACTACATTGAAGTATGTAGTGAATTTCATACCCTTTTTGTATCTAATGTTCCTATTATGGGTGGGGAAACTGATGATTCAGCGAGAAGATTTATTGCTTTAGTAGATGAATGTTACGAAAGGAATGTAAATTTAATCCTTTCAATACAGGCAGATTTAAATGAGATATATATTGGGAACAGACTTGCCGAACCTTTTAAAAGAACTATCAGTAGGCTAGAGGAAATGAGGTCAAGAGAATACCTTTCAAGACCTCATTTAATTTAACTAGACCGACTCAAGAACTTTTATTTCTGGAGCGCCGGCCATGAAAGCTCCCATTTTAGCGCCAAGTTCACGAAAGTAATCTGTCTTTCCATGAGCGTCCTGTGCTTCTTGATCCTTATATCTTTCTAGAAAAACATATGTCGTATCATCCTCTTTGTACAGATCGTAATAAACCACTCCATCTTCATTGGCATTTACCTTCTCAACTAATTGAGTGGCTATAGCTTCAAAATCAGAGCCTGATCCTTCTTTAATCTTTAAAGTAGCAACTATTCCTATCATTTTTTCTCCCTTATTTTTAAATTAGATGTAGACTTTAGTTAGTTTCAAAAAAATAATCGAGAACTTTTTTTAAAGTGGAAAATTTAGTAGTAATTGGAGCAGGACAATCTGCAATTCAGTGCATAACTTCTTTGAAGAAAGAAGGTTATGAAGGCTCAATCACACTAGTAGGAGAAGAGGAGCATCTGCCCTACCAAAGACCACCCCTATCAAAAGGTTTTCTTGATGACTCAATCAATAAAGAGAGACTTTATTTTAAAAAGTTAGATTTTTTTACAGAGAATAAAATTCAACTTAAACTTGGAATTTCTGCAACAAGTGTGGATATTGAAAATAATCTTGTTAACTTGTCTGATGAAGACAAACTTCATTTTGATAAATTAGTTTTTGCAACTGGCAGTAGGGTTAGGCTTCTAGATTTTCCTGGTAATGATCTTGATAACATTCATTATCTTAGAGGTTTGGATGATGCTGAAAATATAAAAAAAGGTCTTGAGAAAAGCAAACATTTAGTTGTCATTGGTGCGGGTTATATCGGACTTGAAGTTGCAGCTATTGCTTCAGAAAAGGGGGTAAAAGTTTCTATTGTAGAAATGGCTGATCGAGTAATGAGTCGAACAGTAGATCCACAAATCTCAGATTATTATTTAAACCTCCATCAAAATAATGGGGTTAAATTTAAATTTAATACCAGTCTTGAAGAAATAAAAGGGCAAGGACAAGTAGAGTCTGTTATGTGCTCTGATGGAACTTCTATTAATGCCGACATGGTGATAATAGGTGCAGGGGTT
>MDTG01266083.1_pt1 | contig 10093 bp, 9 predicted proteins | sample 811421 | NCBI WGS metagenome assembly MDTG01 (sample SAMN05326645, study PRJNA326480) | marine metagenome | isolation source: seawater | place: Pacific Ocean: South East | collected 2011 | reverse complement strand
TTAAATTATAGAAAACTAATAAATAGTGGGAAGAGTAACTTGATGCTTTCTCGAACAAAAGTATCATTTCATGATTTTTTAATTATTCTATCGATAAATTTCTTTCTAATTTCAACTTTTTTTTCTGTGTTTTTTTTACAAATTTTAATATTTTTATTGACTCTTTTTTTAGTTATTAAAGCTAAGGAGAACATTTCTTTAAAATTAATAACACTCTTTTACATCTCATTTGCTTTTTTTTGTTTAGGAGAATTTATGATAGATGAAGAATTTTTTAATTTTTTTTTCTTCATTATTTTTTTTGCGATGAGTGTTGATACATCAGCTTTTTTCACTGGAAAGTTTTTTGGTGGTAAGAAATTAGCTGTTACACTTAGTCCTAACAAAACAGTCTCTGGGTTTCTTGGCGCTATTATATTACCAACATTTGGATGTTTAATTTTATTTGGTGGAACTGAAAATTTTGTTTCAATAATGGCTCTTTCAATAATTCTTTCACTTATAACCCAAACTGGAGATTTGATAGAGTCTTTTTTTAAAAGGTATTGTTATGCCAAAGATTCTAGTAATATTATTCCAGGACATGGAGGTATTTTGGATAGGATAGACAGTATACTTTTATTGATCATATTTATTTCAATGATGAAGTTATTTGATTATAATTTTTTTTTTATAGTATAGTTATTTTATGAAAAAAAAAATTACAATTTTTGGTTCCACAGGATCTATTGGGATATCAACCCTTGATATAATCAAAAGCAATCCTGATAAATATGAAGTCGTGGGACTCTCTGCAAACAATAATTATGAAAAATTATTAGAGCAAGCTAAGTATTTTAAACCTAAAGCTGTATCTATAAATAATCCTGAATCATTTAAAAAATTTAAAGATTTAAATACTGATAAGAACTTAAAAATTGTAAATGGAAATGATTCATGTAATGAATTACTGGATTTTTCAACTGATTTGGTTATGGCTGCTATAAGTGGTTCTGCTGGATTAATTTCAGTCATGTCAGCTCTGGAAAAGGGAGTTTCAATTGCTTTGGCAAATAAAGAAAGCCTTGTTTGTTCAGGATCCTTGATCACTGCATTAGCTAAGACAAAAAATGTCAAAATTCTTCCCGTTGATTCAGAACACAACGCTATTTATCAGGTTTTAGATGTCAGAAATAAGTCAAAAATTTCAAGGTTAATCCTCACTGCTTCTGGCGGCCCATTTTTTCATAAAAAAGTAAGTGAGTTAAAAAATATTTCACCTGAGGAAGCAATTAAACATCCAAATTGGTCAATGGGGAAAAAAATATCTATTGATTCAGCTACTATGATGAATAAAGGTCTCGAGTTGATTGAGGCGTACTATTTATTTGGTATTCCTGAAAAAAATATTGAGGTAGTTATTCATCCGGAATCAATTATTCATTCATGTGTTGAATACATGGATGGGTCTATGTTATCTCAGATGGGAACTCCAGATATGAGAACTCCAATTTCTTTCACTCTTGCATATCCAGAAAGAATAAAAACTAATGTAAAAAGACTAAATTTATATGAAATTCAGAAATTAACCTTTTTCAAGCCTGATTTCACAAAATATCCGTGTTTAGAATTGGCGTATTATTCACTTAAAATTGGAAGGAGCGCTCCTACTGTTTTAAATGCTGCAAATGAAATTGCAGTTGATAAATTCTTGAAAGAAAAAATTCAATTTCTTTCAATACCAAAAATAGTTGAAAAAACTTTAAATAAGTGTTCAATTTCTCCTATCAATAGTATAAAAGATGTAATTGAGGTAGATAATGAATCTAGAAAGATTGCTTCTAGTATCATTAGAGAAGGATGCTATTAGAGTTCTGAAAATATGATTGAAATTTTACTTAATAATATCCTGCCATTTGTCATAATTCTAACAATCCTAGTATTTGTCCATGAGCTTGGTCACTATCTCGCTGCCCTAAAAAATGGTGTTGAAGTCGAGGTTTTTTCTATTGGTTTCGGAAAAGAACTATTTGGGTTTACAGATAAAGCCGGAACAAGATGGAAGTTCTCACTTATACCATTGGGTGGGTATGTCAAAATGCATGGAGATTTAGATGAAGCAAGTTCAAAAAGAGAACAAAAAAAGAATGTTATTAAGGATAAATCGTTTCATGAAAAGTCGATTTCGCAAAGATCAATAATACTATTTGCAGGCCCTTTTGCCAATTTCCTTTTTTCTTATATTCTTCTAGTTTTTATTAATATTTTTTTTGGAGTTTCTATCGACAAACCAGTAATTAGCAAGGTTGAATCAAACCAACCAGCTTTTATGTCAGGTCTTAAAGCAAATGACATAATTTTAGAGATTGATGGAAATAAAGTAGAAAAATTTTCTGAGATAAAAAAATTTATAGAAATTAAAAATAATGACTCTGTAAATATTGTTTTTAATAGAGATGGACAGGTAAAAAACGTCAATGTTAAAGTTTTAGACAAAAAAATTGGTATCAGGGGAACTATTGAGAACAAAAAGTTAAGCTTTCTAGGTTCCTGTAAGGAGTCAATCTTTCAACTAATTTATTTTGCAAAAGCGACATTGATTGGAGTTTATGAAATAATTAATGGAAGTAGAGGGACTGATGAATTAGGTGGTCCAATTAGAATTGCTGAATTGTCCGCTGATTTTTGGGAGCAAGGTATTCACAGTACATTGTGGTTTATGATGATAATTTCTTTAAATTTAGGTCTTATTAATTTATTTCCTATTCCAATGTTAGACGGGGGACATTTATTATTAAATTTCGTAGAGTTTTTGAATAGGGGGCCGCTTAAACCTAAATACCTTGAAATTGCCCATACCTTTGGTTTTGTTGTTTTAATTTCTTTAATGATATTTGCTACTTATAATGACGTTGCAAGATTTTTTAAGTGATAAAAGTGAGTGGGATAATTAAAAGAAATATTTGTTTTTTAACAGTTTTATTTTGTTTTTTTAATAATTTGAAGGCACAGGATCAGTCGCCTGCAAGCCCATCTTCAAGCTATAAAAATAAATACTACAATCAAGACAAATTTGTAGAAGAAGAAAAACAATTAATTATTCCAAAAAATACACAAATAATTGTAAGTGGTAATAATCGTTTAGATTCATCTGTAATAATAAGAGATTCAATGTTAGATCCGAGTAAAACTGAGCCTAAGGATTTGAGTATTGCTATCAAAAATTTGTATAAAAGTGGATATTTTGAAAACGTAAATATTTTTAAAAAAGATAATATCCTTTTTATTAATGTAAAAGAAAATCCAATTATAGATTTAGTTTCAATTGAGGGAAACAATGAAATCTCTGATGAGATTATATTGGCAGAACTTGAATCGAAAACTAGAGGTGTTTATTCGACAGATGCTATCAAAAATGATGTTAAAAAAATTCAAACGATCTACAAACGATCTGGGTATTTTTCAACGTTTGTTGAACCAAAATTCATAAGATTAGATCAAAATAGAGTTAACCTTGTTTTTGAAGTTTTTGAGGGTAAAGAAGCAACTATTAAGAAAATTAATTTTTTAAATAATGAGGTTTTCTCAGATTCAACACTTCGGGATGTAATATCCTCATCAGAATTTAGATGGTATGAATTTTGGGGTTCAAATGATATTTTTGATAGAGATAGGATTAACTATGATAAAGACTTATTAAAAGAATATTACTATAAAAATGGTTATATAGATTTTAGAGTGGTCTCTGCAAATTCTAGTCTAGTAAAAAATAAGAAAGATTTTATTGTAAATTTTAATCTTTATGAGGGTAAAAGATATAAAATTAAAAATATTGCTATTAGATCTTCAATAAAGAAATTATCTGAAAAAAAATTGATTAATTATTTAGAAATTGAGACTGATGATTGGTATGATACTGATGATATAGATCGATCTATCAAAAACATTAATGAAGAAACCTCAAAACTTGGCTATGCATTTATTGAAGTAATACCAAAAATTAAAAAATTTAAAAATAGTAATGAACTTGAGATCATTTTTGATATTGATCAAGGCTCTAAGGTATATATCGACAGAATAAATATTATTGGAAATGTTAAAACAGAAGACAAGGTTATTAGGAGAGAGATGGAGTTAGCTGAAGGTGATCCATTTAATTCCTTAAAGTTGAGACAAAGTGAAAAAAATATAAAATCATCAGGTTTGTTTGAAAATGTTGATTTAAAGATTGATGAATTAATGGGTACTAATAAAGCAAAAATTGATGTTGAAGTTACTGAAAGATCTACCGGTGAGTTCTCTGTTGGTGCTGGATTTTCTTCTCTAGACGGTGCTTTAGGAAATATTGGTATTAAAGAATCAAATGTTTTTGGTCAAGCAAAAGAATTATCATTATCTCTCGGTTTGTCTACAAGAAGGTCATCACTTGATTTAAGTTACACTGATCCCTATTTTCTTGACTCGGATATTGCCGCTGGTATAGATATATTTAACGTTCGAAGAAATAATAAAACCTATAGTGGTTATAAACACAATATTATTGGTTTCAAATTACGGGCTGGTTACGAAGTTTTTGATAACTTTCGTCATATATCTAGTTATACTTTGAAAAGAGATAAAATACACGATATTGACAACCAAACATCAATATTCATCAGAGAACAAGAGGGAAAAAGAACTAATTCAATTATTGGGCAGGCATTTGTTTATGATGATTTGAACGATAGATTGAATCCTACTGATGGTATAAGAGTCAGGCTTGATCTGGATTATTACGGATTGATAGGCGATTCAGAACATTTTTCTAGTGAGTTGAAAATAGCAAATTTTTATAGATTATCTGATTCTGGTGGATTTTTTTTAGCATCATTTCTTGAAGCAGGTTATATCGCGTCAATCAATGAGGTTAAAATTAATGATAGATTTTATCTTAATGGAGACAGACTGAGAGGATTTAAAAATTTAGGTATAGGACCCAGAGATACCAGTACAGATGATGCTTTAGGTGGAGAAATTTATTATGTTGCTAGAAATGAACTAAATTTTCCTTTGGGCCTTCCTGATGACCTTGGTTTGGCAGGAATAGCTTTTTTAGACGTAGGGACTATTTATAATACCAGTTCCACAGGTACATCCATTATGGATGAAACGGCTTTGAGAGCATCAGCAGGAATTGGTGTTTCATGGCTTTCTCCATTTGGACCTGTTAAATTCTTTTTATCTAAGCCTTTTCTTAAAGAAAATTATGATAAAAAGGAGATTTTTCGTTTTAGTTTTGGTACAACTTATTAATTATATTAAAGGAGTTATATGAGAAATTTATATTTAATTTTAGGTTTATTCTTTTGCTTTGGATTTTTAGAAGCTCAAGAAAAAAAGCCTGTCGAAAATAAAATAAAATCTAACATCAGTTCAAAAATTGGTGTTGTAGATATGAAAAAAATTTTAGCACAATCTAAAGCTTATCAGAGTTTAGTTGATCAATTTGAGGACGTAAGAAGAAAACATAGAAATAATTTCACAAAACAAGAAGATGTTATTAGAGATGAAGAAAGTGGATTGCTGAAACAAAAAAATGTTCTATCAAAAGAGGCATATGCAGAAAAAGTTAAAGTTCTAGGAAAAAAAATAGGTGAACTAAAGTCAAAACAAGCAAATGAAGCAAAAAAAATCGAGGTAGCGTTTGAGAAATCTACTAATAAAATACAAGGAGCTTTAGTTGATGTTTTATCAATTATTGCCAATAAAAGAAATTTAAACCTAGTATTAGCAAAGAGTCAGGTAATTCTGGTTGGAAAAGATATAGATTTAACCGATGATGCTATTTCGGAACTAAACAAAGTACTTCCCAAAATCTCCCTTGATAAATAAATTTGGAAACTCAAGTTGGTTGATACTTCATTTTACAAAAATAACGGTCCATTCTCGTTAAAGGATATTTGTAGATCAATTAATTGCGATTTTATCGGATCTGATGATAGAATTGTCGAAGATCTTTCACCAATTGAAGAGGTCTCTGAAAAAACAATTTGTTTTTTAATTGATAATAAATATAAAGAATACATAAAAAATGTTGATTTTGGAGCATTAATTGTAAAAGAGAGATATAAAAATGAAATTAATGGTAACTTAATTATATCTAAAAACCCACATTACGATATGGCAATGGTCGCTTCTTTGTTTTATCCAGAGTCGGAATATCCAAATTTTACCTTTTCTCAGTCAGATACAAATACAAAACTAGATAAATCCATAAAATATTCTTTTAATACGTTTATACATAAAAACGCCAGAATTGGAAATAATTGTGAAATAGGTAATAATTCAGTTATTGGCCCTGGAGTTGTTTTAGGTAATAATTGTTTAATAGGTGATAATGTCTCAATTTACTTTTCTTTGATCGGAGATAATGTGAAAATATACCAGGGTGTCAAACTTGGTAGTGAGGGATTTGGATTTGTAATGAATGGCAATCAATTTAAGAAAATTCCTCAGCTTGGAAGAGTTATAATTGAAAATAATGTTGAAATTGGAGCTAACAGTACAGTTGATAGAGGTTCAATTGGTGATACTTTTATTGGAGAGTTTTGTATGATTGACAACATGGTTCATTTAGGTCACAACGTTAGACTTGGAAAAAAATGTATAATCGCGGCAATGACGGGTATATCAGGTAGCACTACAATTGGTGATAATGTCATGTTAGGTGGACAAGTAGGTATTAGTGGTCACCTTAAAATTGGTAATAATGTTAAAGTTGCCGCAAAAACTGGTATCATGAAAGATATTCCTGATGGAAATATTATAGCTGGCTATCCATCCGAGAAAATTATGGATTGGCACAGAAATACTATTATTATGAAAAATTTGAGGAAAAATGACAAGAAAAAATGAGCTAAGTATTGAGGATATTAAAAAATTAATTCCACATAGATATCCATTTTTACTAATTGATAAACTGATAGATATTGTGCCACAAAAGAGTGCAGTTGGGGTTAAAAATGTAACCTTTAATGAAAATTTCTTTCAGGGTCATTTTCAATCTATGTCTGTTATGCCAGGTGCACTGATAATAGAGTCAATGGCTCAATCAGCCGGCACTTTAGTCATGTACAGTTTAAAAAAAAATCAAGAAAACATCTCAGTTTATCTTCTTACAGTTGATAAGGCTAAATTCAGAAAACCAGTTTGTCCTGGCGATACATTGTTTCATAAAGTAGAAAAAAAACAAAACGTTAAAAATATTTGGAAATTCAAATGTACATCTTTCGTGAATAAGGAATTAGTGGCTGAAGCTGAGGTTTCCGCAATTATAAATTCAAATTAGTAAATTGTAATAATTTGAAATTATTTATTATTTGTTCACGATTAGATATTAATTTATAAGAAATTATGAATTCTCACTCAGTCATTCATAAAGATGCAATCATTAGAAATAATGTTCAGATCGGTCCATTTTGTTCGATTGGTCAAAATGTAGAAATTAAGGAAAATTGCAAAATTCATAGTAATGTTGTTTTAGATGGAAATATTACAGTTGATAAAAATACAGAGATATTTCCTTTTGCAACTATTGGCACAACACCACAGGATTTAAAATATAAAGGAGAAAAGACAGAGATTTATATTGGAGAAAATTGTAAAATTAGAGAATATGTAACTATTAATCTTGGAACAGAAGGTGGGGGAGGGTTAACTAAAGTTGGCAACAATTGCCTGCTAATGGTTGGTACTCATATAGCTCATGATTGTAATATTGAAGAGAATGTAATCTTCGCAAACCATTCGACATTAGCTGGCCACGTTGTTGTTGAAAAAAATGTTGTTGTCGGTGCCTTAAGTGCAATTCACCAGTTTAGCAGAATAGGTGAGGGGGCAATGATAGGTGGTATGACAGGTGTTACGGCAGACGTTGTTCCTTTTACAACAGTAATGGGCAATAGAGCAAAACTTAGTGGTTTAAATTTGGTTGGGTTAAAAAGAAACAATACAAATAAATTAGAAATAAATGAACTGCGAAGAGTTTTTAAGTATATATTTTACGGTAAGGATAAGACACTAGAATTTAGAAAGAAAAAAGTTAAAGATGAAAATCTCTCATTTTATTCAGTAAATAAGCTATTAAATTTTCTTGATGGAGACTCTAAAAGGTCAATATGTATGCCATAAAAATAAATAAATTATGCAAAAGATTATATTATTAACTGGTGGTGGAGATCTTCCAAGCGAGGTAATCGAAACTTTAAAAAAAAAAAAAAAGGATTTCTTTTGTATTGGATTTAAAAATAATCCAGTTTGTGATGAAATCTATAAATATGACCATAAAATAATTAATTTCGGAAGTGTAATTACTGAACTTAAAAAGTTAAAGACTAATGCTTTTGGGAGCGTTCTTATGATAGGGAATTTAAAAAGACCAAAGTTGAAAGAAATTAAACCAGATTTAAATGCATTAAAATTAATACCAAAATTAACAGAAGTTTTATTAAAGGGTGGAGATAATAACTTATTAGAATTTGTATGCATTCAACTTAAAAAATTTGGTTTTAAACTATTAGATTTAAAGAAATTAATTCCAGAACTATTTCTTGGTAAAGGAAATCAAACTAAAATCATTCTTTCTAAAAAGAGAATTGGAGATATTAATAAAGGAAAGTTAATTTTAAACGCATTGTCAAAATTTGATGTGGGACAGTCAATTATTCTTCAAAACGGAAATGTTATTGGAATTGAAGCCGCTCAGGGTACAGATAAACTTATACAAAGTGCAGGAACATTATTGTTTAAAGATCAAGAGGCTATTTTAATTAAGCTAGCAAAAATCAAACAAAATCTCAAGGTTGATCTACCAACGATAGGTATAAAGACTGTAAGGAATTGTAAAAAAAATAATATAAATGCAATTGCTTACTCATCTCACAAAACTTTATTTTTAAAAAAACTGAAGATAATCGATTATTGCAATAAGAATAATATATCTTTATTTGGTATTTGAGAAATGAAAATTGTAATTTTAGCAACAGAAGCATCTGGAGACTATCTTGCATCTGAATTAATTAAATCATTAAAAAAAAAATACAAAAGTATTGAAATATTTGGAGTTGGTGGTGAATTGATGGAGAAAAATGGTCTTATATCATGGCTTCCAATTACTGAATTTAATGCAATAGGTATATTTGAAGTAGTAATAAGAATTTTAAAATTTATTAAATTAATAAATTTTATTGAAAAACAAATTAGAAAAATTAACCCTAGTATTATTATCACTGTTGATTCTCCTAGTTTTAGTTATAGAGTTGTTAAAAAAATTCAAGATTTAAGAAAAAATACAAGAATTATTCATTATGTTGCTCCAACAGTTTGGGCATGGAAGTCTTATAGGTCTAAAATTTTTGCTAAATTATATGATCAAATATATACATTGTTCAGATTCGAGCCACCTTATTTTGCAAAACATGGTTTAGATTCATTATTCGTTGGTCATCAAATTTTTTTTAAAAAAAAACGAAACAGAAATAAGAAAAATATAATTTCATTTTTACCAGGCTCAAGAAATATTGAAATTAAAAATAATATGAAAAAAATAACATCTGTTATTTTAGAGTGTGAAAAAAAACTGAAAAAATTTCAAATTTATATTTTGACTTTTGAACACAGCAAAGAAATGATAAGGAGTTTTATCAAATCTAATAAAGTTAAGTTGATAACTGATTATAACAAAAAACAATTGCTTATGAAAAATTCACATTTAGCAGTTGCAGCCTCTGGTTCAGTAACTTTAGAGTTAATTAATTATAACACTCCTACTGTAGTTTTTTATGATACTCACTGGTTTACTAAGATGATTATTAAAAATTTTGTTAAAGTCAAATTTGCCTCTATAATTAACATTTTTTATGAAAAAGAGGTGATACCTGAATTCCTTTTTGAAAAGTTTGAGCCAGAAAGACTTCTTAATTCCATTGATTGCATGATATTTGATTCAAAAGTAAGAGCAAAGCAACTAAGTTATTTTTCTGATTTTTCAAAAAAAATGCTAATTAATGGAAAAAACCCCTCTGATTTAATTGTTAAGAAATTAAAAATCTAGTTATTATTTATATCAAGTAAAAAG
>MDTG01163977.1_pt1 | contig 10093 bp, 10 predicted proteins | sample 811421 | NCBI WGS metagenome assembly MDTG01 (sample SAMN05326645, study PRJNA326480) | marine metagenome | isolation source: seawater | place: Pacific Ocean: South East | collected 2011 | reverse complement strand
GCGAATGAGTTCATAAACACAGTTCGCCATAATGGCCTAAAAGTGACTGATTCGTCTAAATTTTTGAATCTGTTCAGCATCTGGTTATTTTTTTTTAATGTTTCAAAGTACTATCTACCTAATTGATTTTATTCGTAAAAACAAGTTGCAGTCTGAGATCTTCTAGGGTAGTACCTTTGGAACGAAATGATTTTTTATTAATTGTGAATATTTGATTTGTTAATTCTGTGATGATTTGAAAATAGAAAATAGTCAGATTTTCTCAAAAGAAAAATTCATTTTCAATCTCTGATGAAGGCCAACTGATATCGACAATTACAGGTGCGTGGTCACTAGGCTTCTCTTTAGACCTAGTTTCTCTATCGATCCAACAAGCATTGGTACAACTAAGAATATCCTCTGTTAAGTAAATATGATCAATTCTCCAACCTTTATCTCTCTCCCACGCAGAATGGCGATAATCCCACCAAGACCAATTTCCGCTTCCTGGTTCAAAAATTCTAAAAACATCCACTAATTTTTCATTCAAAGCATCTCTGAGTAATTGTCTCTCTTTGGAAGAAGCCATAATTGATTCCTTGTAATTATTTGGGGTATGTATATCTTTATCTTCAGGGGCAATATTAAAGTCACCGAGTAAACATATAGGAAGATTATTTGAATTGATTTTCTTTAGGTAAATCTGTAAAAAGCCTAGCCATTTTTCTTTGTAAATAAACTTATCTGATTGTATCGATGATCCATTAGGAACATAAACATTTATTATTCTAACTCCATTTATTTCAGCACTTATAATTCTTTTTTGCTGACTTAATGTAGATAAATCATTGTAATTTGAAAGGACTTGATCAAAACCAATTTTTATATCATTAATTGGAAATCTACTTATGATTGCGACACCATTGTAAGATTTTTGCCCAGAGATTGAAACTTCATATCCAAGTTTTGAAAAGACTTCGACTGGAAAAAATTGATCTTCTGTTTTTGTCTCTTGTAAGCAAAGGATGTCAACTTCGTTAGTTATAAGCCACTCTTGGACTTGATCTATTCTTGAGCGAATAGAATTGACATTCCATGTAGCAACAAGCAAGGCTCTAAAAAATTATTGCTTAAGTTATTATCATGTAAATAAAGAGAAAAATTTGGTTTTGAATCAAACTGTACGTTTTATTAGGGGGCACTTTTTATTGGCTTTTCTTTTTTTAACCCCGATCTTTTCTACGATTGGGCGAGTTGCTTTTGAATCTAAACTTATAAAAATTGCAGAATTAGAAAATTATTCAACTGATGAGAAAAGAGATATCTTCAATACGTTTGATCCTACAGATCAAAACGATCAGGGTTTTCCCTTAGATCCTATGGATTTAATGAACCGTATTAAGCAAGTTGGTGCTATGGAAAATGCTACAACTCCATCCGCTGCTCTCGATGAAGCTCTCAATGCTTTTAATGAATTAGATTATTGAAATGTCCCATTTAAATAAAATCACCAAAGTATTTGTAGGATTTTGGTAAATTTAATATTGGACAATATTGGCCCATTTATTAAATAGATGCAAAACCATCCGATCCCTTCGGTCACTGATCCATTGCAATACAGAGCAATTGGCTTAGTTAGAGGTATTTACAAACCTCAAGATGAAGAGAACTTTACTCGTGGAGCTCTAATTGATTCTAAAGGTAATGAAATTGATTCAGTTGTTCTTGGAAGAGTTATAACTTTGATTCGTAAGCATGTTTCACTAGAAAAACCTCATCTCTGGGTTGTTTATCCAAGATGTAGGAATATTCAAAACCTTCATTTACAAATCGCAGGTATTTGGGAGCCAAGTACTTTGAATAAAGATGTTAATGAAAATGAGGGCTTGAAAGAAGAGGATAGTTGCAAAGTGGATTCAGATGATTTATTGGAAGGTGATGATTATTTTTCAATAAGAGGAGAATTAATTTTTACTAAGCCAGAAGAGAAGGAGATAGTTCTCAAAATCCGACAAAAACCAAGAAATCAGCAAAAGAAGGCAATACCTTTTAAAGTTAATCTTAAAGGTGAAATATCTACTAATTATTTAAAACATTTTATTAGTCTTAATGTTCGACGTATCGACTATCAACTTTTAGTGGAGGACTTTGAAGTAATAGGACCCATTCTTAAACCCTCAATAAATAATAAAAGTAGAAATAATCTTAAAAGATAAAAAATTACTCTCACCCTTTAAATTTAATTAAAATAAATTCTATGTGTAAAATTAATTATAAATTCACTCAATAAATGAAATCTATTTTTATTGATTGTAGCCTTGGAATATCTGGAGATATGCTTGCTTCAGCATTGTTTGATTTAGGTGTGCCGCAATATGTCTTCTTGGATAATTTAGTAAAACTAAAAATAAATAGAAATTATAACCTGGAATTTGAGGAGGGAGATAGTGGAGGAATAAAAGGAATTGTTTGTAGAAAAAAGGAAATTAAATTTAAAGAATCATTTAGACGCCTTAATGATATAAAAAAGTTTATTTTGGGTTCAAGTCTGAATGATTACGTTAAAAAAAAATCTATTAAAGTTTATGAAATTCTAGCAGAATCTGAGGCAACTGTTCATGGTGCTGAAGTTTCAGATGTTCATTTTCATGAACTAGGTTCAATCGATTCAATAATTGATATTGTTAATGTTTGCTCAGCTATTGACTATTTAAAGCCAGAAAAGATTTTTTTTTCAGATCCACCTGCTGGTAAAGGAGTTGTTTTAACTTCACATGGTGTTCTACCAGTTCCCGTACCCACAGTTTTAGAGATAGCGAAGCAAAATAAAATTCAATTAATGATATTTGAAGATAAATATATTGGTGAAATAACAACGCCTACAGGGATAGCGTTATTAGCAACTTTTTCAGATAAAGTTGGTCATCAAGGTAATCTAAATATTAAAAAGATTGGTGTTGGTTTAGGGCAAAAAAATATTTCTCGGCCAAATTTTTTAAGAGTTTTGCTATTAGATAAAAATGAAACTAATATAGAAAAAAATAATCGGCCAGTTTATGAGACTATAATTTCTCAGGAGGCTTGGATAGATGATTCCACTCCTGAAGATATAGCTATTTTAATTGAAAGGCTGAGATCTGCAGGAGCTATTGATGTTATTTGTCATTCTGTTGATATGAAAAAGAATAGAAAAGGTATATGTATAAAAGCTATTGTTCATGTTGAAAATGCAACTTTATTACGTGAAGCTTGGTTTAATTACAGTACAACTCTTGGATTAAGAGAAAATAAGATTAATCGATGGATACTTCCAAGACGAATAGGTAGACATAAAACTAAATTTGGGGAAATTGCTTTTAAAAAAGTAGTGAGACCGAATGGGCAAATCTCAATAAAAATAGAACATAAAGATCTGACTCAAATAAGTTTAGATACGGGGATCCCAATAGAAGATGTTCGTCAGAAAGTATTTATGGAGTTATCAGACTTCTATGAATTAGAAGATTGGTCATATTGATGCTTGACTTTAAAAATATTAAAATTAAAAGGTTATCTTTCTTTCTTGAAAGTTTCCCTAAAGTAAATATTAAACTTTTAGTAACATTACTTTGTTTTTTATTCGTTGGCAGCTCAATTTCAGGGAACTTTGAGGAATTAGCTAATCAGAATATTACTCTTAGAGAAGTAATATGGTTGTTAGGTGGAATTTTTTTTAGTTTTTTAAGTATAATTATTAATGCCTATGCCTGGAAGCTATTAATAAATAGTATTGGTTGCAATAGTGATAATTTGAATGTAATTAAGATTTTTTTAAATACAAATATATACAAATATTTACCAGGAGGGATATGGCATTTTGTCTCAAGATACAATATTTTGAGGCTCAAAATGTCAACTGAAAAGGCAGTTGAGTCGATTTTATTGGAACCATTGTTGATGCTTGTTTCGGGATTGATTTTTATACCCTTTAAAAGTTTTAATATATATATTATGATTCTTTGTTGGTCTTCAACCTTGCTATTCTTAACCGACTTTAGAAGATTTATAGTTAAAACTTTGAAGGATATGAAGTCTACTGTTTTTACTAGAATTGATAAAATAGATGTTATAATTTCAGATCAAAATAACCAGAATATTTCAACAAAATTATTTTATCCGTATAAACCACTTTTTGTAGAGGTTGTATTTATTTTGTTTCGTTTTTTTGGTTTTTTCTGCTGTATAAATGCATTTTCTCTTGGATCATTAATTTCTCAAGGTGAATTAATCTCTTGTTTCTCTTTGGCTTGGATAACTGGTCTGATAGTCCCCGCAGCACCAGGTGGAATAGGTGTTTTTGAAGCTATGATTTTATTTACTCTAGGTTCACAATTGCCAGAGGCACCTCTATTGGCAACATTGCTTTGTTATCGATTCGTTTCGACTTTATCTGATATATTTGCAGCATTGGTTTTCCCAGCTAAGAGATTACTTAGAGTTTGAATTTTATATTAATTTTTTCTATTATTTAAGCTTGGAATTAAAGCAAAAGAGGCTATTAATCCCAGGCAAATTATTATTAGCGAAGGTAAAATAGACTCTGCGACTCTTTCATCTCCTGCGTATTGGAATACTCTTACTGAAAGTGTATCAAAATCAAATGGTCTTAATGTAAAAGTTAATGGTAATTCTTTTATGGTGTCAACAAAAACAAGAAGTGCGCCAACCAGAATTGGGCCTTTAAGGAGTGGGAGATGTATTTTGGAAAGTACTTCTGGCCAGCTCTTCCCCAGATTTATAGCTGCATTATCAATATTGGGCGAGATCCTCTCAAAGCCAGCATCAAGTCCACCTTTGGAAACAGCTAAGAATCTGATGCAATATCCCCAAATTAGTAAGCTTAATATGTTGATCTGCCAGATACTTCCTTTAAATGAAATAAGAGCAAGGGCTAAAACTGATCCAGGAATGGCATAACCAATACCGGATAAAAAAGTTAATGCATTTAACCATTTATGTTTTTGCCATCTCTTAGAAATTGACAAAATTAATGAAATAAATACCGTTATAAAGGAAACAATTAAGGCTAAGCTAAAGCTTCTGATAGTTAAGCCAATTAAGTCAGAATTAAACCCTTGATTCATTTGATCAATATTTATTATTGCCCATGTAATTGGGATCCCTAAGGTAAGGATTGGAGGCGTAGAGGTTATCAGTTGAGCAAGAAACAAATTTATACCTTTCAATTCCCATTTTGGCGATTCTCCACCACTGATCCCCTCAGTCCATCTTTTACTTCTTTCTCTTGATTTGCGTTCAATTGCAACTAATAGAAAAACCAAAATTAGAGCAAATAAAGCAAGCGCTATTGCTCCTGAAGGTTCTCCTTCCTCTACCCAACTTTCAATGATTCCAGCTGAGATACTTGGAATATTTAAGAGTTGAACAGCACCCAACTCATTGATGATTTCCATTGCCATTAATGCTAATCCAGCCGTAATAGAGGGTGCAGCTATTGGCAAAGATATTCTAAAAAAACTTTTCCATGGTCCTATTCCAAGAGTTCTACATGCCTCAATTTGCTTTCTACCACCTTGTTCAAAACTTTCCGAACTTAATAGATATAGATATGGGTAGGTTGTGAATGCCATTATTACTACACCCCAAAACATGCCGGTAATCCTGATGGAGTGAATACTTCCTAGGTCGATGAATGTAGCTGCTAATAAATAAGCTGGTGTAGCGAAAGGGATTAGTTGAAAAATTCTAAGGATTTTCCTGCCTTTGAAATTGCAATTGGCTAAAATCCAACCATTTGTTATCCCTAAAAATCCTCCTAGGACTAGAGAAAAAAATAATAATATTAATGTACCTTTTATTCTATTAAGATTATCTATTGTTAGATAAATAGAACCTTTTTGAATACCATATAGACCTTCTCCTATAAGATTAAATAAAGGCCATAAAATTAAAAAAGTTAATAACAAGACTAGCGATTTTAGTAATATTCGACTATTGTTCCATTTTGTTAAATTAGATAAAAATAGAATAATTCTTCTCTTTTTTATACTCTTTTGAAGTGGATTTAGCATTTATTAATTAAATTTTATAAGTTGATAAATTGAGATTCTTTCTCAATACATGCATTTAATTGAGAGAGGATTTCCTTTTTATCTAATTCTTTCCCAATGAAGACAAGTTGATTTTTTCTTTCTTTCCCCCATTCACTATCTTCAATAGAAATTCTTTTCCCTGCTAGATGAAATAGATGTCTTCTTTCGCTTTCACTAAACCACAGGATGCCCTTTGCTCTGAAGACATTGCTTTTTAATTGATTATCTAGGAAATTTTGGAATTTTCTAAGAGAAAATGGCTCCTTTGCTTTAAAAGATACAGAAATAAAATCTTCAATTTTATTATCTTCTTCTTTAGAGTGGTCATGATGATTAGAGTGGTCATGATGATTAGAGTGGTCATGATGATTAGAGTGATCATGATTTGAATCATTATGATGTATTGAATCTGTCTCGAACAGGCCAACGCTGAGTAATAGATTAAGTGGGATATTGCCTTTTATACATTTTAAAATTCTCGCATCATTTTTTATTTTCTTTAGACTATATATCGTTTCTTCGACCTTCTTTTCACTTGCTAAATCACATTTATTTAGAAGTAAAATATCACCATAAATTATCTGTGATCTACCTATTGAACTTTCTAAGACAACTTCATTGAAGTTTTCAGCGTCTATTAAAGTTATAATAGAATCTAATCTTGTTTTATCTCTTAAGTCACTACCAAGTAATGTCATTGCTACTGGTAATGGATCTGCTAAACCTGTAGTTTCAATAATAATATAATCTAGCTCCTTATTTGTATTGATTAACTTTTCTATTGACTCTACCAACTCGCCATTTATGGAACAACAAATACATCCATTGCTTAGTTCTATCATTTCTTCTTCGGTTTTGATTATTAACTCATTATCAATACCTACCTCACCAAATTCATTTACTAATACAGCTGTCTTTATGTTTCTCTGATTTGTAAGGATGTGATTTAATAATGTAGTTTTTCCTGAACCTAGAAAACCTGATAGAATTGTAATAGGAATAATTTTGTTTGAAATTATATTTTTTTGAACTTTAGACTCAGTTGTTTTCATTTAAAGGTTAGAAAGTAATAATAAATTAGGTATTGATTAATTTATCAATAGACTCAGCCATCTTGAGGTCATTTGTAGTGATTCCACCTTTATCATGAGTAGTTAATTCGATTCTAACTTTATTATATGTATTCTGCCAATTTGGATGATGATTCATTCTTTCAGACAATAGAGCGACTTTGCTCATAAAGCCAAAAGCGATGACGAAGTTATCAAATATAAATTCTTTTTTTAAAGCTTTATTATAAATAGTCCAAGAAGGATTTTTCTCTAAGAAATAACTTAGCTGCTTTTCGTCTATTAAGGTGGCCATGATTTTTTTATGTCTAATTTAAATCTAATTCAAAATCACCGATTGCATGCAATCGTAATGACCTTATTTTTTCTGATGTTCTATGCTCCCAAATATAGATCGCTTGCCATAATCCAATCCCTAATTTTCCATCAACAATACTGAAGCTTAAATTATTTGAAGTAAGCATAGTTCTTATATGAGCAGGCATATCATCTAATCCTTCTTCTGAATGAAGGTATTTTGTTGCTTTAAGGCTTCCATCAATTGGGAAAAATTTATTCTCTGGAACTATAGCTTTCATATAATTTGATAAGTCTTTAAGAACATTACTATCTGCATTTTCATTGATAATTAAACTACAGCTTGTATGCTTTAAAAAAATAAGAAGTATTCCTTTCTTTAACTTTTGATTTTGGATCCAGAGATTTAGATCTTTTGTTATATCTACAAATCCTTGACCATTTGTCTTAAAGTCTAAATTTGATAAAACCTGTTTCATTCCTAATAAGCTCTTGATACCTGTTTTGTTTAACATTAACAGGTTTGGTGCTTTTATTTATAGCCAAATTAATCTTAATTAGAGCTATTAAAAAAATAATTTCATTTATTTGTGACTGATCAACATTAAAAAAGAACTAATTTTTTAGATTATTTTAAATTGATGAAATAGGGGTCTTTTTACACGATGGGATATTAACATTAGATAAATATCTAATTGAATACTTTGTCAAAGTCTGCTTGGCAGCTTTTAGGCAATTACCTAAAAGATACGCAGTTGTTGGGATCTATACAAAGCACTCTCTACTGGGATCAAAATACATCTATGCCTATAGCTGGTTCCAATTGGAGGGGAGAGCAGTTAACTCTTTTAGCTAAGCAACTTCATTTAAGACAAAGTTGTAAAGAGTTCGAGTTTTTAATAAAGGAAGCAAAATCTGAACTTCAATATTTAAAAGAAAAAGATAATTTGGAATTACGACTCATAACAGATAGGTTTCGAAATATTGAGTTGCTTGAGCATGATTTGAAAAGACAAAAAAGTTTAGATCCAAAATTAGTTGCTCAGCTTGCAACAGCAAAGTCTGAAGGTTATATGCGTTGGCAGGAGGCTAAAAAAAACAATGATTACAAGAGTTTTTCACCAGCTCTAAAGAAATTAATTCAATTACGAAAAGAAGAATCAATTCAATTAGATGAAGATAGAACTTGTTGGGAGACACTAGCCCAACCTTTCGAGCCTAACTTAACTATTAATCGTGTAAGAGAACTGTTTGATCCTTTAAAAAAAACATTGCCTGAGTTGATACAAAAGGCTGCGACTGTTTGTAATAAAAAAAGTAAAAAATGGGATTTATCAATTAGCAATCAAGAAAATCTCTGCCAGATACTTTTAAATGATTGGTCTAGGGATCCGACTCAAACAGCCATAGCTAAGTCTCCACATCCATTCTCGATAACTCTGGGTCCTAAGGATTATAGAATTACTACTCGAATCGTGAAAGGTCAGCCACTCTCTTGCTTATTAGCGACCGCCCATGAGTGGGGACATTCTCTTTATGAGCAAGGCTTGCCTTCCGAAAGTCACCAATGGTTTGCCTGGCCTTTAGGTCAAGCAACATCTATGGCTGTTCATGAGAGTCAATCTTTGTTTTGGGAAAATAGAATTGCTAGGAGCTTTTCCTTTTCCAAATCTTTTTGGCATCATTTTGAAAATGCAGGTGCTCCAATTCACTCCGGCAATGATTTGTGGATCAATATGAATTCATTTACTCCAGGATTGAATCGAGTTGAAGCAGACGAACTCAGTTATGGCTTGCACATAATGATTAGAACTGACTTGGAAATCGATCTTCTTGAAAAAGATCTTCCCGTTGAAGATCTACCAATTGAATGGAATAGAAGGTATTTGGAGCTTCTAGGAGTTTCGCCAAAAAATGATACGGAGGGATGCTTGCAGGATGTGCACTGGAGTGAGGGGATGTTTGGTTATTTCCCTTCTTATTTGCTTGGCCATCTCATTAGTGCTCAATTAACAAATACTCTTGAAAAAGATTTAGGGGATATTGAAAATATTATTGAATCTCAGAAAATCAGTACAATATTGGATTGGCTTCGCAAAAATGTTCATCATTTTGGTAGAAGTTTAGATTCAGAACAATTAGTAAAGAATGTGACTGGATCGATTTTATCGCCAAATCATTTCCTCGAATATTTAGATCATAAAATTGATAAGCTTTCTGAAATCTGCGTTTAATTTATATATTTATTATTTAAAAAATTAAGTAGGGCGAATTTTTTATTGAAATTTTTCTAAATTATTTGCCACAACTTCATTTGCCTTTACTGCGTTGATTTACCATACATACACATAAAAAAAAATAGCATGGCGAACCTCGACCAATCTCCTAGCAGAACTATGCCTAATCTGCTTCATATATTACCTGCTTTTGCTAATGAGTCTGAATCTAGAGTCAATACTATCGTCGAGTTAAATTCAAATACTATAAATAAGTATGAGCTAATTACTGAAACTGGGCATCTCAAGCTTGATCGTGTTGGATACTCCTCCCTTTCTTATCCTTTTGCTTATGGATGTCTTCCAAGAACATGGGATGAAGATGGAGATCCATTAGATATTGAAATTGTAGGTGTTACAGAGCCTTTGGTCCCAGGTT
>MDTG01080196.1_pt1 | contig 10093 bp, 11 predicted proteins | sample 811421 | NCBI WGS metagenome assembly MDTG01 (sample SAMN05326645, study PRJNA326480) | marine metagenome | isolation source: seawater | place: Pacific Ocean: South East | collected 2011 | reverse complement strand
TCTGATGTATCTGATATATATGAAGATTTTTCAATCTTAAATAATACTGATTACTTATATAATATATATATATATGTAATAAATAAATATACAAATCAAAAAATTCAATTTCTTTTAGTAGAAGATAATTATAAATTAATTATAAACCAAGTGGATAATACTTTAAAAAAATTAATGAAATTAGATGAAGAATGGGAAATATTTATTTATTATGGTTATATTAAAAAAAATAATAAAATAAATACGGTTAATAAATATAGAAAAATAAAAACAAAAGAATATATAGTTTGTAATATATTACAAAATATGAATTAAAAATAAATAATAAATAATATATATTAAAAATGTATTTTGTATTTTTTTATAATAAATTAAAAGATATACTAGAAAAAATTGATTTTTAATTAAATATTTAATTAAAAATAAATGTCACAATATTATTTACAAAATTATCAATTAATTAGTACTACACCATTTAGTAAATTAACAACTAAAGATATTAAAAATGTTAATTTAGCCTTTAATGCCTCTGAAGATAGTGATTTTACTAATTCATATAAAATAGGTGCATGTATTAGTTCATCAAAAGGGTGTGTATGTTGCGGCTAATTATAGGAAAATAACAAGATATGGGAATATAAATTATTTTAGTCTACATGCAGAGATACATGCAATATTAAAATATTTAAAAGTATATTATAAAACATCATCCTTAAAACAAAAATCAAATCAAAAAAATAATAGTACAATTTATATAGTAAGAACACTAAAAGACAAAAAGAATATACCAGAAAATCAAACAGTTATATTTGGTAATTGTATGCCATGTACAAATTGTCAGAAATATCTAGCAAAGTTTGGTTTTAAGAAAATAAAATATACAGATTATATAAACAATGAAAATGTACTTCATGAACTTAAGTTAATTCAATAGGTATTATTTTCAAAAAATTTTTAGAATATATTTGTTCTTGACATATAGGACAAAAATATATATTTCTATTAATACATTTTTCACAAATATTAATATGATTACAAGGTAATAATAATACACAAGATTTATCATCTAAACAAATACAGCAATCTTCTCTAGAATTCCATATCATATCTTTATATATTGATTCATTTTTATCAATTATAAAAACTTTACTATTTAAACAACCCATTTATTTAATTTAAAAAGATAATATAAAAATAAAAAAAGGTCTATTATCTTATAATACGTTACGTATTTAAGATATAGTGATAGGATTAAGTCCTATGTTTATTTTACGTTTTTGCCATATTATTTTTATAAAAAAATAATATTTATAATAAATGATAGAAATAAGTTTGTATTATCTAATTGGTTCTGTAGTTATTCTACCAAGTGTGACCTATTATTTTACAAACAAATATTATACAACCAAAATTAATAAAATGATAGAAGAAAATAATAATAGAGTTCGCTTAGAATCAGTAGATATAGAAGATAATGAAGATGCACAAATAATTTCACCGTCAGAATTTACACATGAAGATAAACAATCTATACTAGAAGAACACTTTAAAAAAATGATACAAAATACATAATCATAATTTTAAAAGATAACATAATTTAGTAAAAATATGAAAATAAAAAATTCATTTGATATTATTAATTGTGTTGCATCAAGAACTCGTTCAAATATTTTAAAAAGAAAAAATAAATTATGGATTTCTGCTACTAAAACTCATAATTATTTATATAATGATCAATTATCAGATTGGCTTCAACTTTATGGAAGAAATCAAAATATTTTATACAAAAATAATAGTAAATCATATGAATTAAATTTTAAAAATTTTCTTATGAATAAAGGTATAGAATTTGAAAAAGAAATTATAAAATATTATAAACAACAATTTGATTGTATTAAAGTTGCTGATTTCTATAATGTAAAAGATGTAAAACGTACTTTTCAAATGATGACTAAAGGCATCCCTATTATTTATTCTGCTCCTATCTTTAACCGTACTAATAACACTTATGGTATCATTGATTTACTTGTAAGAAGTGATTATATTAATAAAATGTATAATCAACCTATTATTAGTCAATCTTTAGAACATTATAAAGCACCTTATTTACCAGGAAATTATCATTATAGGGTAATTGATATTAAATATTCAACTCTTAATTTATGTAGTGATGGAAAACATCTTATAAATTCAGGTCGTATACCATGTTACAAATCTCAATTATTTATTTATAATCAAGCAATTGGAGAATATCAAGGATATATACCAAATGAAACATATATTATGGGTCGAAGATGGAAATATACAAGTAAAGGTAAACAATATAGTAATGAATCATCAAATGATAGATTAGGTGTAATTGATTTTAATGGAAAAGATAATACTTTTATAGAAAAAACTTATGAAGCCATTGATTGGTATAGAAATGTTCATAAAAATGGTATAAATTGGACATTATATCCACCATCAATACCTGAATTATATCCAAATATGTGTATTGATTCAGGATCTTGGAATCAAATGAAACAAAAAATATCAAAAAATATAGGAGAAATTACTATGATATGGAAATGTGGTATAAAACATAGAAAAAATTGTCATAAATTAGGTATTCTTAATTGGAAAGATAATAGATGTAATAGTAAAACATTAGGTTTTAAACAAAATACTAATACTGCTAAAATAGTTGATAATATTATTAATGTAAATAGACTAAAATCAACCAAAAATAATATATTATATCATAATCTAAAAGATTGGCCAAAAAAATCAGTAAATGAATTATATGTTGATTTTGAAACTTTTACTGATGTTTGTGAAAATATAGATGATATACCAAATCAAAAAAAATTTAATATTATTTTTATGATTGGTGTTGGTTATGTAGATGAAAATAATAATTGGGTTTATAAATCTTATATATGCAAAAATAAAACAAAAAATCAAGAAAAAATAATCTTAGAACATTTCTATCAAGATTATGTTAAATTAAGAAGACCTAAAGTATATTATTGGTCGGCTGAAAAAAACTTTTGGAATAAATCCTCTCATTATCACAATCTAACTACAAATATTAAATGGATAGATATGTGTGAATTATTTAAACAACATACTATTGCTATTAAAGGTTGTTTTGGTTTTGGATTAAAAAATATTGTAAAAAGTATGAGAGAACATAACTTTATTAATACAAAATTAGATAGTGAATGTAATAATGGTATGATGGCTATGATTAAAGCATGGAATTGTTATAATAATATTGATAATCCTCATAATTGTGCTATTATGAAAGATATTGAAAAATATAATGAATTTGATTGTAAAGCAATCTATGATATTAATCATTATATTCGTTCTATTGATTGTTAAATTAATAATTAATAATATAATTATTAATTTATATATCTTCGAAATGTTAGACTATATCTAACACTATTTTCATTATTTTTTATTATTTCATGAGTAAAATATTTTTGTGATGCTCCTTTCATAATAAAACATGAATTTGGTTTTAAAGGTATAATAAAACTTTCTTTACTTATATCACTATTTATTTTCATATCTCTTTGACAACCTAATGAATAAATAATAATTGTTGGATATTCTCCAAAACTATATTGACTATCTTTATGTGCAGAAATAATATCTTTTCCTGAATTATATTTATTTATTAGACATGTATCTACCTCTATATTTAATTTTTTTATGATATTATTTTGTATAGTTGTTAACATATCATCATAAGGATGAGGCATCCAACGTTCTTGTTTATTTTTCCAAATTTTACAAAAATAATTATTATTATTATCAAACCAAATTTGTTCTCGATCAATTTTATTACCACTATTTTTAAAACCTTTAATAAAAGTAAGATTATTAAGCCATTTTAGTATATTATTATAATAATCATGATTAAAAAAATTATCATAATATATAAATTGACTTTTTTCTCCTCCATCATTTTTTTCCATAATTTCCATAACAAGTACTTGTTAATTATTATTTATTTTTATAAGTTTTATTTATTTTATTCATAATTGTATTAACAATCTCATTTAATAATTTATTTTTATAAATTAATACTTCATTATATTTTTCAAGAGATTTTATGTGAAATTTTAATATTTTTATATTATTTTCTAACTTTTTTATATCTTCTCTTAATATATCATTTTGTAATTTAAATAATGTATTTTCAAAATTAATATTATAATTATCTTCATTTAATTCATAATTAATTTCTGATAAATGTTTTATTTCTTCATCAATATTAAATAATATTGAATTATTATCCATTTATTATAAAATTGAATTATGTTAAAAAAATAAAAAAATAAAATGACTCAATATTTTATTTTTGATACCGAAACAACTTCACTCAATGATCCTTTTATTATTCAATTTGCATATGTAATATGTAATGATAATGGTGATATTTTAGAACAATATAATAAATATTGGAATACCACTGAACCCATCTCTGAAAAATCCACTAGTATTCATCATATCACTCATGATTTATTAATTAATAATGGTCAAGACCCCTCTAAAGAACTTTTATTTATTGATGAAAAAATGAAAAAATGTAATAAAATTATCGCACATAATATTAACTTTGATCTAAAGGCTATTTCCTTCACACGAAAAAAATTAAATTTACCCCCAACTCAATATACTAACACTTTTTGTACTATGAAACAAAGTACAAATTTTGTTGGTTTATATAATGATAAAGGATGGCTTAAATGGCCAAAACTTATTGAATTATATAGATTTCTTGGTCAAGATATTGACACCAATAAATTACATGATGCTCTTGAAGATGTTAAAGTCTTAAAAGACTGTTATTTCTTAGCAAAGAAACAAAAATATTGGTAATATAATAATATTATTATTATTATATTATACTATTTCCATGTTCAATACATTTATTTCATAGATATTATTTATATCTTGTTTACAATTAGGACAATTATTACTTGTTTTTATATATTCTGTTATACATTCTTTACAAAAATGATCATTACAATCTATCTTAACTGTATTTAATGTGTTTTCTTGACATATACTACAAAATATTGGATATTTATTAATATTTGAAAAAGTTAATATATTTTTTATTGGTATTTCTTTTTTATTTATAGTTTCTTCTGTTATATTGAATTCACCATAATATTCATATGGACCATAATATTGATCTTCATCTTCATCTTCATCATATAAATCTCTAACTCTAAATGTAATATTATTAAAAAATTTTTTAATTTTTTTACAATTATAAACTTTTATTCCTTGAAATCCTGTAGTAAGTTGATGAAAAAATACTAACATAAAAATACTCGTACAAAAAACAGCAATATATATTTCTATATAACTTACTTTATTTGAATTATTATTACTAGTATTATTACTAGTATTATGAGTCATATTATGAGTGATATTATGATTTATATTATGAGTCATATTATGATTTATATTATGACTAGTATTATAAAATATATATAATATAATATTTGTAATATTCATTATTATAATATTTACAATAATAATAAAAATATTCAATTTTATTATTTTATATATAAATGTTGATACATTTTATATATTTTTTAATAATACTACAATTATGTTATGCATATAATAATATTTTATTAGGTAATCATCCTAATGTAACACATACTATAAATGATGATTATTTTAATATTAATTATTTAAATGATGATAATTTACAAACATTTTATTCAACAGGGACTATAGAGCCAGATACAGAAGTGATAATAAATTATAAACTTGATAGTATTTATTGTATAGATAGTTTAGAATTGTTTTGGAATAATATACCATTATATTTTATTGTAAAAATAATTGAGAATAATATAAAAACAGTTTTTAATTATAATACAGAGAAAAGTGATGATGATAGTAATGGATATTATGATATAGAATATTATGAAGAATTAAGAACAGAGATTAATTTATGTGAAAATAATATTTATGCTGAAGAAATTGAAATTAATATTATAAATAATAGTAGTAATTATGTATATTATACAATGAGAGATATTCAGGCAAGAGGTTTTGATGTGTTTAATGAATTAATAGATATCAAACCAAATAAAATACCTATTAATTCAGTGCCAGAATTTGATATTGATGTTAGAAATGGACAAGAAATAAGAATAAGTTATAATAATGCTTGTAGAGAGACATATCACTTAGATAATTATAAATTTACAGAATCTAGAGAATATAAATTATGTTTTAGAAAATTTATACAACCTAAAAGTATATTTGTAGATACTATTTATAATATTACACCTTTATATTTACATATTTCTTCTTTTACAAAATTATATCTTGAAACAAATAATACTGATACTTCTTTAATTGGATTAAGTTCAGAAGATTGTCAAATAAATACTATAAGTTCAATTACTAATATTATATCAAATAGTGTTGATTTTTTTGAACAAAATAATAAAGAAGGGATTTTTCATGTTTGTTATAGTTTTAATAATTTATGGGGTAATACAAAAAATAAAATTAATTTAGTAAAACCAATTATTTATAGTTTATCTGGATGTACAAACAAACAAAACATGACAATAGATTGTCCAACTTGTGGTAATGAAACAATGATCATTAAAGGTTTATATTTTTTTAATTATTATAATAATCCTGTTGTGAGATATGGAGATTATATTTCTAGAAGTAATCAATTAATTGATGAAAATACTATTTTTTCTATATTACCTGAAGGTACAGGTAAAAATGTTAAAGTTTCTGTTATATTTGAGACAGAAAGTGATAGTAAATCATTATTATCATATAAAAAACCTGAAATTTCTTATATTACTGGTTGTACATCAGATTTCCCAAAAATAAAAAATTGTCCTAATAATGATTACTTTAATATTAATATTATTGGAGATAATTTTGGTATTGATTTATCAACAATATTAATTGGTAATAGTATGTGTCAAAATATTACTCATATTTCACACACTAATATAAGTTGTATATTAGATGGTAATAGAGGTATTAATAATGTAGTTTATGTAGTACAACATAAAGGTGATATAAGTAATGGTCAAAAATTAATATCTTATACAGAATGTAATAAAGGATATGAATTAATTGATAATAAATGTGTAAAATGTAATATTGGTTATTATAAAAATACAATATCAGATAATATGTGTATGTTATGTCCAGACGGAACTTATACTAATACAACTGGTAATATTAATTGTGTAAAATGTATTGAAAATTCTTTATCAAATGAATTAAGATCAAGTTGTTATTGTAATCAAGGATATTATATGGATAAAACTGGACATTGTATAGAATGTGATAATTTAGATTTTTTTGGTAATATTATTTTTTTATGTAAAACTTCAGGATTAACAATTCAATCATTAGAAAATGAGAATGGTTATTGGAGAATGCATGATAATACAAATAATTTTTATAAATGTCGTCAAAATGATAATTGTCCAAGTCATCAAATTATAAACAATTCTATTACTTGTAAAAAACATCATACTGGAACTTTATGTAATTTTTGTATTGAAGATTATGCTAAAGATAATAGTGGTAATTGTCAAAAATGTGGTGAAAATTCTGCTATCGTTTCTGGGCTAATTGTTGTAACAATTATTAGTTATATGTGTTTTATTGTTTTAACACTCGTATTAGGTAATAAATTTTTAAATAAAGTCGTTGAAAATAAACTTGATTTTAATCTAGAAAATGAACCCGTAAAATTATATTTATCTGACAAAAAAAATAATGATTGTGATTGTGATACAGAAGAAGAATGTAATTGTGATACAGAAGAAGAGGAAGAAGAAGAGGAAGAAGAAGAGGAAGATTGTGATGATAATTATGTGATACAGATACTTCAAAAAATAAAAATATTAATCACATATTTACAGATAAATAGTATTTTGTCTGTAAATTTAAATATAAAATGGCCTAAATTTATGAAAGAAGTCATGATTGCATTTAAATCTATTAATTTAGAAGTATTTGATATTGTAGGATTAGATTATAGATGTCAAGTTAAATTTGATTTTTATCATATTTTTATTTTTAAAATGTTTATGTTACCTATTATTTTTAGTTTAACTATTATTTCTTATGCAATTGTTGTATGGTATGGTAAAAGTAAACATAATGATAAAGAATTTTTTAATATTATTAAAAATAGACTCATTTATACTTTAGTACTAATTACTTTTATGTTATATCCGGGTGTTTGTAATACTATTCTTCAAATTTATAAATGTGAAGAAATAGAAAATGAATGGTATTTAAGTCAAGATTTAAGTTTAAAATGTTTTGATAGTATGTGGACAAAATATGCGATTGCAGGATCATTTTTAATAGTGATATATATATTAGGTATACCTTTTTATTTTTATAAAAAGTTAAAATATTATAAAGATAAACAATTATTAGATCATAAAGAGATAATTTATAAATATGGATTTTTATATTTAGGTTATATTGATAGTATGTGGTGGTTTGAAATATTAGAATTAATGAGAAAGACAATATTATCTGCTAGTATTATATATTTAGATGAAAGTGCTACACGTATTATTGTTGCAATGATAGTATGTGGAGTATATTTATTATATTTAGCATATAATCAACCACAAAAGAAAGAAGAAAATACATTTTTAAGTGTATTATCAGCAACAGAATTATTTTTGTTATTGTTTTGTGGATTAATATTAGAAGTAAAGATAGATATAAAAGATGAATATAATCAAGCAGCATTTGATGGAATCATGTTTATTATATTTGTATTTTTATTAGCAATAGGTAATTATCAAATTATAAAAAATTTAAAAGAGAATAATATTTTTACAATGATATATGAAATGTGTAAAAAATATATTAATAAAATTAATAAATTAATAGAAAAAATAATAAAAAGTATACAAAATAAAAATAAAAATAAAAATGAAATTGTAAATAAAAATAAAAATAAAAATAAAAATAATGATCAATTTATTATAAATATCATTAGAGAAACATCAATATAATAATTTATTTAACTATAATAAATGACAATAATACAAATATTGAGAGAATATCCAATATACGTAAATGTATTAAAATATTTATCAAGATGTGATTGTGTGTTATTAAGTCGTACAAACAAAAAAATATATAATATAATGATTAATTTTGGATTTTTAGTAGTAATTGACTTTAACAGACAAAATATTAGTAAACATAATATAAATATACATATACGTACATTAAAATATATAAATTTTTATAAATATAAAAATGTATTTACAGGATTACCAAGATTAAATAAGAATATAGAAATTAGGATAAGAGATTGTAATTGTTTAGGATTTCAAGATTTTTTACATTATGATTCTATATATAAATTAATTATTTTAGGAGAACATAATTTAGATATTATTAATTTAAATAAGTTAGTAAATCTAGAATATTTAGGTATAGAATATATTAAACAGAATAGTATTATTTATTTAAAAAATCTTAAAAGTCTAAAAATATATGGTAATATTAACATTAATAAAATAAATTGTCCGTTATTAAATAATTTATTTTATTATGTGACAGGTGATAATCAAATTAGTTTTATAGATTTATATCATTTTAAAAAATTAGATCATATTTCTTTATTTTTAAGTCTTTATACTAACATAAAAACTATAAAAGTTCATAAAAATATTAGAAAAATTAATATTTTTGTTAATAATATCGTTTATGAAAAATATTTTAATACTGATGACGATAATTTATATACTAAATTTAGAAAAATCAAAAATATTATCGATAAAGACGATTACTATATTATTAAACCTGTTATTTCTCAATTTGATAATATATATTATTATTAATATAAAGGTATATTCCCTTTTATAAAAGATGTCATACAATTATTTATTTATTTTTACATTATTATGTTTATTTTATAATGTGTATGGTTATAGTATTCAAAACTATACTGAATGCACAAATGTAATTAACTATGTTATTAAAGAATATAATTATAATGATTCAACAATTTATGATTTAATTCATCTTATTCAAAATATTTGTT
>MDTG01048042.1_pt1 | contig 10093 bp, 7 predicted proteins | sample 811421 | NCBI WGS metagenome assembly MDTG01 (sample SAMN05326645, study PRJNA326480) | marine metagenome | isolation source: seawater | place: Pacific Ocean: South East | collected 2011 | reverse complement strand
GCAGGCGCAGGCATTGCAGGCCCGTGATCAGGCGCGCCACGAGGAAGACGCCGAGCGCCGCCAGCAGGAGCAGGAGCGTCTGGCACGCAGCGACAACGTGATGGCGCTGCGCCGCGGGCTGGTCCAGGGCGAGGAGTGCCCGGTGTGCGGCAGCCACGAGCACCCCGCCGCCGGCCAGGCCGCACCGGCCGAGGCGCTGATCGCTCAGCTGGAACAGCAGGCCCGCGAGCGTCTTGACCAGCGCCGCCAGGCCACGGCCACCGCGCAGCAAGCCATGGAGACGGCCAGTCACGAGCACGCCCGCCTCGAGCAACAGCTCGGCTATCTGCAGCAGGAACAGACCCAGCTGCACACGGAGCTGCAACGCCTGCAGCAGCAGGCGCAGACCTGCCAGACGAATCTGACCGAGCTTCTGGCCCGGCACTCGCTGTCAGAGCAACCCCAGCTTGCACCCTTGCCGCAGCTGCCTGCTGCCCACGCACTGCAACTGATCGAGCAGCGCCTTGGGGAGCTGGACGCCTGCCAGAACACGCTGGTGACGACACTGCGTCAGCTGACGCCGCTGCGTGAGCAACGCCAGGCACTGGCAACACGCCACGCCACGCTGACGACGCAATGCCAGCATGGCGAGGCGCAGCTTCAACAGTGCGAGACGCAGATCACTGCGCTGGCGCGCGAGATCGAGCAGCTCAGTGACACGCTTGCCCAGCAGCTGAGCGCAGACCCCAAGCGACAGCATGCCAGCGTGAGCAACTGGTCCGACTGGATCGAGTCGCTGACCACCCGGATGCGCAACGAACAAGAGGATGCGCGGCAGGCACTGCAGGAATTGAGCGACCAGCAACAGCAGCTGACGCAGCAGCAGGCCAACCTGCAGCAACGCCAGACGGAGCTGCGCGAGGAGCAAGACTCGCTCGACCGCGAACGCGCGCATTGGCAGACAGCGAATCCCGGCCTGGATGACGCGCGCATCACGGAGTTGCTGGCTGTCGAGGATCACGAGCTGCAGGCACTGCGCCAGCAACTGCGCAGTGCCCACGAGCGCGTCGCACGCGCGGATGCCCTGTGTGATGAGCGCAATGCGCGTCAGCTCAAACACTGGCAGGCCGCTCGGACCTCCAGCTGGCAGGCAGCACTCGAGCAGCTGGCAGCGCCCGCCGAGGAGACGCCGGGAGCAGGTACCGCTGGAGAAGGCACCGCAGGAGACGGTGCGTCGGATACGGAAGAGACGGGCGTCATCCGCGCCCAGGCCCAGCAGGCCCTGGCGCTGCATGCTCGCTTGCAGGCTCATGCGCAACCCTCGCAAGAAGATGCCGCTGGAGAGCCGGAGCATGCGCAGCCACAGCCCGAGGAAGACACTCACGCGCTTGGCGAGGCGTTGGCCACTTTGATCGCGGCGCTCAAGTCACCCCTCACTGCCGTGCGCGAGGCCCATCAATCGGCGCAGGCGGCGATACTCAATGATGATCAGCGCCGCAGCGGCAGCGCCGAACTTGGCGAGCAGCTGGCCCGCGCCCGCGCAGTCCATGAACGCTGGGGCGCGCTGTCGGAGCTGATCGGCAGTGCCAGCGGTGCCAAGTTCCGCACCATCGCCCAGGCCTTCAACCTCGAGCGCCTGATCGAGCATGCCAATCTGCATCTGGCCAATCTGGTTCGCCGCTATCGTCTGGCGCGCGGCGCCAGCCCGCTGGGGCTGGTGGTGGTGGATACCGAGATGGGTGACGAGCTGCGCAGCGTGCACTCGCTGTCCGGCGGCGAGACCTTCCTGGTCTCGCTGGCGCTGGCGCTGGGCCTGGCGGGCATGGCCTCCGGTGAGCTGCGCATCGAATCGCTGTTCATCGATGAAGGCTTCGGTAGCCTCGACCCGGATTCGCTGGCCCTGGCGATGGAGGCGTTGGATGGTCTGCAGGCCAGCGGCCGGCGCGTCGGGGTCATCTCGCATGTGGCCGAGATGCATGAACGCATTCCGGTGCGTATCGCGGTGCGCCCCTCGGGCAACGGCCAGAGCCGACTGGAGATCGAGGGCTAGCGGCGGTCAGGCGTCACGAAGCCAGGTTCAGCGTAGCCGCTTGAGGCAGCTAGGCATCGCGAAGCCGCTTGAGGCGCCGGCTGGCAAGCTGGTCCGCCAGTCGGGTCGGCTCGGGCAGCTTGGTCTTGCCCAGACAGTGCAGGGTCATCGCCAGCGCCGTGTCCAGATTCATGCGCTGGCCCGACGAGACGAACACCGGCTTGACCTTCGCGCGTGAGCGCAGCACGGCGCCCAGCTGGCTGCGCTGTTCGCGTTTGGGCAGCTCGCTATTCTCGATGATGCCGAGCTCGCCATCCGCTTCACGCACGCGATCCGTCAGCGCGACCCAGTCGCCGCGCTCCTCACCCGGTTCGCCATGCTTGCCGCACAGGCGCTTCTTGGCCACGCCGAAGGATGGCAGGTCACACCACAGGCCGAGATGCGCCGCCACGCCCAGGCGGCGCGGGTGCGCGATGCCATGGCCGTCCACCATCAGGCATTCGGGCGCACGCTCCAGCGATTCGAGGGCGGCGATGGCGGCGGGCAACTCCCGAAACGACAGCAAGCCCGGAATATACGGCATGCGTGTCGGCTGACGGATCAGCTGCTGCTCGAGGGGCTCCAGCGTCGCCAGATCCAGCGTCACCACCGCCGCGCGTGTCACCTCACCCTCATCCTCGAAGCCGATATCGACCCCGGTGATGGTCGCTGGCCACTCGCCGGGGCTTGCTCCCCAGGGCGGCGTCAGCGTCAGTCGAGTGGCCATTTCGCGTTGCTTGGCAACGGCGGCGGCAGGGTCGAGATTCCAATCGTGCAGTGCTGTCATCCACTCACTCATGCATTCCCTCACGGTGGTTGCGGGTCTCTCTCCCTCAGATGCTATCGATCGCCCTCACCTTCAAGCTGCTTGCCCAGTGAACGCAGCACCTCCGCCGCCTGATTGCGGAAGGTGTCCAGCCCATTGCCGACCTCCCCCATGCTGCGCTCCAGCTGACGCGACAGCCGATTGGAAAGCGGCTGGTCCGCGCGGGCCGTCAGCTGCTCCGGCGTCATGTCGAGCACCAGTCGGTAACGGATGTCGCCGGGCGCCGCGGCCGCCAGCGGGTCACTGACCGCCTCACGGGTGAAGCGCGCGAAGTCGATACTGGCCGCCTTGTCGCCGCCGTCAGGGCGAATCAGCAGGCGATGGATCTGACCACGGGTATCACTGAGCACATCCTCGACCTTGCCCAGCGTCTCGCCCTGAGGTGAGACCACCGGTGCCAGACGCAGGGCCTCCAGCGAGACCAGCGGGACGCGAATCTCCGGCGTGGCGCTGCTGGTCGGCATGCCGGACTCGGCGTGGGCCGCACTGAGCGACAGCCAGGGTGTCGCCAGCAGAGCGCACAGCATCAGCTGGCGGGCAGGCGTGGCCTGCAGGCCACGGCGCAAGGCATCGAGTGAAGAGATCATGTGGGCATCCTCGGGAAATGATGAGCGGTGGAACTATGATGAGCGGTGGAGCTACGATGAGCGGTGGACCTATGCCAGCACAGGATACCAGCCCCGGTGACGCCTTTCGTCCAGGCACAAAAAAACCGGCACCTCGTGAGAGGTACCGGTCTTTTCAGAAGCCGTGGCCAGCACTGCGATCAGTGCCGGCCCGACTCAGGCCTGATCAGGCGCGACGACGGTCGTCGTTGCCACCTTCACGGCGCTGCGGACGAGCGCCCGCACCGTCTTCTGCCAGTTCCAGCGGGCGGCCAGCGACGCGAGCACGCGCCATCTTGGACACGATGCTGGTCGGCAGACCGCTCGGCAGTTCCACGACACTGTGCGTGTTGCGGATGTCGATGCGACCGATGCGTGAACCTTCGATGCCGCCTTCGTTGGCGAGAGCGCCAACCAGCTGGCCCGGCTTGACGCCGTCACGATGGCCGACGGCCACACGATAGAGCTTCATGCCTTCACGCGCGACCGGCGCGGAGTTGCGACGCTCACCGCGTTCCGGACGCTCGGTGCGCTCACCGCGCTCGGAACGCTCGTTGCGACGCGCACCCGGCTTCGGCAGAGACTGGATCGGCGTCTCTTCGGCGCGAGCCATCTTGACGAAGACAGCGGCCAGCTCGACCGGATCGTGACCTTCTTCGACCAGGCTCTGGACCAGAGCGCGGTGACCGTTGGAGCTGCTGCCCAGGGCTTCGACGACGCGAGCACGGAAGGCGGCGTCACGGTGGCCACGGATCTCTTCTTCGCTCGGCAGCTGGCGTTCGGTGATGCGCTGGCCCAGGGCCTGCTCCATCCAGCGAACCTTGCGCATTTCGCGACCGCTGACGAAGGTGATGGCGCGGCCTTCACGACCGGCACGGCCAGTACGGCCAGTACGGTGGACGAAGGATTCGCTGTCACCCGGCAGGTCGTAGTTGAAGACGTGGGTGATACGCGCCACGTCCAGACCACGAGCGGCGACGTCGGTCGCGACCAGCACGTCGACCTTGCCACGCTTCAGGCGAGTCACGGTGCGCTCGCGCAGGGACTGGTCCAGATCACCGGACAGTGCTGCCGCGGAGATACCGCGAGCGATCAGCTGTTCGACGACTGTGGTACAGGCGGCACGAGTACGCACGAAGACGATGGCCGCATCGACGGTCTCGACTTCCAGCAGACGGGACAGCGCTTCCAGCTTGGCGCCGCCTTCGACACGCACCATCATCTGTTCGATGGTGGAAGCGGTACGCGATTCGGACTTGATGGCAACCTTGACCGGATCAACCAGGTAGCGGTTGACGATACGCTCGATCTCGGTCGGCAGAGTTGCGGAGAAGAAGACGCGCTGCGCTTCCTTCGGGGTATCGGCGACGACGCGCTTGACGTCATCGATGAAGCCCATGCGCAGCATCTCATCGGCTTCATCCAGCACGAGGGCTTTCAGGCCGTTCAGGTTCAGGCTCTTGCGGTCCAGGTGGTCGATGACACGACCCGGGGTGCCGACGACGATCTGCGCGCCGCTCTTGAGGCTACGCATCTGCTCGCGGTAGTCCTGACCACCGCAGAGAGTGGCCACTTCCAGGCCACGCATGAACTGACCGTAACGTGTGAAGTTGACGGCGACCTGTTGGGCCAGCTCACGGGTCGGGGCCAGCACGAGAACCTGCGGTTCACGGCGGTCGAGGTCCAGACGGGTCAACAGCGGGAGTGCAAAGGCAGCGGTCTTGCCGGTACCCGTCTGTGCCTGGCCGATCATGTCACGGCCTTCGAGCAGACTCGGGATGGTCTGAGCCTGGATCGGGGACGGAGTTTCGTAGCCCAGCTTCTCGAGAGAGGTCAGGACGGCAGGCAGCAGGGCAAGATCGCTGAAGCGATCGACGACGGAAGTCGTGGTCATGTATATCTCACACCTAAATGGCTACAAGTAAGGCTTGCAGCTGAAGAATGGGTCGGGTTGAACCGACACGAAGCGTAAGGGCTCCGTCTGGCGATGCAGTCAGGCACGAGGCGCTGGCATCATCAGAAAAAACGTACGAGTGCTGGACGTCTTGGCATGGACGGGCCCGGGTTGCTCTGAAGGTGGACGCAATTCCACTTTCAGGCACAACGCTGCGGCGACCGTACAGCAACCAGAGGCTCTTCTACTCAGAGTCTCGGGGCGCTCCATCATGCACACTGTGGACAGGGACGGGTCTTGCATCGCGGCGGCCGGACATCGATCGAATCGAGGGGTCACGGATGGCTGGGGCAAGCTACGCCACGCGGTCCGGGAGGCGCGAAATACCGGCTGATGGCCACAAGAAACGGCGATCACGTCGGGCTCGGCTACTCAGGATGGTGGGTCACTACATGCGAGGAGCTGGCATTCTAGCAGCCTCTCACGCATTCTGCATCCTTTCTTTTGACCTTGGTCGCAGGCCGCCCGCCCTCGGGCAGGCATGCGCCCCGCCATCACGACTCGCTGAACAGCCACCTGACAGGAGCCTGCATGACTGACGCGCAAGACCATGACGCCCCCTCCTCACAACATCCCGCCGAGCATGTCACCACGCTGTGGGTCGACGCCGATGCCTGCCCGCGCGCCGCGCGTGACATCCTGGTGCGCGCGGCGGAACGCACCGCGACCCCTACCTGGTTCGTCGCCAATCATCAGGTGCCGCTGCCGCGCTCGATGCACGTCAAGGCGCTGTCGGTCCCACAAGGGGCCGATGCTGCCGATCAGTTGATCGTCGAGCGCGCCCACCCCGGTGACATGGTGATCACCTCCGACCTGCCGCTGGCGCTGGAGGCAATCGAGAAAGGCGCGCTGGTAATGACGACCCGCGGCGAAGCGCTGGACAGCAACAACATTCGCGCCAAGGTGCAGATGCGCGACTTCATGGAGAGCATGCGCTCCAGCGGCGAGCACACCGGCGGCCCCTCCGCCTATGGCCAGCGCGAGCAACGCGACTTCGGCAATGCACTGGACCGCTGGCTGGCCAAGATCAGACGCCCGACACCGCGCGCCTGACCCAACCGCCGCTGCTCGGCATCAACTCGGGCGCCATCAACTCAGGCGCGATCAGCTCACACTTCAATACCTCAGGCGTGACGACGAATGCCCTGGCCCGGCAGACGCTCGCGGTCGTGGGACGCGTCGAGCGCCAGACTCGGGCCGACCGGCACGATAGCGGTGGGATTGATGGTCTGCTGACTGGCGTAATAGTGGGTCTTGATATGCGCAAGATCGCAGGTCTCGGCGATGCCAGGCCACTGATACAGCTCGCGCAGATAGTGCGAGAGATTGGGATAGTCGGCGATACGGCGCTGATTGCACTTGAAGTGCCCGAAGTAGACGACATCGAAGCGGATCAGGGTGGTGAACAGGCGGATGTCGGCTTCGGTCAGCCATTCACCGGTGAGATAGCGCGAGTCGGCCAGTCGGCGCTCCAGTGAATCCAGGCACTCGAACAGTGCCGTGAAGTGACGCTCGTAGACCTCTTGCCGCGTGGCGAAGCCGGTCTTGTAGACGCCATTGTTGACCTTGTCATAGACCTCGGCATTGATGGCATCGATCTCGCCGCGCAGATCTTCGGGATAGAAATCCAGATCATTGCCGGTCAGCGAATCGAAGGCGTCATTGAAGATGCGCACCAGTTCCGCCGACTCGTTGTTGACGATGCGACCGGTCTGCTTGTCCCAGAGCGCCGGTACGGTGACACGGCCGGTATAGTGCGGGTCGGTCAGGGTGTAGAGCTGGTGGTGATAGCGCACGCCATTGATCGGGTCACCGCTGGAGCCTTCTTCCTCGAGATAGCTCCAGCCATGTTCGAGCATCAAGGGGCTGGTGTAGGACATGCCGACCAGCGGCTTGAGCCCCTTGAGAGAGCGCATGATCAGCGCGCGGTGCGCCCAGGGGCAGGCCAGCGAGACGTAGAGATGGAAGCGGTCCGCGCTGGCGGGCACGGCCGCTTGTCCCTGCGGCCCTTCGAGCGGGGCATCGGGCGCCACGACCCAATCCCTAAGCCGCGCGCTCTCGCGCTTGAATTCACCGCCGGTGCTGTCGGTGTCATACCAGCGATCCTGCCACTTGCCGTCGACCAGTAAGCCCATCTTGCACGCTCCTTATATGGCTGAGGGGATGCCCCCAGCCTAAGAGTCGAGCGCGACAGCGCAAGCGAATTCACTGCGTGGCAACGATCGAGTTTCTCGAACGATCACGCCGCGGGAGCCCTGTGCTTTTCTCAAGCTCTGCACGCTTTTCAGGAGCGCCGCTCGCTTGCCTCCTGCTCGACGGCAGCGTGCAGCTGCGCCTTCATCGCCCGGACGGCGGGGCCCGCGCGATCATCGTCCGGCAGATAGAGCATCAGCGACACTTCGCGCTCGCCGCCATTGGCCAGCGGCAGTGGCAGCAGCCGCCCCCGGGCCAGAGCCTCGCTCATGCGGGTGCGGGGCAACCAGGCGAAGCCCAGTCCGCGTTCGGCAAGATCGACTGACGTGGCCAGGTGGCTCACCGTCCAGCGCGCCTCGGCCTTGAGCCAGCCGGCATCCATGCCGCTGGAACGGCTGCTGTCGCGCACCACCAGCTGGCGATGCTGCACGAGATCACGCAGATCCAGCGGCCGTCCGAGAGCATGCAGCGGGTGCCCCGGCGCCGCCACGGCGATGAAGGTTTCACGCAGCAACGGGGTGCCGAGATGGCCATCCAGCATCAGGCCGCTGATCAACAGGTCCGCTTCCTTCTCCTCGAACAGCTCACGCCCGCCGGTCAGCGTCGTCTCGTGCAGCTGGACACGCACCTGAGGGTAGGCCGTCGAGAAGGCTTCCAGCGCCCGTGCCAGCACATCCGGCGGAAACAGCTGATCCACCGCGATGGCGATCTCGCTCTCCATGCCCGCCGACAACGCATCGGCCACATCCTCGAGTGCCCGCGCATTCTCGATCAGCTGACGCGCCCGGCGCAGCAGCAATTCACCCGCCTCGGTCAGCCGGACATTGCGCCCGACCGGCTCCAGCACCTGCACGCCCAGCAAGGCCTCGAGGCGATGCACGGCGTGATTCAGGGTCGAGGGGCTCTTGTGGATCGCGGCCGCCGCGCGCGCGAAGCTGCCGTGGTCCACCACGGCGGCCAGCATCTGCCACTGAGCCAGTGTCACGCGTGACGACATCGGGATTCCTCTTGCAGAACGTACGGGAATGCACGGGGCAATCCTGACATGCCAGACGCAAAAAACCAGACACCTGATACTGCAACCCGACGGGAGCAAAAGAGCATTCTGTGCTGTCAGACTCCCGACATCTGGTCGCAATCCTCGGACATCAGGACGGCATCCTCTGAAATGCAGGAGGCCAAATACGCTATTTTGCGTAACTTTACAAAATTTAACACCGAGCAGGATTTACTGCCTGAACAGCGTTTCCTAAGCAAAAATGGCGCTATTTTCGCCAGACCTCATGTTGCCGGTACCGCCAATTGCGCCGTCAATGATCTAAACAGGGTTGAATTACTCATACTGGACATGCGTCCAGCCTATCGAACGATGGGAACCTTGGTTAAGGTTCGAATGCCTCATTGTTGCCATCTTTTCATTTCACATAACTTTATCGGTCACATATGCTGCGAATCCTTCATTCGCTCCCTCGCGCGCACAAGTATCTTCTTTTACCTGTTGCCACCATGGTTACCGTGCTGGGTGCTCACAAGCTTCTCGAAACATTCGATGCTCCTGATGTCTCTACGGCCTCACAGTCCATCGCCATCGACCTGGCCAGTGCAAATTCCAGCACCCCGGCCAAGCTGCCGCTGGCGATTGCTGCCGCCGATGACACTCTGTCTCCCCTGAGCCCGGCGCAGCTCGCCAATCAAACGGCGATCAGCTCGACCTCCGGTGACATTCCGCTGGCAGCGCTGACGCCCAGCGAGATCGTCGCCATCGATTTCGACATGCCGACGCTGCTGACGGATGCCAACTATCATCCCGACAGCCAGACGGCAGGCCCGATCGTGGCACTGGCGCCGGCGGCAGTGAAGACCGCGGAAGCCGTCATCGGCACCGCGACCGACGAACAGGCCGGCGGCACCTCCTATGACGACCTCTCCGTCGACCCGGTCGAGCTCGGCGAAAGCCCGACGCTGCAGACCGAGCTGGCGGCCGAGGAAGTCTATGTGCCCGAGTGGCAGACCTATACCGTGCAGGCCGGCGATACCTTCGCCGTGATGGCGGAGCGCTCGCTGGGCCTTGGCTACAGCGAGACCACGCGCATCCTCAAGGCGCTGCCTGACAAGCGCGTGCTGACCCATTGGCGCATCGGCGACAGCTTCGATTACAAGCTGGATGAAGACGGCAACCTGCTGGCGTTGCGCATCATGAAGGATGCGCGTCGCGGCTTCATGGTCAAGCGTGAGGCCGGCGGTGAAAGCTTCAATGTCGCCAAGATCGAGAAGGCAACCCAGGCCACTCAGCGCATGTTCGCCGGTACGGTCAGTGGCAGCTTCTCCCTGTCAGCGGAAGCCACTGGCCTGGGCGTCGCGGAAGTCAGCCAGCTGACCCAGGTGCTGGGCAAGAAGATCGATTTCCGTCGCGATACGCGCAAGGGTGACAGGTTCCAGGTGCTGGTCGAGTCCGACATGATCGACGG
>MDTG01021146.1_pt1 | contig 10093 bp, 9 predicted proteins | sample 811421 | NCBI WGS metagenome assembly MDTG01 (sample SAMN05326645, study PRJNA326480) | marine metagenome | isolation source: seawater | place: Pacific Ocean: South East | collected 2011 | reverse complement strand
GCGACTATGAGCAGAATGCAGTCTGCCCCTATCGCTTTAGTTTCGTAGACTTGATAACTATCTATTATGAAATCTTTCCTTAAGACTGGAATGTCGATGGTTTGTTTGACGCTATTGAGATCCTGATCATCGCCGTGAAAAAATTTTTCATCTGTAAGCACAGATATACAAGTAGCTCCTGCCCTTTCATATTCTAACGCGATCGTCTCAGCATTATAATTCGGGACTATGATACCTTTTGAGGGTGACCCTTTTTTGCATTCGGCTATGACAGCTGGTTGCCTTTTTGTAAGCTGGCTCTCTAAAGCCTGTACAAAACTTCTAGTGTGAGTTTGGTCGGTAGCCTGTTCTTTGATGAAAGAAAGAGGTCTCGTTTTTTTTCTATTTTTAACAATCGAGGCCTTATATTCGATGATTGAATCGAGGATGTTTTTCATAAGCAACTACCTCATTTTTCCGAAAAATGTTGGGTATAAGAGCAAAAATCGTCAAACTTTTTCATAACTGATCCTGAAGCTAAAAGTGCTTTCGCTTGCTGTACTCCATCTTCGAGCGTGGCCGACCCTTTACCTATGTAAATTGCTGCCCCTGCATTTAGTGCAACAATATCGAATGCAGGACCTTTAACCCCTTGTAGAACTTCTTTTATTATTTCTAAGCTCTCTAATGGAGAATGAGCAATAAAGGAGTTGTGTTCCTGTGATTTTATACCGAATGTCTCCGGTGATATGTCATACTCAGTAATGTTTCCATCATGTGATAGCTCGGCCACCTTTGTGGGTGAATCTATCGCTATTTCATCCATCCCTTTATGAGAAGAAAGTACTATAGCCCTTTCGGTGCCCAGTCTATGTAATACCATCGCGATTTTCTTAACCCATAATGTATCGAAAACACCAATTACTTGAGCTTTTGCGTTCGCAGGATTGGTCAGGGGGCCTAGAAGATTAAAGACTGTTCTGACTCCTATTTCTCTTCTAGGGTTAAATACATGTTTGGTTGCTTTGTGGTGGGAAGGAGCAAACATGAAACCTATACCCAGAACTTCAAAGCACTTTTGAATCTGCGGAGGTGTTAGATCAATTTTAGCCCCTCCAGCTTCAAGTAAATCAGCGCTTCCTGTGGAACCGCTCGCAGATCGGTTCCCGTGCTTCGCTACGCGAATTCCTGCAGCTGCGGCCACGAAGGCGGCTGTTGTAGAAATATTAAAAGAATGACTGTTGTCGCCGCCCGTGCCGCAAGTATCTATTATTTCGCTGTTTTCTAGAGGGACCTTTAGAGAGACTTGTCGCATTGCAGTTGCAGCCGCTGCGATTTCATCTGTGGTTTCTCCTTTCATGCGCAGAGCAACGAGAAAAGCACCTATTTGGGCGTCGGTTACTTTTCCAGACATAATGTCTAGAGATACTTTTTGCATCTCCTCAAAATTTAGGTCTTCTTTATCGGTTATTTTTCTCAAAGATTCTTTGATATTCATGTGACTTTTATTTAATTATTTATTAAAAAATTTCTTATTATGTCATGGCCAAATTCAGAAGCGATAGACTCAGGATGAAATTGCACCCCATGAAGCCTATTCACTTTATCAGCTATCCCCATAATGGTGCTTACTGCACCGTTACTTGTTTCGGTCCAGGCGGTTATCTCGAGTTGTTTTGGGCAAGTCGACGGATCTACTACAAGGCTATGGTAGCGAGTAGCGTTGAATGGGGACGGTAAATCTCTAAAAATATCATCATTAGAATGGTATATTTTAGATACCTTGCCATGCATTATTCTGTTGGCTTTTACTATCTTTCCACCTAAAGACGCCGCTATAGCTTGGTGCCCTAAACAAACCCCCAGAATCGGTATTCTCTTATAAAATTTCTTGACTACTTCCATTGAAATTCCTGCTTTTTCTGGATCGCAGGGTCCTGGAGAGATAACAATGTGCGAAGGGTCTAACCTTGTGATTTGACCAATCGATATCTGATCATTCCGGTGAATTTCTGCCCCAAACCCTATCTCTCCGATGTACTGGGCTAAGTTGTGGGTGAAAGAGTCGTAGTTATCAATAATGAGGAGCATTTGTAAAAAATTTTGTTAATTATCTTTAGTCTTACTCAGTAGATTTCTTACTAAGCGGGGAATTTCTTTAATCTTATCGGTGGTTGCATCCGCACCCTCCTCGACTAGATTGGTATTTTGATTATAGCCGTATGTGACCCCTATAGCTTTTACTCCCGCTGCATTTGCAGTCTTGATATCGACTGCAGAATCCCCAACTATGACTATATCTTCTTTTTTGCAATCGAGATTTTCGAGGCAGAATTTTACTCCAACTGGAGACGGCTTCATTTGCGGAAGAGTGTCTCCAGAGATTATCAATCTAAAAAAGCAGATTATACCAGTTAAGTTTAAGACAAGATGGGTAATTGGGGTGGGCTTGTTAGTTAAGCAGACTAGTGAAAAGGATCGATAAAGTTTTTCTAGTGTTTCTTGAACATCAGGATAAAGCTCGCTAAAAAAACAACTAAGTCCTTCATAAGCAATCAGGAAGTCGTTATGAAGTTTTTTATGTAAAATACGGTCCACTTTGTTGGTTTTTCTGACTAAAATTTTCGAGATTAATTCAGCAGAACCATTTCCGATTAAATTCCTCACTACAAATTCATCTATGGGATTTAATTGGTTTTTAATTAGAGACTTATTAAGAGCCAGGGTAATATCTGGCGCGCTGTCTAACAAGGTTCCATCAAGATCAAATAGGATTGTTTTCTTTGGGCGCATTTGGCTTTGTCTTTTTAAAGTTTCGCTTTTAGACTAGATATTGCTAGGTCGTAGTCCTCTGTGTCGAAAACGGCACTACCAGCTACAAAAGTATCTGCGCCTGCGTCGGCAATAGACTTAATGTTTTCTTTGTTGATACCTCCGTCTACTTGTAGCCTGATTTTCCTTCCTGAGTTATCAATAATTTTCCGAACTTCCCGAATTTTCTCCAGGGCAGTTGGGATGAATTTTTGTCCTCCGAACCCGGGGTTCACGGACATTATCAAGATAACATCTATTTTTTCTAATACATAATCGAGTGCTTGAAGTGGGGTTCCAGGATTGAAAACTAGTCCAGCTTGACAGTTCAGGGCTTGTATCTGCTGGAGTGTTCGATCCACATGTAAGCTGGCTTCGGGATGAAAGCTGATGATATTGGCTCCAGCGTCTGCGAACATCCTTACTAATTCATCAACAGGAGACGCCATTAGGTGGACATCTATCGGCGCACTAATACCTGCCTTTCGTAGTGATTTGCAGACCATTGGCCCTATGGTGAGATTGGGGACATAATGGTTATCCATAACATCAAAATGGATCCAATCTGCCCCAGCCTCTATAACGGCTCTTACCTCTTTACCAAGTTGGCTGAAATCAGCTGATAGGATTGATGGTGCTATTATTGGGTTTTGTTTCATTTCTTATTTTCTTTCTTTGTTCTTGTAATGCCCATTTTACATGCTTTCGAACCAAATCACTCTTGTGATTTAATCTTACGTTTAATGCTTGAATTATATCTGGGTTGGCCCTCGCGTTTCCTAAAGAAACGGCTACATTTCGCAGCCACTGCTCGTAAGAAATCCTTCTTAGAGCTGATCCCTGAGTGATACGATCAAATTCAGTTCTATCAATTAATAAGAGCTTTATTAGGTCAATATCATTCAACGCGTGTCTGTAGTCAAAATCTTTGACGTCACTTTTTTTTGCGAACTTATTCCAGGGGCAGAAAATTTGGCAGTCATCGCAGCCGAATATTCTGTTGCCAATTAAGGGGCGAAATTCCTCGGGGATCTCGCCCTTCGACTCTATTGTTAGGTAAGAAATACATCGCCGAGCGTCTAATTTATAGGGAGCAACTATAGCTTTTGTCGGACAAATTTCGATGCATTTTGTGCATGTGCCACAATGATTGGCTACTCTAGTTTTTGTTTTAGGTAGTTGAAGGTCGGTAAAAATTTCTCCTAAGAAAAAATATGAACCGGCGGTAGGATCTATGAGCATGGTATTTTTTCCTACCCAACCAAGTCCTGCGTTTCTTGCGATTGCCCTTTCTAATATCGGCGCGCTATCTGTGAAAACCCTATATCCGTAGTTCCCTATTTCAGATTCTAGATTTTTGCCGAGTACTTTTAGTCGAGATCGGATGGTCTTATGATAATCCCTGCCTAACGCATATCTAGAAATAAAGGCTTTATTATCTTTTGTTAATAAGTTTTTATCCCTGCCGACATCTTCCTTTCGATATTGCATACGCGCACTGATTATAGATAAAGTGCCGGGAAATAAATTATCGGGGTTCAATCGCTTATCGTAGTTTTTATTCATATAGCCCATAGAGCCATGCATTTCTTTAGAAAGCCAAAAAGAAAGTGCTTCGGCATTATCTGTTAAGTCTATTCCGGTTATAGATAATCTATCGAAGCCTAGTTCTGACGACCACAAAGTGAGAAGTTCTATGATTTGTTGAGTGTCTATACCAGTTTTACTTGAGTGCATAGCAAAATCCCTAAAATGGTTTTTTGATGAGCTTTTTGTATTGCGTAGTGTTCGGTTATTATCTAAAGTGGAGTCATGTACACCTTAGATAGTTATCCAGCATGAATTTTGTCTTAAAACTATAACTTGATCATTGTATGATGATTACACTCATAAAATCTTGGTTCAATACCCACTTTTCGCATCCTGATGCGATGCTCATAGTTGTTTTTATTTTAATGGGCACCTTAATCCTGTATTTTTTCGGTGGGATGCTAGCTCCCGTTATAGGAGCAATAGTCATAGCATATATGCTAGAGGGGCTCGTTCAATATCTTTTTTGCCGTGGGTTCAGTCGAATTTTTGCAGTTGTGGTGTCTTTCGCTATTTTTTTAGCAGCATTATTATTTATAGTAATCGGACTCGTTCCAGTCGTCACGACGCAAGTTAGTAGTTTTTTAGATGATTTGCCAAAAATAGTTACCCAGGGTAAAGACTTTCTGCAAAGTTTACAGGCGAAGTATCCTAACTTATTGAATGTGGAGCAAGCTAATAGTTTGGTAGCTTCAATAGCAAGTGAATTTACATCTCTTGGACAAAGTGTTCTATCGCTGTCCTTGGCATCAATTCCTTTTGTCATAACTGCTCTCATTTATTTTCTTCTGGTTCCTCTTTTGGTGTTTTTCTTCCTCAAAGACAAATTTTTATTGTTGGATTGGGTAAATGCTTTTCTGCCTAAAGAAAAAAGAGTTCTTCAAACCGTTTGGAAAGATGTAGATAATCAAATAGGGAACTATATACGCGGCAAATTCTATGAGATAGTCATGGTTGGCTCCGTTACTTTCGGTGCTTTTTTGTTTTTGGGCCTGTCCTATGCAACTTTGCTTGGTGTCTTGGTGGGTTTGTCTGTAGTAGTTCCTTACATTGGGGCGGCCGTCGTCACATTTCCAGTCGTTATAGCCGCATACTTAGAGTTTGGTTTGTCCGTGGAATTTGGTTGGGTCATTGGCGTGTACGCTTTAATTCAGGCCTTAGATGGAAACGTGCTGGTGCCTATTTTATTCTCAGATGTAGTTAATCTTCATCCTGTAGCTATTATTGTGGCGATTCTTATATTTGGCGGAATTTGGGGATTTTGGGGGGTATTTTTTGCGATACCTCTTGCCACGCTAGTCAAATCATTATTGGCTGCTTGGCCAACTGGGGGTGGAAGCCCTGAAGCTTAATAGCTATGTATCTTTTATTTCAATGGCTCCAGGACCGCGTCTATATTCAAACGGTCGCAAAAGTCTACAAAATCACTCCTGAAGGAAGCTATTGATAAGCTAGAGGGAACACTGATGGTAACTTGTAGGGAAATCATTTGAGTGTTGGTTTGATTAGCAATAAAACCACCACACTGCAGTTCTTTAATAACCACTTTTTGTAGCTCAAAAAATTTAACAGTATCATGAACTAAACTAGGATTTTTTACGGCCACTACCTCCATCACGTAAGGGATGCTTTTCTCATAATTGGAAATGTTGGATGCGCGTTCCGCGGAGAACTTGATTCCCAGATTATCACCCAATCTAGTCAAGGCTGTTTCTATTTTTGCGATCGCATCCCAGGTGCCAGAAAGCATTGCCATCAGTAAAAATTTGTCTCCCATAACGGAAAATTTACTTTCAAGAATTTCGCAACCGCATTTTGTGAAGGAATAGGTTATTTTCCCAAAGATCTTTGGATCTGCTGGTCCAATGGCTGAGATGGCAATGACGCTTTTGAGGGGGTTGTTATTTTCCATTTTCAAAAATCACTTTTATTTAAGTTAATTATACAGATTCTCGATGGTTAAGGGTTAACCTGTAGTATCATTAGACGCATTAGTGAAGATTCCTTGCTCTGCCAGGCTTCTGAAGATAACATGCGATAGCTTAAAATTAAGGAAAAAAGATGTCTCTTTTACGTGGAAGCATTGTAGCCATCGTCACGCCAATGAAAGGAGGCGCGGCTGTGCAATCTGCTTTAGATGATGAATGTTTTGCTAAGTTGATAAATTACCATGTAGAGTGTGGAACCAGAGCTATAGTGGCTGCTGGAACAACTGGTGAATCCGCGACGTTGACCTTTGAAGAACATTGCAGTGTTATAGAGCGAGCTGTGGAGTTCTCTGATGGTAGGATTCCTATCATTGCTGGAACAGGCGCTAATTCCACTCATGAAGCCTTGATTCTTACAAAAGAGGCAAAAAAAATTGGAGCGGATGCCGCGCTTATTGTAACGCCGTACTATAATAAGCCTACGCAAGAAGGGCTTTGGCGACATTATGCTCTTTTGGCAGATGAGGTGAATATTCCGCAGATTTTGTATAATGTGCCTAGCAGAACAGCTTGTGATTTGTTGCCTGAGACAGTAGCTAAATTATCCTCTTTGGAAAACATTATCGGAATAAAGGAAGCAACTGGTGATCTTTCGAGGGTGAGAGAAATTAAAGAAAATTGCGGTTTGGATTTTTTGCTTTTTAGCGGTGATGATCTTACGGCAAGAGACTTCATGTTAGAGGGTGGGGATGGGGTTATTTCAGTTACTGCAAATGTGGCCCCAAAGGAAATGAGTGAAATGTGTGAGGCAGCTTTGACTGGAAAGAAAACAGAGGCTGAAGGAATAGATGAGCTTTTGGTTGGCTTGCATAAAGACCTCTTTTTAGAAGCAAATCCGATTCCAGTCAAGTGGGCCGTTGGTAAGCAGGGTTTGATAGAGGATGGGATCAGGTTGCCTCTGACCCCATTCTCGGAAAGATTTAAAAGTAAATTACTAGCCTCGATGGAAGTGGCGGGTTCAATTTAATTCCGAAAAATGTAGCTTTAATAGGAGTTTAGGTAAATGCACATAGCTACTTGGATAGTTTTAGTATCGCTGGTACTGTTTTTATCAGGTTGTGGTCGATTATCATCAATGCTTGACGAGGTTGTGCCGGATCAACGAAAAGACTATACGAAGGCTAGAACCTTGCCTGATTTATCTATTCCGCCCGGCTTAAGCACTGGAGCGATAAGAGACAAGATGTCTATTCCAGAAGAGTCTTCTGAAGGAGAAAAAACTTTTTCTGACTTTCAAGATAGGGCTAGCAAAAAAGAGGGAACGACTTTAGCTTCCCTTGATTCATTGAGAAATGACGGTCGGATTATAGTTGCTGAAGTTAGCACTTTAGATGATCAGCATATAATTGTAGTGGAGGCTACAAGATATGAATTGTGGGAAAAGATTAAAAATTTTTGGAGAATGGAAGGATATGGGTTTGAACTAGATGATCCAGAGTTGGGGGTGTTAGAGACCCTGTGGCTTGAAACCAGTGATGGTCTTGGTAGGAGTAGATATAAGATTTTTGCTGAAAATGGTAAAGAAGAAGGTACCACTATAGTATTTTTATCCCATCAGAAGCAGGAGCTTGTACAAACAGATCAAGCCTATGGGGAGGACTATGAGTGGGGTGAGGTAGGCAGAGATGAAAAACTGCAAGCGTCCATAGTTGATAAGTTAAGAAATAGTTTGGAGGCTCAAGTTAAGGATTCCAGTTACGGAGCTAATGATTCTAATCAGAACGACGACAGTTTAACTTTGAATTCAGGTGTGTATGACCCCACAAAGAGTTTTGTCAATAAAATGAGCCCTAGAAAGATGAGGCCAGCGCGAAGCCTTAGTGCTGCTCCTGACGAGGCTAACACTAAGAAACTGCGGCCCTCCAAGGAAGTTCCTAAGGACTCTTTAGAAAATAAAACTGAAGCCTCATCCTATAGTCCATCTGACGATTTTGCTGAAAAAATGAGTCCAAGAAAAATGAACCGTTCAGCACTACTAACCAATTCTCGAGAAAAATTGCCACCAGTCTCCTCAGCTGAGCCGGAACCGGTTGGAATAAGAATGGTGAGTGTCGGGCGAGGTAAATACTATCTCACGCTAGAGTCAGATTTCAGTAGCGCCTGGAAGTCGACCAAGGAAGCTTTGAGAGTAGCTAACGTCTCAGTACGGAAGGCTGATAAAGGACGAGGTATCTTTGTTGTTGACCTCGTAGAGACGGGTTATGGTGAAGCTACAGGATGGAACAGAATCAAGTTTTGGAAAACAAATGAAGCCTCCCAATATCAAGTGAGTGTCACAGGAATTGGGGATAAGACTGAAGTTGTGATACTTGATCCCGATGGACGTTGGATTACTAGCCATGAGGCTGAGAGGTTATTGGACCGGATTTATAACGCTCTTATGTCTCAGGGTTAGATAAAAGGAAAGATTATCCGTTATTAAGCTGAGTTGGCTAATTTTTTCGGTATCTTTTTGAGTAATTTAATAGCCTTTTACGTTTGGCGAGCTGTCTTTTTGAAAGGCTATTTTTTCTACCCGCGTAAGGGTTTTCGCTCTGGCGGTAGATGAGTTTAATCGGAGTTCCCGACAGCCTTAGTTTCTCTCTCAAAAAATTTTCTAGATATCGCCCGTAAGATTTTGGTATTGACTTGACTTGATTGCCGTAAATTAAGATTGTCAGTGGATTTCTGCTTCCGATATGAGCAAACCTGAGTTTTATTCGTCTCCCTCTGACTAGGGGCGGTGCATGATTTAAAACTGCCTCCTTAACTAATTCTGATAAAAGACCTGTTTTTATTTCTTTGGAAACGGCGCTCCATGTTTTAACAATTGCTTTAAATAAATTTTCTATTCCGAATCCGTCTATCGCAGATATAAATACGACCTCTGAAAATTTCACGAAGTTGAAGCGTCGTTCGATGTCTTTTAAAAAGTTATCCTTTTCCTGTTTTTTTAACAAGTCCCATTTGTTTGCGGCGATCACTAGAGCTTTTCCGTTGTTTAATACTTGACCTAATAGATTTAAGTCTTGTGCGCTAATGGGATTGGAGGCGTCGATCACTAGGACAGTGATTTCCGAACGAACTATGGTTTTTAAAGTTTTTAGTGCAGTTAGTTTTTCTGAATAATCGGTGACTCTACTCTTTCGTCTAAGGCCAGCGGTATCCACAAATGTATATTTCTTGCCGCCTCTATCAAAATTGACCCATATATCGTCTCTAGTTGTGCCAGGAATATTGCTGGTGATCATTCGGTTATAACCTAGAACTTTATTTATTAAAGTTGACTTACCAACATTGGGTTTTCCTATTATGGAGATTGACAAGCTCTTGTCTTCAAATTTTTTTGCATTTACTGTTTCTATCGATACTAAGAATCGTTTGGTAACGGCTTTAATGAGTTCTGTGATGCCCATATTTGTTTTTGCAGCTATGCAAAAAATATCTTTGAAGCCAAGTTGGCTAAATTCTGAGATTATTAAATCGGGTTCGCCTGATTCTGATTTATTAGCTATCAAGGCAGTCGGCTTACCCCATTTTCTTATTTCATAAGCAACCTCTATATCTTGTTTAGTGAGACCTTCCTTACTGTCCACTACAAACAGTATGATCTCGGCCTCTAAAGCAATTTCTTTGGTGGAGTGCATAACACTGTCCAAAAGGCTGTCGTGTTCTCTGTTAAATGAGAAACCCCCGGTGTCGGCTATCAGATATTCTTTCTCTCCGACTACACCTAAGCCCACTTT